>MDTG01352242.1_pt1 | contig 12049 bp, 11 predicted proteins | sample 811421 | NCBI WGS metagenome assembly MDTG01 (sample SAMN05326645, study PRJNA326480) | marine metagenome | isolation source: seawater | place: Pacific Ocean: South East | collected 2011 | reverse complement strand
TGCTGCTGATGCAGCTGCTGCAGATATTGCAAGTGGTGCATTAGTCGTTGCTGACTGGTCACAAGAATAATTAGAAAATAAATAATTGGCGAGACCAAAGATCAATAAATAATTTATGGTCTCGCCTATCTTAGAATTAAAAGATATAAACAAATCTTTTGGTCACGTACACGCAAATAAAAATATTAATCTACAAATCAATAAAGGGACAATTCACGGAATAATTGGTGAAAATGGGGCTGGCAAATCAACCCTAATGAGTATTGTTTTTGGCCTTTATCAAGCTGATTCAGGAACAATAAATATTAATGGAAAAAATGTTAAATTAAAATCACCCCGGGACTCAATTGAAAGCGGAATAGGAATGGTGCACCAACACTTTATGTTAGTTGAAAATTTTTCTGTTTTAGAGAATATCATTTTAGGTTTTGAAGGAGAACTTGTTTTTGGAAAAAATTTAGAAAAAGCAAAAAAAAATTTAAAAAATCTTTGTGAAACTTATAAACTTAATATTGATCTTGACTCAACAATTTCAGATTTATCAGTAGGTTTTCGTCAGAGGGTAGAAATTTTAAAATCTTTATATCGCGGTGCTGAAATTCTCATTTTAGATGAGCCAACTGGAGTACTAACCCCTCAAGAGGTAGACGAGCTTTTTAAAATTTTACGCTCTCTTAAACAAGAGGGAAAAACTATAGTCCTAATCACACACAAATTAAACGAGATTATGGATTTAACAAGTGAAGTTTCTGTTATGAGGCAAGGAGAGATGGTAGGGCATAAAAAAACTGATACCACGAATAAAGAAGACCTTGCAGAAATGATGGTTGGGAGAAGCGTTCTGCTGCGAATAAATAAATCTTCTGCTAAACAAGGAAAAACAGTTTTTAGTGTTAAAGATTTAACAATAAAGGATGATCTTGATGTAACCAGAGTAAAAAATGTAAGTTTTGATATTCATGAAGGAGAAATATTAGGACTAGCCGGAGTTACTGGCAATGGACAAACAGAGCTTTTAGAAGCTCTATCTGGAATAAGAAAAATTGAGTCAGGCGAAATTCAGCTTTTTAACGAAACTATTTCGAATCAAAATAATTTTTTGGATCCTAAAATCTTAAAGGAAAAAGGATTAGCCCATGTGCCAGAAGATCGGCAAAGAATGGGGCTAGTTACTGATTTTAAGGCATACGAAAATCTAATTTTTGGTTATCATCATCAAGAACCTTTTTCAAAATCATCTATTCTTAAAGAAAAAGAAATATTATCTTTTTCAAAAAAAGTTATGGATGAATATGATGTTAGACCTAATTCACCAAGCTTAATCACATCTAATTTTTCAGGAGGGAATCAACAAAAAATTATTTTGAGTCGTGAGCTTAATGAAAATCCAAAAGTTCTTTTAGTTGGCCAACCAACTAGAGGTGTAGACATTGGAGCAATAGAGTTTATTCATCAAAGACTTATAGATATGAGAGATAAAGGAGCGGCCATACTTTTGGTTTCAGTTGAGCTAGATGAAGTTTTGTCTTTGTCTGACAGAATAGTCGTAATGTTTGATGGCAGTATTGTAGGTGAAAAATTAAATAAAAATGTCACTGATCGGGAGTTAGGATTATTAATGGCAGGAGTAGCGTGATGAGTGCTGTGGTTGATAAAACAAAAGTTCCTTGGTGGGTTGCTAACTTAATTGTTCCCTTTGTTAACTTATCTCTTGCACTTTTAGTTTCAGGATTATTCATTTTTATTGCGGGAGAAAATCCCTTTCAAGCAGTTAGATTAATTATTTATGGATCATTTGGATATATTGAAGGCTTTGCTTATACTCTCTATTACACAACAAATTTTATTTTTACTGGTTTAGCTTTTGCTGTAGCATTTCATTGCCGCCTTTTTAATATTGGCGGTGAAGGCCAAGCCTACATTGGAGGCTTGGGGGTTTTTCTTGTTGCAATAAATTTTAGTTTTTTACCTGTTCCAATAGTTTGGTTATTAGCTATAGCGGGGGCAATAGTATTTGGTGCTGCTTGGGCGTTTATTCCTGCATATCTTCAGGCAAAGAGAGGCAGTCATGTTGTAATTACAACTATAATGTTTAATTTTATTGCATCATCCTTAATGATATTTTTACTTGTTGATGTAATTAGAGATACTGCTCAGATGGGGCCTCACACTGTAGCGCTACCCGAAGAATTATGGTTTCCAACCTTTAAAGACCTTGCAAACTCGTTTGGAATGAAGATAAGATATTCGCCTCTAAACATATCTTTCATAGTTGCAATAATTGCTTCATTTTTTGTTTGGTTTTTAATTTGGAGAACAAAATGGGGTTATGAAATGCGAGCAGTCGGTCACAATACTCAGGCTGCAATCTATGCAGGCATATCACCGTATAAAAATATTATTATTGCAATGTTAATTTCGGGGGGACTTGCAGGAATGCTTGGAATAAACGAAATTCTAGGAGTTCATCACAAAATAGTTGCTGGCTTTCCTGCTGGATACGGATTTACAGGAATAGCTGTTGCTTTAATGGGCAGAAATCATCCCATAGGAATTTTTCCAGCGGCTTTTCTTTTTGGAATTTTATACCAAGGAGGATCAGAAGTTACTTTTGATATGCCAAATATTACTAGATATATGTTTATTGCTGTTCAAGGAGTTATAATTTTATTTAGCGGCGCTTTAGAAAATTTATTTAGACCCCAAATAGAAAGCTTTTTTGTAAATAGAATAAATAAAGAGAAAACAGCTTAATGGAAAACCTAGCCGATATAGCATCACTTTTAAATTCCACTTTCAGAATTTCTACTCCATTAATTTTTGCTGCAATGGCAGGACTTTTTGCTGAAAGATCTGGTGTGATAGATTTTGGTTTAGAAGGTAAGATGCTAGCAGCAGCTTTTGTAGCAGCTGTAGGGTCTTATTATTTTAACTCACCCTGGTTAGGATTATTACTTGCAATACTTGCCTGTGTCAGTCTTTCTATGCTCCACGGCTTTGCATCAGTTACACATAAAGGAGATCAAGTAGTGTCTTGTGTTGCTATTAACATTTTGATGATTGGTTTGACAACTGCACTAGCCGCAGCCTGGTTTGGTCAAGCAGGTTTAACACCTACTTTAAATGACAGTCAAAGATTTTTAGAAATAACTCTTCCATTTGCAGATTCTTTACAGAATGTTCCAATCCTGGGTTTAATATACAGTGACATAATTAGCGGACATTACATATTTGTGTATATGGCTTATTTATTAGTTCCTGTAGTATTTTGGATTGTTTTTAAAACGAGTTTTGGCTTAAGAATTCGTGCTGTTGGAGAAAATCCAAGTGCTGTAGATACTGCAGGTATTAATGTTTTTTCAATGCGTTACAAAGCATTAATGGTAAATGGAGTTTTAATTGCTTTTGCAGGAGCGCATTTGTCAACTGCAGTTAACGCGAATTTTTTTAGAGAAATGTCAGCTGGCAGAGGTTATCTTGCTTTAGCAGCGCTTATTTTTGGAAAATGGCATCCAAAAACAGCTTTAATAGCATGTTTGCTTTTTGGCTTTACAGATGCCCTCCAAATTAGACTTCAGGGCGTTCCTATACCAGGCATAGGACTAATACCTGTGCAGTTTATTCAGGCCACTCCATATGTTTTAACGGTAGTTCTTTTGGCAGGATTTGTTGGCAAGGCTATTGCTCCCAATGCTATTGGTCAACCCTACATTAAAGAAAGATAGAAATTTTTTATAATTGTATTATATAAAATAACAGGATTATGATGTTAAAGCAAAATAACATAAAACTTCTTCGCAAACATGGACTAAAACCAACAACTCAGAGATTGTTTCTTTCTGAGATATTATTTTCTGGTAAAAATATGCATTTTTGTGCAGAAGATTTAAGTAAAATTATTTTAAAAAAAGGCCATAAAATGTCTCTAGCTACAATATATAACAATCTTCATCATCTTGTAAAAGCTGGATTAATAAAAAAAAGACAAGTAAACAATAATATAACTTATTTTGATAATAATGTTACAGACCATTTTCATATTTTCGATGCAGAAAACAATACGCTAGTTGATGTCCCATTTTCATCTGTTAAATTTTCAAAACTACCAAAATTACCTAAAAATAAAAAAATTAAAAATATCAGCTTAGTAATAAATCTAGAAAATAAATAAAATAAATTAGAATTATTCTAATCTATTGACAAATTTAATTATAGAATTAAATATTTATTAGAAAATAAAGAAAGAGGATAAAATGAGTGATACAAGCAAATGCCCAGTAATGCACGGAGCCGTAACTAGTAATAGTGCAACTGGTACATCAAATAGGGATTGGTGGCCTAATCAGTTAAATCTAAACATACTCCATCAACACGATAAAAAATCTAACCCTATGGACTCAACTTTCAATTATCAAGAGGAATTTAAAAAGCTTGACTACAATTCACTAAAGCAAGACTTGCATTATCTCATGACTGACTCACAAGATTGGTGGCCTGCTGATTATGGACACTATGGACCTTTTTTTATTCGTATGACATGGCATGCTGCAGGAACATATAGAACCGGCGATGGAAGAGGAGGCGGAGGCACTGGCGCACAGCGTTTTGCCCCTCTTAATAGTTGGCCTGATAATGGTAATTTAGATAAGGCCAGAAGATTGCTTTGGCCAATTAAACAAAAGTATGGCAATAAAATAAGTTGGGCAGATCTACTAATTTTAGCTGGCAATGTTGCTATTGAGTCAATGGGTGGAAAAACTTTTGGATATAGTGGAGGTCGAGAGGATATATGGGCTCCTGAGGAAGATATTTATTGGGGTGTAGAAAAAGAATGGCTTCAAAACAAACGCTATAAAGGTGATCGCGAACTTGACAATCCACTTGCTGCTGTTCAAATGGGTTTAATTTATGTCAATCCAGAAGGTCCAGACGGCAATCCAGACCCACTTGCAAGCGCAAAAGATATTAGAGAAACTTTTGGTAGAATGGCAATGAACGATGAAGAAACTGTTGCTCTTACAGCTGGAGGACATACTTTTGGAAAAGCTCATGGTGCTGGAGACCCAACACTTGTAGGACCTGAGCCTGAAGGTGCAGAGATTCAAGAAATGGGCTTTGGTTGGATAAGTAAACATGGTTCTGGAAAAGGAAGTGATACTATCACAAGCGGCATCGAGGGTGCTTGGACAACAAATCCAACAAAATGGGATAATGGTTATTTCGATCTTCTTTTAAAGTATGATTGGAAACTTGTAAAAAGTCCTGCAGGAGCAAATATTTGGCATGCTGTAGATCAAAAAGATGAAGATCGTGCCCCTGACGCAGAAGATTCTTCAAAACGAGTACCAACCATGATGACAACTGCTGATATGGCAATGCGTGAAGATCCAGAATATAGAAAGATTTCTGAACGTTTCCATAAAAATCCTGATGAATTTCAAGATGCTTTTGCTCGCGCATGGTTTAAACTTTTACATCGTGATATGGGTCCAAAAACTAGATATGTTGGTCCAGAAGTTCCCAAAGAAGAATTAATTTGGCAAGATCCAATTCCGAAAGGAATTTCTGATTATGATGTTAATGACGTTAAAACAAAAATTTTAAACAGCGGCCTATCTATTCAAGAGATGGTAGAAACAGCTTGGGCAAGTGCTTCAACTTATCGTGGAACTGATATGCGAGGTGGAGCTAATGGCGCTCGCATACGCTTAGAACCTCAAAAAAACTGGGAAGTAAATAAACCAGCACAACTTTCAAAGGTGTTAAATATATTGGAAGCTATAGCAAAAGAAACAGGAGCTTCAGTTGCAGACGTTATAGTTCTTGCTGGCAATGTTGCTATCGAGAAAGCATCAGGTGTATCTGTTCCATTCATTCCTGGTCGTGGCGATGCTACACAAGAAAATACAGATATAGAATCTTTTTCAGTTCTTGAACCAGAAGCAGATGGTTTTAGAAATTATTTAAAGAAAAATTTTGCTATTAAACCTGAAGAACTTTTGCTAGATAAAGCACATTTACTCGGTCTTTCTGCGCCAGAAATGACTGTATTGGCCGGAGGTATGCGTTCACTTGGTATTAGTTCTGATGAACGCGGCATCTTTACAGAAACACCAGGAAAGCTTACTAATGATTTCTTTAAAAGACTTCTTGATATGGAAGTAAAATGGGAAGCAACTGGTAGTAATTCTTATCAAGCTACTAATCGTAAAACAGGAGAAAAAATAAGAACAGCCTCAAGAGTCGATCTTGTTTTTGGCTCTAATTCGCAGCTCAGAGCTTTGGCTGAGGTTTATGCGCAAACTGATTCTCATGATAAATTTGTTAGAGATTTTATTTTAGCTTGGAACAAGGTTATGAATGCTGATCGTTTTGATGCTGTTTAGATTATTTTAAAATGGTTTTTCTCCTTTAACAGCAATTCTGTCCATAATTCTTCGGTGTCCTAAACCTCTTCCAGGAAAATAATCAGCTATAGCATAATGTATAACACTTCTATTATCCCATATTGCAACTGCATTTTTTGTCCATTTAAACCTACAGGTGAATTCTAATCTTTCTTGATGTTTAAAAATTTTTGTTAATAATTTATCACTTTCGTCCTTATCTATACCAACTATACTTTTAGTATAAGTCCAGTTAACATATAATATTTTTTTACCAGTGTTAGGATGAGTTCTTACAATTGGATGTTGATTAGAGTACTCATCTAATTTTTCTTTTCTTCCCTCCATTCCTTTAAAATTATCTATAAAAAAAGAAGCACCTAATGAGCTATGAATTGCTTTTTTATCCAAAATTCTCTCTTTTATTTTTTCATCCAAAGTTTCCCAAGCTATTTCCATATTAGAAAACATTGTATCACCTCCAATTGGAGGTATTTCAACAGATTTTAAAATTACAGCTAATGTTGGCTCTAAATTATAACTAACATCACTGTGCCAATTTTCTCCCCAATTATTTTTTTCAAATGGCTCTTTTACTATTCTTAGAATTTCCGGATGTTCTGGAAGACCTTTTACGTAAGCATGTTTTTCAATAGGTCCAAAACATTTAGAAAAGTTAATTTGTTCTTGGTGGGTAATGTCTTGGTCACGAAAAAAAATTACTTTGTGTTCGTATAATAAATTTTTAATATCATTTATATTTTTTTTAGAAGTATCACGCAAATCTATACCAGTAATTTCAGCCCCACATGCACCTGACAATAATTCTACTTTCATTAGATCTATTTGACAGAAAAAATTTAATGAAACAAGAATTAAATAGTTTTTATCCAGGCTTCCAATTCTTTGGAGCTAATTCAAAATCTGAATAATTAAAACCTGGCGCAACTGTACAACCAATAAGAGAATACTCGCCTTTGCTAGTCATGCTGAACCACGAATTGGCTTCAATAACGATATGCATATTTTCTTTGCTTTCAGTATTATTTCCTAACATTTGCGTATATGTAGTTTTTCCATCTTTAGAAATATTTACTATTAAAGGATCGCCTTTGTAAAAATGTAATATTTCATTTTTTGTCAGACGATGCCAATGTGAATGCTGATCTTTTTTAAGTAAGTAATATATCAAACTTACATTATTATTTTTATCTCGAAATGATTCTGAAAAGTAACCACCTTCAGGATGAGGTACCATGCCAAGTTTATTTATTAATTTTTCTGATTCATTCATAATAAGAATAAAATCTCTACATCAAATGACCAAGCTTTTTTACTTTTGTTGATAAATATTTTTCGTTATGTTCGTTTGATGAACTTAGAATAGGGATTCTTTTATTAACTTTCAAACCCATTGTTTCTAACGCTTTTATTTTATTAGGGTTGTTTGTCAGCAAGTCCACCGATTTAATATTTAAATGCTCTGCCATTGTTGCAACTATCTCATAATTTCTTTCATCTTCAAGAAATCCTAGTTGATGATTAGCCTCTACGGTATCCATTCCATCATCTTGTAATTTATATGCTTTTATTTTATTTGATAAACCAATTCCTCTACCCTCTTGTTGTAAATAAAATATTACACCTGATCCATTATTTGCAATTTGGTTTAAGGATTCAGTTAACTGAAAACGACAATCACATCTCATGCTAAAAAAAGATTCGCCCGTAATACATTGTGAATGTATTCTGGCTAATACAGGAGAGGGATTTAGGCTCCCAATAGTAATTGCCAAGTGATCTTTATTACTACTTAATTCTGTAAAAGCATGAATATCGAATGTAGCAATATCCGTCGGCAAAGTTGATTTTTCAACAAAATTTATAAATTTATTCTTTTTTGTCATTTTTTTTTATTTGCTTAATTCCGATATCTATTACTTTTTTAAATATAAATGTAAATTCATTTTTCAAATATTTTTTTTAATAAAGGTATTATTTTAAATAGTTCAATTCTTTCATTGGCATTCTTAATTCCTCCTCTATTTGTTTTGCTTGTTTTTTACTTAAAACTTGTCTCCATTCACCTACTAAGCCCTTTCTAAAGAATTTGGTGTTGATTGTTGCTTCACTAAATTGAAATTGCTCTTCAAGGGATTGTAATTTATTAAAGCTTGTAGATTCTTTTACTGATTTTAATAAATTATTATCAGCTTTTAAATTAAAATTTGCAATAGAGTTAAGAAAATTTATGATGTTTAAAATACAATTATCAATGTCATTTACCATATCTTCATATTTAATAATTAATCTTGGAACAGTTTTAAAATTCATCCAAGAATCAATATTATTTTTCCAAGTAGAAATAAGTTCATTTACTTTTTGAAAAGATGTCATGCGGTTTTTTTCATATAAAACTTTTTGAAGTGAATCTGATATATTTTCGCCCATATGTTTACTTAAAGAAACAACAACATCTCTTGGATCTCTTATTACATATATAAAAGCCAAACAAACAGACTCATCTGTAAAAAAATTATTATTTACAATACCTCGAACGCTATGAGTTTTATAAAATACAACATTTTTTTTCTGCTCATTTATTTTTTTTTGTGCTCTTATCCAATTGTTAGATATCCAATTAAAATCTATATTTCCTTGAGAGTTAAATTTAGGATTATCTATATTTTTAAAATTAGCTATTTGTGAAAAAAGTATAATTTTTTTTAAATCTTCAAAATGAAAATTGCCCTGATTATAAATTAAAGAACTTATCATACTTCTTAACCATGTATTACCAGACTTAGGATAGGATGCTAAAAAAATAATTTTTTTATTATTTGTCACGTAATTAAATTATCACGTTATAATTTAGTGGGGTTTGGAGTATTTTTATATATTTTTTTTGGATCAAAAACCTTTTCTTTTTCTTCGAAAATTAAAACTATTTTCGAATTTTCATTTCCCCCCCCAAATGGGATACTCCTGTAAAAACATGATTTATAACCTACATGACAACTTGCTCCACCTTGAAGATCAACTTTTAACCACACACAATCTTGATCATCATCAATTCTTATTTCCTTTATTATTTGTTTAAACCCGCTTGTTTTTCCTTTGTGCCATATAGATTTTCTACTTCTTGAATAATATACGGCCTCTCCCAAAGTTATAGTTTGGGCAAAAGCTTCCTTGTTCATATAACCTTGCATCAAAACTTCTCCTGTTTTGTGATCAGTAGTCACAACTGGTATTAAACCTTCACTATTAAATTTCGGAGCTAATTCATTTGATTCCTCTACTTGTTCAACACTTTTTCTTTCATTAAATAAATTATTACTCATTTTACATTCACATTAATCGGAGACATGGTTTCTTTAAACAATTGATCTAAAACTTCATCAACTTTATATGTCTTAGTTTGATTACTACCTAATCTTCTCAAAGACAAAGTGTTATTTTCTTCTTCTTTTTTTCCTACTACAATAATAACAGGAACCTTAGAAGCACTGTGTTCACGTATTTTATAACCTATTTTTTCATTGCGAATATCTTTTTCAACCCTAAAACTTTTTTCTTTAAATTTATTATAAATATTTTCTGCATAATTATCTGCATCTGACGTTATTGTAGTTACAACAACTTGCAATGGAGCTAACCAAAGTGGTAAATGACCAGCGTAATGTTCAATTAATATTCCAGCAAATCTTTCTAGAGAACCAAACAATGCTCGGTGCAGCATAACAGGAGTTTTCTTTTGTCCGTCTTCTCCTACATAGCTGGCATTTAACCTGCCTGGAAGATTTAGATCTACCTGTAAAGTCCCACACTGCCAATCTCTTCCAATAGCGTCACGAAGCACAAATTCAAGTTTTGGTCCGTAAAAAGCCCCTTCTCCTGGATTTTTAGTATATTTCAGTCCAGTGCTTTCCATAGCATTTATTAGCGCTTTTTCAGCTTTATCCCAAACATCATCAGTACCAACTCTTTTTTCTGGACGATCTGAATATTTAATTCTGACATTTTCAAAGCCAAAATCTTTATAAATGCTTAAAATTAAATCACAAACAATTCTACTTTCACTTGTTATTTGATCTTCTGTACAAAAAATATGTGCATCATCTTGTGTAAATGCGCGGACTCTCATTAATCCGTGTAATGCCCCTGAAGGTTCATAACGGTGGACTTTTCCAAATTCAGACATTCTCAGAGGAAGATCACGGTAACTTTTTAATCCTTGTTTGTATACCTCTACAGCCCCCGGACAATTCATTGGCTTAATCGCAAATACACGATCTTCTTTTGCTTCTGTAGTAAACATGTTTTCACCAAATTTTTCCCAATGCCCCGATGTTTCCCATAATGAACGATCAAGTAGATCAGGAGTATTGGTTTCAAAATAACCTGCATTTTCTTGTCGTTGGCGCATATAGTTAATAAGCGACTGAAATAAATACCAACCTTTCGGGTGCCAAAAAACAGCTCCCGGCGCTTCCTCCTGAAAATGAAAAAGATCCATTTCTTTACCTAATTTTCTATGATCTCGTTTTTCTGCCTCTTCTAATTGAATTAAATAATTTTTAAGTTCTTTTTTAGTTCGCCAAGCAGTTCCATAAATACGAGTAAGCATTTTTTTGCTTGAATCACCTCGCCAATACGCGCCAGCAACTTTTGTTAATTTAAATCCATCACCTATATCTTTTGTAGATTCTCCATGTGGCCCTCTGCATAAATCTAACCATTCGCCTTGTTTGTATATAGTAATTTCTTCTGATGAAGGAATATCATTAATTAATTCAACTTTATAAATCTCTCCTTTTTTTGAAAAAAATTTAATTGCCTCTTCTCTTTTCCAGACTTCTTTTTCAAATTTTTTACCCTTTGCTATAATCTCATGCATTTTCTTTTCGATTAAGATTAAATCTTCAGAAGTAAATGGTTTTTCTCTTGCAAAATCATAATAAAAACCATTTTCAATAGTTGGTCCAATACTCACTAATGTTTTTGGAAATATGCTTTGTACTGCTTCAGCTAATACATGTGCACAATCATGCCGAATAATATCTAAACCCTCTTTGCTATCACGACTAATTTTCATACTTTTATACTCATTTTATTCATACTTTGCTTTTCCAAACAGTTCCATCTTTTGTATCTTCAATTTCTATTCCATTATTTTTTAATTCATCACGAATTGAGTCAGCTAAAGCAAAATTCTTTTTGCGTCTAGCCTCATTGCGATTTTTTATCAACCCTTCTATAGTGCTGTTATCTAAATTGCTAGAATGTCCATACCCCAGCCATTTTGTTGGATTATCTTGCAAAATTCCTATTAATTGTCCGGTTGCCAGCATTTGTCCTTTAATAATAATTTTTTCACTGTCGTTAGAGGAAGAAATTTTATTAGCTATTAAATTTAGTTCAGCAAGAGCTTTTGGGGTGTTTAAGTCATCACATAAGGCTTCCATAATATTATTTGGAACATTATAATCTGTTGTATTAATTTCAATATTTTCTAAATCTTTTAATCCTCTGTAAAGTCTACTCAACATGTTTTTGCTTTGGTTAATAGAGTCAATTGTCCAATTTAATGGCTGTCTATAATGCGCAGATAAAAGTGTTAATCTTAGGACTTCTCCTGAATAATTTTTTATTAAATCATG
>MDTG01222452.1_pt1 | contig 12049 bp, 5 predicted proteins | sample 811421 | NCBI WGS metagenome assembly MDTG01 (sample SAMN05326645, study PRJNA326480) | marine metagenome | isolation source: seawater | place: Pacific Ocean: South East | collected 2011 | reverse complement strand
GATGCATATTTCGCTATAGCGGGGCTGGGAGTTATGATGGCAGCAACGGCCAGAACTGACAGTAATAAGAACCTTAATTCGGATAGCCAATTTTGATTAGGGCTTGGAATGTTTAGTTTGATTTGCACGATTTTTCCTCATCGCGGTATAATAAAGTGTTTGTACAGAACGTTTTGCAGTCCACAAGTAAGCCCTTGATGTAAATTGGTTACTTAAATTCATCCGATTTGACATTAACTCACGAACTGCCAGCAAGAAAACGCCATTACAATTACGATCATGGGGTAACCTCGGTGAAAAAATCGTTAATCATCTGCACGAAAGAAACCGTCATTTTATCGCTCGGGCGCATTTGTTTTGTTTGCCTCATAAACAGTTTTTTACTCTCTGCCTGCACATTTGATGGCGCGCGCCACCCCGTCTCTATGAAATTTGCCTATTTTAGCTATTTGAATGGTGATGATTTTAGATCTAGATGCATAGCGGACGGACCAAAATCACTAAGGCTCGTATACAATGGTATCTACTCGGAGCAGGTTCGAACCTATGATCTCACCCAAAGCCCTGACGATAGAAATCGTTTTATTCTAGAAACAAGGGTTAGCGAAGAAGCGGACGTCCGTGCGTTTACAACCGATTTATCCCCACCCGATTTGTTTGCTCCATGGCGGCCAGTTGAGTCGCGGGTAACCTTAGGGGCTACGGATATCCAACGCCTTGAACTCGCGCTCAAGTCGAGTGGTTTTTTTGAAAAGCCGACATTCCTTGGCGATCTGTCATCTACCCAGTTTTATTGGCTAGTAAGCGGATGCATTAACGGCGTGTTCTACTTGAGGGCGTTCGTTTGGCCCGAGGACGCATTTATAGAGGCAAATTTCCCTAAGCTACTGTTATCATGGGACTTTACGGGGATTCCTCTTAACCGTCCCCGGGTCACCAGTTTATTCCAGACTTTCGGCAATACTAACCGGAGAGATAACAACGTACTTTTTACCATCCGTATCAGGGAAAACCGAATAAATTAGGCCTACCTTGTATTTGAGGAAATTTTATTTGAAGGGTTTAAATTTATGGAATCTAATTCGTTTGCCCTTTCGCAAAGCACTGGATATCCCATATACTAATGATAGTAAAAGCGAGTAGCGCACGAAAAAGTACATGCCAATCCCGATGAGTATTGGATATACAGGAGAAGGCTGAATACCGATGAGACGTGACGAAGATGAAAATCGGGATCCGAATGATGGAGACGATTTAGACCAAGGAGTGGCGGTAAAAAGTCGCAGTAAAACCAAAAAGCCGTCAATGTACCGCGTCTTGATGCTGAATGATGATTATACGCCCATGGAGTTCGTCGTTCATGTTCTTGAGCATTTTTATAACAAGTCGCACGAGGAGGCGACCCAAGTTATGCTGCATGTTCATCAAAAAGGTGTCGGAGTGTGCGGGGTCTATACCTACGAGATCGCTGAGACCAAAGTGAACCAAACCATGGACTTGGCGCAGCAAAGTCAACATCCCCTGCAGTGTACGATCGAGAAAGATTAACCCGTTTAACTCCTACAGGATCAACAGGACAACATGCTTTCCAGAAATTTAGAACAAAGCCTTCATAGAGCCTTGGCTCTCGCAACTGAACGCAACCATGAATATGCCACGCTTGAGCACCTACTATTATCGTTGACGGAAGATCAGGACGGTATTTCCCTGTTACGGGCGTGTGGGGTTAAAATTGACCAGTTGCAGCGAGATTTGACGGAGTTCATCGATACGGAGATGGATAATCTAGTGACCTCGAAGTTGATTGAACCGAAGCCCACGGCTGGCTTTCAACGTGTTGTTCAACGGGCGGCTATCCATGTTCAGTCTTCGGGTCGAGAAGAGGTGACAGGTGCCAATGTTTTGGTCGCTTTATTTTCGGAACGAGAGGCCCACGCAGTATATTTCCTTCAGATGCATGACATGACCCGTCTCGATGCGGTGAACTACATTTCACATGGCATTGCTAAGGTCGCAGGCTTTAACGAGGCCCGTGGCGTCCATGGCGCCGATGACGAAGCCGACGAGGAGGTAGACGTCAAAAAAGGCACCGAAGCGTTGGACGCTTATTGTGTAAACCTTAACCAAAAAGCGTCGGACGGAAAAATTGATCCTCTGATAGGACGAGATAATGAAATTGAACGGACCATCCAGGTTTTGTGCCGCCGCACGAAGAATAATCCTTTATATGTTGGTGACCCGGGCGTCGGCAAAACAGCTATAGCAGAGGGACTGGCCAGGCGTATTGTGAATGGGTCAGTGCCTGAAGTTCTTGTCGGGGATGTCATATATGCGCTCGACATGGGTGCGTTACTTGCCGGTACTCGCTACAGGGGTGATTTTGAAGAACGACTCAAAGCTGTATTAACAGAGCTGGAAAATATGGAAAATTCAGTCCTGTTTATTGATGAAATCCATACGGTAATCGGGGCTGGCGCAACCAGTGGTGGGTCAATGGATGCTTCCAATTTATTGAAACCTTCCCTCCAAAATGGGTCACTGCGTTGCATGGGCTCTACCACGTATAAAGAATATCGCGGATACTTCGAAAAAGACCGAGCTCTTGTACGCCGCTTCCAAAAAATCGACGTGAACGAGCCGACTGTGGAGGACGCAGTTAAAATACTTCGTGGTTTGAAGCCGTATTACGAAGAGTATCACAAAGTACGCTATACGGCGGAAGCGATCAGAAAATCCGTTGAACTTTCAGCACGGTACATTAATGATCGTAAATTGCCCGATAAAGCCATTGATGTTCTGGATGAAGTGGGTGCGTCGCGCATGCTAATTCCAGAACCAAAACGCCGGAAGACGGTTACTGTAAAGGACGTGGAGAATGTAGTCGCGAAGATGGCGCGCATTCCGCCAAAAAGTGTCTCTCAGGATGATAAGAAAACACTCTACAATCTGGAGGAAGATCTCAAACGCATGGTATATGGCCAAAATGAGGCTATCGATGCCTTGGCCAGTGCGATAAAACTGGCCCGCGCGGGTCTTCGGGATGCCGAAAAACCAATCGGTAGTTATTTGTTTTCGGGCCCTACTGGCGTCGGTAAAACGGAAGTAGCTCGCCAATTGTCCCGCAGTATGGGAATAGAGCTGGTACGTTTTGATATGTCCGAGTATATGGAGCGTCACACAGTCTCCCGCCTCCTTGGCGCTCCGCCGGGTTATGTCGGTTTTGATCAAGGTGGTCTTCTAACTGATGCAATAGATAAGCAACCTCATTCTGTTCTGTTGCTTGATGAAATTGAAAAGGCACACCCGGATCTTTTCAACATTCTCCTGCAGGTGATGGACCACGGGAAACTCACCGACAACAATGGAAAGGCGGTCGATTTTCGAAACGTGGTTATTATTATGACCACTAATGCCGGGGCCGCAGAATTAGCCAAGGCTGCGATCGGCTTCGAGCGAGCTGAACGTTCAGGGGATGATGAAGAAGCGATTGAGAGAATGTTTTCGCCTGAATTTCGCAATCGGTTGGATGCGATCATTCCTTTTGCAAGCCTACCACAGGATGTGATGAGTAAAGTAGTTGATAAGTTTGTAATGGAGCTTGAGGTCCAGCTCAGCGATCGTGATGTCAGTTTTGAACTGACAGAGTCAGCTCGTGAGTGGCTCTCAAAAAAGGGATATAATCGCCGCTTCGGCGCGCGGCCACTGGCACGGATTATACAAGAGCATGTCAAGAAGCCTCTCGCTGAAGAACTTTTGTTCGGTAACCTTGCGAAGGGTGGTGTTGTTTGCATTTCTACGGATGGAAGTGGACTGACTTTTGAATTCCCAAAACCTAAGTTGCCTAAAGCAGAGAAGCTAAAGCAGATTGAGGCAAAGAAGCAACGCTCTGGCAAAGACGCCAAAGATGGAGATCGCAAGAAACCCGAGTTCGCAAAGTAATTATAAGACCGGCTGGATTTCCTAACAAATTAAATGGTACTAGTGCGGGGGATATATTCGCAGCCTTAAATAAGTATCCGATATCCACTTGCGCACAGACGGTGTCGGTATCGTAGAGGTCCAAAATACCACCATGTTCCGACGATGATATTACAACCTCGATGCTCCATTGCACCAGGGACTGCACTGCATATTTAGCTAGCGATTGGAGCGATCCATCCGACGAAAAGGCCGTAAATAATGTGCACCTTTAGGCTGGTAAGCCAAGCTAAAGGGTGTACGCCCGACAGCATAAACCCCTCCCGAAGGTAAAACGGAACATAAAACACGCCCGACACGAACCAGAGCGCCACTCCCCAAATCGCTCCCTTTAAAGGACCTTGTTCGATCGGAATCCATTGAGCCACCACGCTAGAATATAAGAGTGCAAAGAATACACCATTCATAAAAATTACAATCATACCCGGCCAATAGGGAGTATTGGGGGCGTCAACGCCAGCGCCTGGCTTAACATCTTTTTCAAAAGTGCGCGCATATGTAACATTTGCCATAGCGCGAGAGAAATCCAGCCGGGGTAGGCCCAGGCTATCTGCCCAAAGGGCCATCGTAAGCAAGCCGTATGTCCCCATGACCCCAGCAAGAGCGGATATCACGAAAAATTCCAAGTCCATTTTAAATAGCCTCCTATTATACCTTTTGACTCAATACCTCATGTGGCAGGTGAATGCCACACTGTCGGTGGAATTTCCGGGTGCTGAAATTTTATGCAATCCGATGAGCCACTCAATATTAATCGTTTTCGGTGGAACGGTATGGTGAGAAGCTCATAAGGCCGTCAATTTCATGTTCGACCTCGCGGCGCTCTTGATCGACAAAACGCTCTACAGCTTCTCGGAAACTCTCATTTTCGATCCAATGGGCACTGTAAACCGACCGCGGCAGATACCCACGTTGAATTTTGTGGGGACCTTGCGCCCCGGCCTCAACCCATCTGAGTTTGTGATGAATGGCGAAATCGATAGCTTGGTAATAACAGGCCTCAAAATGAAGGAATTTGAAATCCTCTGCGCATCCCCAATTTCGTCCGAAAAGAGTATCCGCACCTCTAAGGTTTAAAGCTCCAGCAACACGCTTGCCCTCATGCTCCGCAAGGATCAAGACGGCCAAGTCGGACATGCTCTCGCCCATAATCGAGAAAAATTCACGTGTAAGATAAGATTGGCCCCATTTGCGATTGATGGTGTCAACATAGTAATCGTAAAAGGCATCCCAATGTTCTTCAGTAATTTCGTGTCCGGTCAGCGTATGCAAGGTTATGCCTTGGTCTATTACTTGACGCCGTTCCTTTTTGATTGCCTTCCTCTTTCGTGAATTTAGCTCAGCCAGGAAATCATCAAAAGTATCATACCCTCTGTTTTCCCAATGGAATTGTTTGCTGGTGCGGAGAAGGAATCCTGCTTTTCCCATCATCTCCCATTGTTCTGCATTGGGGAATGTCACGTGCACAGATGATACCTTATGCTGGCTAGAGAGTTGCACCATGGCGGCGATCAACAAGCCGTAATAGTCATTACCCGTGGCGTCCTCTCGCACGAGCATTCTAGGCCCAGTTGCAGGCGTGAAAGGAATTGCTGCTTGAAGCTTAGGATAATAGTTACCCCCGGCCCGCTGATAGGCATCAGCCCAGCCCCAATCGAATATATATTCTCCATAGGAATGGCTTTTGAGATACAGGGGCATGCAGGCGGAAATCGAGCCATCGTCTCCATTGATGATCACATGCTGCGGGAGCCAGCCTGTCTCTGCTGAAACAGATCCACTTTCTTCCAGGGCATTAAGAAAGGCGTGGCGCACAAAAGGGTTGGTGCTACCCGCGCAAGCGTCCCACTGGTTAGCTGACACCTCGTTTATCGCGGAAATTACACGGGCGGAAACCTTGTTGCGGCCATCTGGCATGCATTAACAGATATCTTGAGAAACGGTACTGGGCAAGGGGGAGCAAAGAGGAAAGGGACGAAAGAGGGGTGAAACCACAACATTCTCTCGCCATCAGCCATCCCCTTATCTCAGGTGGCCGTTAGTCGCTCTTGTTAGAGTGATGGTTCAGGAGCCTGTTTTTTTGAGTTTTCCGGATAACCAGTATACTTTACGAGAGCCTTTTAACCAGTCTTTTGCCGAAGAAGTTTGAACGCAATACTGTTTTATTTAAACCGCTCACAAAAAAATGGGGTGCGCCGGTAATGTAGTGGCTGGCAGGCCCGCTCCGGAACGCACCCCTAGTTCACCAGGGAGGAACTTATCTCTTTCCTAACATCTGCGGATAATCAAAATGGATATGACATATCGCACAGATATTCAGCTGGTTAAGCGTCTGCCCCCATTTTGCCAGAGGGAGGAAAGCAATTCTCTGTGATCAATTTATGAGCATCCGCTCGTCGCGCCGCAGGTCAGACATTTCATGCAAGTACCGTTACGAACCAGCGTGAAATTGCCGCATTCTGTGCATGCGTCGCCCTCATATCCTTTCATTCTAGCCTCTCGGATGGCATCCATTTGGTTGTCAACCTCATTAACCTTGGGTGAACCAATTGGAATGCCCTCCGGCTTTGTTTCCACGGAGCCACCGGACATTCCGGCATTAGCCGAGACTTCAGCTGCTGATGTCATCTGCATCTCACTGCTACTGGTCCGACCGCCATTCATGACGAGTAAATTGCTGCGCATGTAGCCTTGACTGGCAAAACGTTCCACGGCGCCCATCGCGTCATTTGTAGTTTGTGAAACAAATTCGTCGTCTTCCGAACCCCGGCCAACTGTGTCAGGCTTTAAGTCATCTGGTTGTACATGGGCGAGGTCATTGCGACCCAGGTAAGACACCGCCAATTCGCGGAAAATATAATCTAGGATGGATGTTGCCATCTTGATGGAGTCGTTACCTTCGACCATACCGGATGGTTCAAACCGGGTGAAGGTAAAGGCCTCAACGAATTCTTCCAAGGGAACACCGTATTGTAGAGCAATGGAGATGGCGATTGCGAAATTATTCATTAACGACCGGAATGCTGCCCCTTCCTTATGCATGTCGATAAAAATTTCGCCGGCACGTCCATCCTCATATTCACCTGTTCGAAGGTAGACCTTGTGACCACCAACCGTTGCTTTTTGAGTGTATCCTTTCCGGCGGTCTGGCAGGCGAGAGCGATTCGCCATAAACCGTTCTATGACCCGTTCTGCGACAATTTCTGCTCTGACTGTTGCAGGCTGCTCAGCGATAGCCTCTGCCAGCGTCTCTTCCTCATCGGAGTCGTCGATTAACTGTGCATTAAGTGGTTGAGAGAGTTTTGACCCATCCCGGTAGAGCGCGTTAGCTTTTAGCCCTAGTTTCCAGGATAGCATGTAAGCATCTTTGCAATCTTGGACCGATGCTGAATTTGCCATATTGATTGTCTTGGAGATCGAGCCAGAAATAAAAGGCTGAGCGGCGGCCAGCATACGGATGTGGCTCTCAACAGACAGAAACCGAACTCCATCCCGGCCACATGGATTGGCACAATCAAATATCGGGAGATGTACCTCCTTTAAGTTCGGGGCCCCCTCAAGGGTCATTGAGCCGCAGACGTAATTGTTAGCGTGGGCGATGTCGTCTCGGGTGAAACCAAGTGACGCCAGCATGTCAAAGGATATGTCATCCAACTGATCCGCGGTGAAGCCGAGTTTATTCACGCAAAACTCTGTCCCCAGGGTCCATTTGTTGAACACGAATTTGATATCGAAGGCGTCGCCCAGCGCCGCTTCTATTATGCTAATGGTATCAGAGTCAAAGCCCTTGGCGATTAAACTCTCGTGGTTAATTGCCGGAGCTCCCTTCAGGGTACCTCTGCCCACAGCGTGGTTAATCATTGCCTCAATTTGCTCGTCGCTGTACCCCAATTTTTTTAGCGCGATGGGAACAGTTTGATTTATGATTTTGAAGTAACCGCCACCAGCTAATTTTTTAAATTTTACCAGGGCGAAATCAGGTTCAATTCCTGTCGTATCGCAATCCATGACTAAGCCTATGGTTCCTGTCGGCGCGATAACTGTGGTCTGGGCGTTACGGTAACCGTGTTTTTCCCCCATATTTACCGCTTCGTCCCAAGCCGTCCGTGCGGCGGCGATGATATCATCGGCTTCCCCCGTTTCGAGGTTTCTCAACGGCACGGGGTCTATCGAGAGTTTTTCGTAGCCTGTTTTGTCGCCATACGCCGCACGCCGGTGGTTGCGCATAACTCTTAGCATTGGAACTTCGTTTTCAGTATATCCGGGAAAACTGCCAAGTTGTTCGGCCATCTCGGCCGACGTCCTGTAGCATATACCTGTCATGAGAGCGGTAATCGACCCACAGAATGCCCGCCCCTCGGCGGAGTCGTAGGGAATACCCATGGCCATCAGGAGACCACCGATATTAGCATAGCCCAGCCCAAGTGTTCTGAACCGGTATGAGAGCTTGGCGATTTCTCGCGATGGGAACTGAGCCATCATAACGGCAATTTCTAGATTGATTGTCCAAAGCCGGACGGCATAAATGAAAGCGTCAATGTCGAAGCTGCCATCTTCCCGCTGGAATGTAATCAAATTAAGGGACGCGAGATTGCATGCAGTGTTATCCAAAAACATGTATTCGGAGCACGGGTTTGATCCGTAAATCCGGTCTGTGTTCAGACAGGTGTGCCAGTCGTTAATGGTGGTGTCGAATTGCAGTCCGGGGTCGGCGCAGGACCAGGCTGCCTCGCCGATCATTTCCCACAGTTCCCGAGCTTTCATCGTAGAGGCAGTTTCTCCGTCAGTACGATGCACTAAATTCCATTCATCATCGGCCTCAACCGCCTTCAGAAACTCATCGGTGACACGCACTGTGTTGTTGGAGTTTTGGCCGGATACAGTCAGATAGGCCTCTGAGTCCCAGTCTGTGTCATAAACCGGGAATTCAATTTCTGTATATCCTTGGCGGGCGTAATCAATGCAGCGCTGGATATAGTTCTCTGGCAGCATAGTTTTGCGCGCATGAATGATAGCTTTTTTGAGGGTTTTGTTCTTTTTTGGATCAAACCGGTCTTCTGCGTCTGCGTCATGACATGCGTCGATGACTTCATTCAAATGTTTTTCCGCTAATTTGGAGCCTGCGACCAACGCCGCTACCTTTTGTTCTTCCCGTACTTTCCACGTAACAAATTTTTCAATATCCGGATGATCCGCATCTAGGATGACCATTTTGGCTGCGCGTCGTGTTGTACCACCAGACTTAATGGCGCCTGCCGCTCGGTCGCCAATGCGCAGGAAACTCATAACGCCAGATGACTTACCACCACCTGAAAGTGGTTCATTCTCGCCTCTCAGGGCGGAAAAGTTCGTTCCCGTCCCGGATCCATATTTGAATAGCCGGGCTTCACGGACCCATAGATCCATGATTCCTCCATCGTTTACCAAGTTATCATCTATGCTCTGGATAAAGCACGCATGCGGCTGCGGATGTTCGTAAGCTGAGGACGACCTCTTTAATTTGCCGGTCGCAAAATCGACATAATGATGTCCTTGTGAGGGGCCATCAATACCGTAAGCCCAGTGAAGACCGGTGTTGAACCATTGTGGCGAGTTTGGCGCACACATTTGTTGGCACAGCATATGGGACATTTCATCGTAATACACCTGAGCGTCGGTCTCAGAGTCGAAATATCCACCCTTCCAGCCCCAGTAGGTCCAACAACCCGCAAGTCGGTTAATCACCTGTTTAGCAGACGTTTCGCCGCCATAGCGATCCTGTTCCGCAATGTTTTTAAGAGCACCGTTATCTGGGACACTGCGCCAAAGCCAGGATGGGACATTATTTTCTTCGACCTTTTTGAGCTTTGCTGGAATGCCTGCCTTACGGAAATATTTTTGCGCCAGAACATCACATGCTACTTGGGACCAGTCCGAAGGTACTTCAATGGCATCATGCTTAAATACGAGAGAACCGTCAGGATTTCTGATCTCGCTTGAGGTTTCCCGAAATTCCGTTTTTCCAAACGCGCCTGATTTTTGTGTGGTAAAATAACGCTGTATTCGCATGCGGCCCCCGATAAAAACTCCAGCAATAATCAACTAGCTGGCACGGTTCTCTTCACCCAGTGACCAACACCAGTTTTGAAATTAGCAATTCACCACCTACTGTATCTTGTGTGGCATACGCTGTGACGAGCTCAATATGTAGACCAACAAAGTTTTGGAGTCAAAAAAATCGCAAGGTGTGGGCTTTTAAATCGCTTGTATCCCAAAATATAGTAGGAAAAAGAAGGTCTTAGCGATCCCATCACCAGAACCTGAACACGGTGTGTATCTAAGGCGTAATAGTTTAAGGTGAATTTGTTAATTAAAACAATGCGTTAGTCATTTTTATCCGCAATTTATACCGTGTGTAATGTCTCTCATTAAATTTTTGATTCGCCTCAACTTAACCATCTGTTGAAACAAAATTCCTTTTAATCTCCAAAGCTGCCTTCTCGAACACGGTAGACCACTCACCAGGGACCTCCTGCCGCACCATTTTTAGGGATGGGTACCACGGAGCCCTCCCATTTCCCTCGCCCCAGCGCCAATCTGCAGAATAGTTTAATAGCACTATGCCAGGTTTTCCAAGGGCACCACATAAATGAGCGACAGCTGTATCAACTGTAACGACTAGGTCCATTTTCAGAATCTCACGCGCTGTTTCGAGGAACGTTGTTAACACTTGATCCGGTTGGTCGAATAGCGCGTCTTTCGATTTGATATACGGCGCATCGGAGGACTCATCCTTTTGAAGAGATATTAGTCGCACTCCATCAAGTTCGCTTATTGCCGTGAAGGCACTGGCGGGACAACTACGATTCCTGTAAGGATCGTTCACATTGCGGGGTCGGCCTGACCAACACACGCCTATCAGAATGTCTTTGCCCCGCTCCTCAAATTCCGTCAGTGCCGGGCGTTTAGTTCTAAGTTGTTGAGCGTAAGGCACTGATAAATAGGCTCTTGCACCCCGGACCTGGCTCCCATCAGGGTCGAGCAGGGCGGGCAGATCTGCTAGTGGTGCTTCGATATCTGCTGGGGGCATGCTTTCATCGAGCGAGACGACTTCGTCTGCCCAAGGCACGCGCTCAAGTAGTGAGACCAGCTCTGCTTGAACTGCAAGAATAACGCGTTTGCGCGATCGTGGAATCAAAGTTCCAAACCGCAGAAATTGTAGGGTGTCTCCAAATCCCTGTTCGGCATGCAGAAGCAGACACTGATCCCCGATTGGGTCGCCGTTCCATCTTGGCATTGTTAGCAAACGTGGGGTGAGGCTGTTGGCTGCATTTTTCCAACGCCAATTATACTCTTGCCAGCCTTCCTCAAACTTTCCCTCGTGGAGCAGGGCAAGCGCGAGGTTTTCATGTGCGCCGGCGAAATCGGGTGACAAGTCTGTTGCCTGTCGAAAAAAAGTAGAGGCCAATTGCCAGTCGCGTTGAACATAATTCGCAATTCCCATTGCGTTTGCCACTGCTGCCGAGTGCGGACACTTCTGTAAGATCGACAAGGCGCTGGTCGGCCGGCCAAGGGCAAGCAAAGTGTTAGCAAGATTCAGGCCGATGCCTGAGTCGTCCGGCGAGAGCGCCGCAGCTTTTTCTAGAAATTCAAGAGCGGTAACAGGATGCCCCTTTTGTTCAAGGATCCGCCCGAGGTTGTTTAATGTGCCTGGGTGATCTGGTTTGAGATCCAAGCACAGCCGGTAGGTCTCCTCGGCTTCCTTCAGATAACCCGCATTTTCCAGCGAAAGTCCGAGGGAAAAGGCCAGGGTGGCGTGGGTCGGTGCCAATCGGAAAGCAATTTCGGATTGCCTGACCGCCTCCTCCGACCGATTCAGTTTTCTAAGTATTATTGCGAAATTATGGTGCGCTGCTTCCTGCTCTGGATGTATTGTAATTAATTTTTCATACAAGGTTGCAGCACCCTCAAGGTCTCCTTGGCGATGTCGTTCTTCGGCTTCGTGGAACGGAGAAGAAAGGGCCACAGTAATTTGGTCCATGCAATTGCCATGTTCATTGCTTGATAACATATTTCTGGTTATATCAACATG
>MDTG01433398.1_pt1 | contig 12050 bp, 9 predicted proteins | sample 811421 | NCBI WGS metagenome assembly MDTG01 (sample SAMN05326645, study PRJNA326480) | marine metagenome | isolation source: seawater | place: Pacific Ocean: South East | collected 2011 | reverse complement strand
TACAGCCAATGGCTATATCTTTAGGCTTTGGTATCTTATGGGCTACTGTTTTAAATCTATATTATGTTCCTATGGTTTATCGAATTATTTATTTAAGAAAGTTTTAGTTTGATATTACAATAAGCTTTGAATATTAAAAGTACTATCAACTGGATACTTTTTAATTTCAAAGCTAATCTTTGTATGTTTTAATAACTCTTTTATTAAAGAGTTAATTCTTTTTTCATCAAGCTCTTCTTTTGATAGAATTACAAAATCATCCCCATGAAATCTAAATATATATTCATTTGGAATCTCTTTTAATAGTAGTTCAGCAAATTCTTTTATTAAATCATTTCCTTTTTCCCAACCATGTTCTTTATTAAAAGAAGAGAAGTTATGTTCTTGAATATTATATAGATATTTTATATTCTCTTTTTCTTTTGATAATATTGATTCAAGATAATTTTCACTGAATAATGTAGTTAAAGTATCATGGAAGAAATAAGAAAATCTTTTTTCTTCTAATTTTGTAGTTGGAAATTGTGTTGTATCTTCTATTTTTATATTTGCAAGGCTTTTTAAAGCAGCTTTTGCAATACCAGGATGAAATTGTGTACCTGCACCATTTTTGATATCTTCAAGAGCCTGCTTAATATCTTTTCTTGGTTTATAGATTCTATTAGTTGTCATTGCATCAAAGGCATCTGCAATTATCATTATATGAGATAATAAAGGTATTTCATCAGGATTTGAAGTTTGGGGATAACCTTTTCCATCATATCTTGAATGATGATATTTTATAATAGAAGCTAAATCTTTATACATATCAATTTTTAGAAGCATTTTATATCCAGCTTCTGAATGATATTTAATTAATTCATACTCTAAAGATGATAATTTACCAGGCTTTAATAAAATTGCATCAGGAATAGCAACTTTCCCAATATCATGTAAAATTGCTGCTTGTTCAAGTTTTTTTATTTCATCTTCTTTTAGTTTAAGTTCTTTTGCAATTATTTTACAATATTGTGCAACTCTTATTGTATGTCCTGCTGTATATGTATCTCTTTGTTCTATAATATTTACAAAAGCTAAAATAGTCTCTTCATAATTAGTAATCTTTTCATTTTCCATTTTTAAGATTGTATTTTTTTGAGCTTGTGCATTCATTGATATACTTACATCATTTATAATTTGCTCAAGCATGTGAATCTCTTCTTTTTTAAAGCCATCTTTAGCATTTGTAAAAATTGACATAATTCCTGTCATATTATTGTAGGAATATGGTATATTAAGGCTATAAGTTACTTTTATATCATCATTTCTTCTATTAAAACCTATGTCTTTATTTTCTATTTTACTAACAAGTGTTTTATTTGTTTTTACTGCTTTTTCTGCTTCTTCAAATAATTTCTCATTTAAAAATAGTTTTTTTTCATTTGATTTATATACATTTTCAAATTTATCTTCATGATAAATTCCTGTCCAAATAAACTCATATTGCTTATGTAAAGATAGTTTATAAATAGAGTTTTGAGCAATAGTTTTAAATGAGTCTGATTTAAGCAACATCTCATTTATACTTGAAGTTAGTTTTAAAATATCTTTTAAATACTTCTCATTCTCATACATATTTTTTAATTCAATTGTTCTATTTTTTACTTTATCTTCTAATGTAGTGTTTAAGTTTATAATTTGGCTTTGCTTTTTATAAATAGTATTTATAAAATAAATTATTAAAATAATACTAAGAATTGAAAAAACTATTACTATAAAGATAAAAGATGAACTATTTTCTTTAATTAAATTAATGTTTTGATTATATGATTCTAAGGGAATAGAGATTCTTAATCCACCTCTTATTTCTCCAAGTTTATAACCTTGGCTTGCGTGGCATTGCAAACAAGAATTATCTACACGTAAGGAACCCATAAAATTAAACTTTTTATCTTCAATTTTAGAATAAAATTTTTCTTCTTTATTATTATTAAAAAAATTTAAAGCTTCCTCCTCGAAACTATCTGCTTTATTATCTGGATTGATGGGATTAAGACTTGTGATTTTATAAAAATATTTACTATTTTTATTTGATAAAATTGATATTTGTTTAGTCATCCAAGCTGGATTGATTTTTACTAATAATTCATCATCTTTTGAATATATATGATTATTTTGAAGATATGGATTTGGTTTTAAATTTTTATTTGCAAAAACATATACTCCCCCATGATTAGAATTCCATAATCTTATATTGAGCATATTATTATAATGTGCAGTTGCTTCTTTAAACAATATTTCTTCAGAAAGAGTAATGTATTGTTTCTTAAAATTTAAAATACCAAATAATACAAAACTTGCTATTATTGTAATAATTAGAATGAAAAGAAATATGATTTTGTTTTTACTTAAACTTTTCAATTATTTACCTTTGTATTTAGCAATTTTAAAATATAGACTAAAGTAAATTTTATTATTTAGTCTATATAAAGGATTATTTTCCTCTAAACTCTTTAGAAGAAGTAGCAGCTACAACATTGTTAGCTAAGTTTGATGTTTCAACTGCTATATCATTTGTGTGGTTCGCAATATTTGCATTTATTTGTGTTTGTTTATCTAAGCTATTAATTGCATCACTAATTTGTTCAATTCCCACTTTTTGTTCTTTAGAAGCATTTTCAACTTCATTTATTAATGATAATGTATTATTTATATTCTCATTTAAATTATGATAACCATTAATCATTAAAGCAGCAATATCTTTTCCTTCTTTAGATTTAGATGTTGCATTCTCTACAAGTGATTTAATTTCATTTGCTGCGTCTGCACTTCTACTAGCAAGATTTCGTACCTCTGCTGCAACTACGGCAAATCCTTTTCCTGCTTCACCTGCTGTTGCTGCTTCTACTGCTGCATTTAAAGAAAGAATATTTGTTTGGAATGCTATTTGATCAATAACAGAAATTGCTTCATTAATTGCACTTACTTGAACATTTATATCATCCATTGAGCTAACTGTTTGATTAGCAAGTTTTTTACCATCATTTGCTGATAATGTTAATTCATTTGCATTTTTCGCCATTTTTGCAATATTCTCACTATTAGATGAAATATTACTTGTAATTTCTTCAACAGCAGCTGCTGTTTCTTCAAGTCTTGCTGCTGCATCATTTGAAGCTTTATTTAATTTATCAACATTTTGTAATAATTGACTTGAGCCTTCTTGTAGTGTTTCACCATTTGTCTTATTTTCAAGTAACATAGCTGTGATAGATTCACCTAAAGTATTAATACCTTCAACCATTTGCTTTGACTCACCATTTAAATCTTTAGTATCAATTACACTTAGGTAGTTGTAGTTTGTATACTCAGTTAATACTTTTAAAATATCATTGATTACTTTTTGTTGATTATCTAGCATTCTATTAATTGTTTTAGCTAAGATACTAACTTGTGGGTTTGCAGCAACAGAGTTTACTCTACATCCATAATAACCTTTTTGAACTTTATCAAGAGTAATAGTAGCTTCACCTACACATAATAAATCTTTTTCTAAATTTCCATTCATTCTATCAATATTATTGTTTATCATTTTTGCTAGATTTCCTAATGAACCTTTTGTTTCTAGTTTTATATGTTCTATTTCATTAGTTTCTTTATTTAAATATTTAATAAAGTCTTCAACACCACAATAAATTTTATTAATACTTCTATTAATACTTCCAATAAAAAATAATACAAATGAAATGATTATTAAAATAATTATAATTGATAAAGATGCTATTATTAGCATTTTATTATATTCATTATCTTTTATTTCAGATATATTTTTTATAATATCTTTTGAAAGATGATCATCTATTTCTTTTAAGATATTAATCTTTTTAGTAATTGTAGAAAACCAATAAGTAGGATCTATATCAAAAACCATATCTCTGTTTTGGTCGTAAGATAATAGTATCTCTCTCATTCTTTGAACTTCATCTACTATAGGATTTTTAAGTTTCACTTTTATGTATTCTTCTTTTTGTGTATTGTATAAATAAAATGTATTTAAGTATGAAGATTGGTCATTTACTAAAGTTAAGAATTTTAAGTATAACTCTGGAGTAAAAGTCTTTTTTGCAAAGGCATTTGAACCAACAGCTCTTTCTATTCCTGCTCTTTCTTTTGACATTAAGAAGTTATAATATGATGTAATATCTTTGATCACTACTTCATTTTCAGCAATTGTCGAAGTTTTTGCAATAAAATCTAATAAATTAGCATTTATATTTGTATAGTAATCGATTGCTTTTTTAACTTTTATTTCTAAGCTATCAACACTTGTTCTTAAATTTAGTATTTTAGATAGTTCATCTAAAACTATACTTATTTTTTCTTTTCCTTTTTTAGGATAGTAGTTAAAAGTATTTAAATATGTTTTAAAATCTTGTATTTTTTCATTTGTAAGAGTTCTTTGTTTATCTAATATATCTTTAAACTTTATACCTTTACTTCCTAAATACCCAGCACTTGCACCTCTTTCTTTTTGTGTTTCATGCAATAATAAAGAAATTTTAGTATTTAAAATTACTACTTCTTTTACCCTTTCTAATTTATGTACTTTGTTGTAGGAGTTAATTGTTATATTTAAAGATAATGCAATGATAAAAATCAAAGGGAAGATAATAAGTAATTTCATTTTATTTTCTATGGATAGTTTCTTTAGTATTGATAGCATAGTAATTCCTATTTCATAGTTTTATATAGATTTTCATATTTGTTTATTTCTTTAGTAGAAGCCATTCTTCTACAAGAAATATAACCTTTGGAACCATCACATGAAGTAAAAGGAAAAACAGTTGCAAAAACCCAATAATATTTTCCATGTTTTGTTTTATTTTTAACAAAACCTTTCCATGGTGTACCACTTTTTACAGTTTTCCATAAATCTTCAAATGCAGCTTTTGGCATATCTGGATGTCTTACCATATTATGTGGTTTTCCAACTAGCTCTTCTAGAGTATATTCTGCATATTCACAAAACTCATCATTTGCATATCTTATAATACCTTTTTCATCAGTTTCTGATAATAAAAAGGACTCTTCAGATAGTTTTAATTCTTCTTCTTTCATGGGAAATAGCCTTTAGATATATTTTTACTAATATATATTTAAAATTATCAAATAACGTAGTTATTATATAATAAAAAAGTAACAAGTAACAAGTTTTAAATTAAACAGCCTATTTAATAGTCTAATTATATAGATCTTTTGTACCCTTTTAACTCAATAATAATTATTTTTATCTATAAAATTACTATTCCTTCTATTTGATCTAAAATATTATTATCTTCATCAAAGTCTTTTAATTGCTTACCTGGTTCTAGTGTAGTTATTGTAGTTTTCCCTACTATATGTCTATATTTTTTCCCCCATTTATCTTTTAGTCTTACACTCCACATATTATGCATTACAAGTGGTTCATTATTTTTAACTCCAACATATAACATGATATGACCTTTTAAATATACAAGAGTAGAAAAAGGTACGCCATTTTGTTTTATATATTCTTTTTTTACTTCTTTAGATAAAGTAGAAATATCGTGATACTCTCCATCTCTTGTTTGAGCTTTTGAGTTTCTTGAAATAAATTTTCCAAAAGGAACAAAAAAATCTTGAGTAAAACTTGAACAATCTCTGTTATTTAGTAAACCACCCCAACCATAAGGCTCATCAAGTAATGCTTGTGCAATTTTAATTCTATTACTAGAGTTAAATTTTATAGGCATATTTTGTACACTTTGTGAACTTAAGTTTATATGTGTAATTATTGCGTTGTTTTGAAAATCTTTTTTTGCAATAATATATTTATCTTTAAATTTAGGAAATATAGTAGCTAGTTTTACATACTCTCTAAAATTGTTGTCGTAAATAGGAAATTTTTCTTTAACAGCAACTGAATATGTATTTGTCTTAAAGTCTTTAATAAATTTTTCATTTACAAATGCAATATCACTTACTTTTATCCATCCTACAATTGTGCTTGATTGCATATAAACCCATGCTTTATCTTTTGAATAATGAGATAAGAAAATTGGTGTATTTATTTTTATTGCTGAGTTTTGATTATAATCAAAAGGAAAACCTTCTCCATCTTTTTCAGGATCATAAAACATTGGTGAAGATGTAGGGAAAACTCTAACATCACTATTTTTTAAAGTAATAGCTTTTTTTAGAAGTGTATTGTAAGAATCAAAATTAGAATTTTCAATTTGTTTTTCAAACCAATCTGGTGAAGCTTGTAAATGGTTTTCTAAGTAAATAGTTTTGTTTTTATAAGAAAACCCCCATGTAGCTTCTTCTACAGTATAAGTTACACTATTTTGTTTCCATGGATTAAAATATCTTTTTAGATATAAATCTGTTTCTTTTCTTTGATCAAAAGAAATATTATTTGCATATTTTTTTGTATTTATTAAATCACTTTTTTCAACAGGTGCTTTTACTGAACAAGCTGTAAATAAAAGTGTAGTTGAAAGCAGGAATATATTAGTTAGTTTTTTTATTTTAGACATATGATACAACCTATAAATTTAAATTTATAGATTGTATCATTTTATTATTTTTCTATTAATTAAATTGAGAATTTTTTCTTTAATTTGAAAAAATAAAGTACGGTTTTATATTGTATAAACATAAATGGTAACATTAAAATAAAGTACATTATTGAATATTTACTAACAACATCATTATATGTTAATCCAAAGTTAATAAAAAACATTCCAAATACAAAGAATGCAACACCTGGACAAATAAGTGCAAAAGATACAGAAGAACGATCTTTTCCATCTACAAATTTCTCAAAATATCCAAGTTCATTCATGATTTTATATCCTAATACTCCAAATATAATTTGAAGTGAAACAATAACAGAAGTTAGAGTAAATAACGAAGACTTATCAACAACAGCTCCAAAATTATGATCTAAACCAAATGAAACTCTAACAGCAGTAATTCCTAAAAGAGTTAAAATTGGAATAATAATCCATAATGAAGGAGAAGCTTCAGTTGAAATACCATGTTCAAACATATTTTTAAAACCAATAGTAAGTTTTATAATTAGTAATAAAATAGATAAAGAAGCAAAGAATAGTGCGCCAAAAATACCAATCGCATTAACTTCAATATTATGACTCATAGCACCAGGAGCTGCGAAACCAACAGCAACCATTGCAAAAGCAAAGATAGAAATCATTTGTGAAAGGTTATTGTTTTTTGTGAAATCAAAATCACCATTTATTATAATTCTAGAAAAATAGTTAAAGAATATTTTTAAAGCAAAGAAACCAGAAACCATAAATCCTATTAGTGCAAATGGAAATAAATATTCAACAATTCCCCAAAGTCCAGGAACAAATACAGCACCTAAAACAAAACAAACATTGATAGTCATTGTGTATGTAAGTGGTATTGTCATTAACGTAATCTCTGCATTTGAGTTTTTTAATTCTTTATAAGTATCAGATTTTTTATACAAATTAAACTGCTTAGTATTCCAAATTAAAAGTTTAAAATGTAAAAAAGCAAAAGCTATAATAAATACAAGTGAAAAAGCTGATACTAAAGCTAGCCAATCACCTTTTAATAGTTGTGGGTATATAAAATCAAATGTTGCCATAGGTGCACCTTTATGTGGTACTAAGAACATTAGATACATAAAAAATGAAACAGATAATCCACCAGCACCTAATGCTGATAAAAAACACATTGGAGAGAATTTTTCTCTTAAAGTCATTTTTAATCCTTAAATAATTTTTTAAAATATTACTATATATTATATTAAATACTTATGAAATTAACATAAAAAAAACTTATATTATAAAATTGAAATGATTTTTTAAATATATAGCTAAGTGATTACTTGATATAGTTTGATTAGATTATTTTAGGAAATATACAATATGCAAAGAATTTCAGTTTCAAAAGAGCTTTTTGAAGATATTTTATTAAAAAGAGTATCAATACTTACTAAGGAAAATAATAAATATTGGAAAAAAGTACTTTTAGAACCTAAGATTATTGATGATAATATTGAATATTCTATAAAACAATTTAATTCTTTAACTATAACAAATGGATTAGGAAAAGAAGATCCATCTCTAGTAATTGAGTGCAAACAGATTAAGTACTCAAGTTCTAAAGACTGTTTTGAATTTTTTTTAGGAAAAGTAATAGAGCAAAAAAACACTAACTTAGAGGAAAATTATAAAGATAATCTAATTGAACAATTATTAAAAGAGAAAGAAATTCTTGAAGACAAGATGAATAGAGATCACTTAACAAAAACATATAATAGAAGAAAAATGGAAGATGACTTAGAAATTTTTTCAAGACAAAGCAATTCTTCTTTTTTAAGTGCTATTTTTATAGATGCAGATAGATTTAAAGGAATAAATGATATTTTTGGACATGAAGTTGGAGACAAGGCTTTAATCTATCTTGCACAAAAGTTAAAAAAGCATGCGCAAATTCTTAATGGTGAAGTTTATAGATATGGAGGGGAAGAATTTATTATTCTTTGTTTTATTCCTAAGAAGCATATTATTCAAAAGTTAAATGATTTAAAAGAAGATATAAAATCAGAAAAAATCTATCATTCTTTAAGGGATATTTCTATTACAGTTAGTATGGGAGTGTCATTTTTTTCTGATGCTAAAAATGCTAAAGAAATGATACAAAAAGCTGACTTTACAGTTTATAGAGCAAAAAATAAAGGTAGAGATAGAATTGAATTTACATAGTAAGTTATAAAAGAAGTTAAAAATAGTAGCTAAAGAATTTAGCTACTATTTTATAGAAGTTTGATGAAAATTATTTAGCAATTTGATCAGCAATTGCTTGCATAGTTGCTTCATCCATACCTTTAACTTGACCTTTCATAAGCCCTTTCATAGGACCTCCATAAGATCCATCTTGATAACCTTTTAAAGAAGCAACAAAATCAGCTTTTGTCATATCTTTAATAATTTTTGATTTACCTAAAGCTGATTTTCCACCATCTGCACCGTGACATCCTGCACATTTTGCGTAAGGGTTTGCTAATGCAACACATGCTGTAATAAGTGATAACGCGATAATTTTTTTCATAGTTTTGATCCTTCTATTTTTTATATGGAGTAATTGTATAATATTTTATTTTATAAGTAATTGACATTAGTCAATAAAAGTTAAATTTTTTATAAAATATAGCGAAAAACGCTATATTTATTTCTATTTAATAATTAATTCTTTTTTTAATTCATCAATATTAATCTTATTTTTATCTGAAGGTATTAGTGGAAGTGATTTCTTGTAGATTATTTTACTAGGAATCATATATGAAGCTAAATGCTTTTTTAATTCAAATGTTATTTCCTTAGAGCTTAATTCGCTATTTGCACTATAAACTAAAACTATTTCTTCTTCAATTTCTTCATTTTCTATTGAGAAAACTGCACATTGATCAATATCTGAGATATTTTTGCAAACTACAGATTCTATTTCATAAGGGCTTACTCTAAATCCTCTAGTTTTAATCATATTATCTTTTCTTGAGACAAAGTATAAATAACCTTCTTCATCTTTATAAACATAATCTCCAGTTGCCACAACTATTTCATCATTTAATTCGCCATCAAGATTGATTATATTTTTTAAAATTTGAGCAGATTTAAATCTTTCTTTTGTTTCTTTCGGCCCTTTCCAATAACCTTGGTAAATATATCCACCTCTATGAATTAGCTCCCCTACAACTCGTGGAGCACATTCATTACCTTCTTCATCAATTACATATAACTCAACATCAGGAATAGCTTTACCAATTGAATCAGGTCTTATTTTTAACTGAGATGGGTCTAGATATGTTGATCTAAATGCTTCTGTTAAACCATGCATTGAATAAAACTTTGCGCTGACAAAGTGTTTTTCAACATCAGTAATCATCTTATTTGTAACATTACCACCTGAAGATGTAATAATTCTTACATTTTGTAATAATTCACTACTTGGAAGTCTATTTTCTTCTTCATCAAACATATCTGTGATATTAATCGGCATAATAGGAAGTACTGTAACTTTATCATTTATAATATGATTAAAGAAATCATTAGGTAAAACAAATTTATGAAGTGCTAATGTTGCTCTTTTATATAAAGAACAAAAGATTTGATTTAATCCATAATCAAGATTAAAGATTAAAGTTCCAGAAATCACATCTTCTTCTTTTAGTTTTAAGTATTGAGAAACAACACGAGCAGAATCTATAAAGTTTCTATGTGAGATTACAATACCTTTTGGTTTACCACTTATTCCAAATGAGTATGTTATAGCAGCATTTTGATGTCCTGAAATATTACATTCATAAGGTTTATTATAGTATTTATAAATCTCTTCAAATGATGGTAATTCTTTATGTGCTGTTTCATATGAAATAACAGTACCTGTAAAGTTTATTTCTTCAAGTGTCTCAAGTTTTACTTTGTCTGTAATAATACAAGCAATATCACAATCATCAATTATATATTTTACTTGTTCTTGTTTAAGTAGTTTTGTTAAAGGAACTAGAATATAATCAGTTGATAAAATAGCAAGTATTGCAATAACTTGATCAATTCCTTTGTTTGAATAAATACCAATTCTACTTTTGCTTGGCATATTTAACTCATCTAAATAATAAGCAATTTGATTTACTTTAGTAAATAATTCGCTATATGTAATCTTCTCATGTCCAAATGTTAAAGCAATTTTGTCTGGATTTGAAATATTTGCTTCTTCTACTAATGTTCTTATACAATTTATTGACATATCATTTCCTTTATTTTTGAGTTATTCCAAGAGTCCAAATATCATAATTTGAATCTAAAATGATTGCAGGATGAATATCACTGTTTAAAATTTTCTTATAGAAGAATGCAATAATATCTTCTACTTCTTCAAAACTTAATACCTTTGTAATTCCACCTGTTAATACTATTGATTTTAATAAATGTAATTTTAGTTTAATATATAAAGGGTGAACTTCTGATACTTTATATAAAACTAAGAAAATTGCAAGTTGCATTAAAATTCTTAAGCTTTTGTTACTATCTTCATTAAAGATATTTTCTGTTACTTTTAAATGAGCTAATAATTCATATACAAATTCATTGTTTTTAGCTGCAAAAATTAATGATTCTTTTGATTTAAAAACACCTAGTTTTTTAAATACTAATCTATCATATTCATTTTCTGTAACTATATTATCATAAGATAAATCTTTTGAATAATGAATATCAGTAGTAGCTCCTCCAATATCAATTAAAATAAACGGATTAACTGCTGCAAATTTTGAATCAATTAGGGGTAATGTTTTATTTACAATATAAGGAGTTGAATAAATCTGATTTGACGTTAAATCATATAGATGCTTAATATCTTCCTTTCCCATAATATCAGCTTGATAAAGATTAGTTAAATACTCTTTTAAAGGCTCTTCTACAACATGAAGTTTATTATCAATTACATTATCAATTAATATCAGATTTTCTAAATGAGAATTTAAGTATTGAGCATCTTTACTAGAACCTGCAAAAACTACATTTGAATAGTTTACATTTTCTAAATATTTAAATAAATCTTCTTTAAAGATATTATCAACACTGTTAATTCCACCAACAATTATTACAACATCAATTAAATCACTAGGAACTGAAGCTTTATCTATATCTTGATATAAAACAGTATCAATAATATTAATACCAGAATTATAAGCAATATTTGTAGCATATTTTAAAGAAAAAGAGTTAGTAACACCAATTACCAAAGTAGATAACCCACCGTTTGCAGAAGAACAAATAAATATTTCTTCTTTTTTAAAGTTTTCAAGTGTACTTGAACATTTACTAACTAAATCATCATAAATATCTTTGTTAAAATCTCTAAAGTGTTGTTCAACATTGTTAAAAGTGGCAACTTTAAAGTAAGTACTTCCTATATCGATTAAAAGTTTATTTTCTACCATTGCATAATTCCTATATCATGGATGATGTCATTTACTATTGATGAGGCAT
>MDTG01432542.1_pt1 | contig 12050 bp, 18 predicted proteins | sample 811421 | NCBI WGS metagenome assembly MDTG01 (sample SAMN05326645, study PRJNA326480) | marine metagenome | isolation source: seawater | place: Pacific Ocean: South East | collected 2011 | reverse complement strand
ATTACAATAAAAACATCTTGTCTTTATCATTATGCATACTCACACTCAATCATTACTTCAGTTAAGAAAGCAACCATATTAATTTCTTGGTCAGCAACTAATCCTGACTTATACATATAATCTGCAAGAGTTACAATAAAGCCAGCTTGACTATTAAGTGTAACCTTTTCAGATGCTGCATCGTATAGCCTACGAAACATTTCATTCATATCTTGATCTGAATTCTTGGCAACCCATTTACGCATATCGGTAAATTGTTTTGTCTTTAGCATTTTAAATAATTCATCAATAGATTCTTCTTTTAAATTAACAAAGATACCTTCATCAATTTTACCGCTTGCGGCATATGATTGTAATTCAGTTAATACTCTACGAAAATCAGGAAAGTGTTTTTCAATTACTTTAGCAACTACTTGCTTGTTATATTCAACACTTTCTTGCTCAAGTATTCCCATAACACGTTTGAAGAACTCCATTGCCATTTGTGGACGATCATCAGTATCAATTGTAAAGTCAACTTCGGAAAGTCGAGATCTCAATGGACTAATAATACGATTCTTGAAATTACAAGTAAAGATAAATCCACAGTTAGAAGAATATTCTTCAATGAAGTTACGAAGAGCAGGCTGAACATTTGCTGCATTCAAATAATCTGCTTCGTCAAAAATTACATACTTACGACCTGTACCTGTTAGAGAAACAGCAGAAGCGAAAGTAGAGATGTCGTATCTGAGGGTATCAATATTAACATTAAGAGAACCATTCTTTACGATATAATCGCAACCGAGTTCTTCAAGCATTGCCTTTGCGATTGTAGTTTTACCTACACCAGGACCACCTGTTAATAATAGATTTGGAACACTTCCGTCGGATACGAACTTACGGAAGGTTTGTTTTGTCTGTTCAGGAAGAATAGTATCAGCAACAATTTGCGGACGATATTTTTCAACCCATAAGACTTCGTTTGATTTTGCATCAATCATAGATCACCATAAACATAATAAAAATAATAAAAGTCGAGAATCGAACGTAGGGGGCCTTTCGGCTCCCCACTTCTCGAGAATAGGTAAAGCTACTGATTAACTATCAACAACTTTGTCAGCTAAAGGAGCATCTCCACCAGCCATAACATCAACACCAGTTTCAGCAACACTATTGTCTTGCTGTTGTGGAGCATTCTGTCTTAGGAATGTTTCTACTTTATTTCGTAACATTCCGACGCCGGCAAGTTCTTGCCCTTGGAACCCACCACGTTGCGCACAGATATCAATTATCTGTAGTAACGTAGAAAGGTCACCAAGGTTGATCTCAACCTTTTGCTCTTGGCCTTGTTGGCCAAAATTACCTTGTACTGCTTCATTCATATGAATCACCTTTTATTATAAGTCGACTTTGAATCAATTGCCACATAATATGTGACGCCTTCTCCTTTAAATTCTGAGATACCTTTTGAACAAAGAGTAACCTCATAATCTAAAGGCATTAATTTCAAGTTATCGGTCTTAATGATAATCTTGAATTCATCGTCAGTGTCGCCGATTTCAACGCCAAAGTCATCTGCGTTATCGTTAGCACTGTCGATTGCTTTCAGATAGCATTTGCCGCTTTCGCCTACAAACGCAACTTCTGAAAATTGTAATACCCCTGCTGCCTTCAATACAGAAGACAAATCTCCATTAGATACACTTACTACAACATCTGCTTCAGGAATTGTTATATCCTTCTCAGGTGGTGTATGTATCATGGATAGATCAGCATAAACGTATTTAGTCCTACGCTTACCTTCTGAGATAATAAAATATTTATCAAAGAATTCAACGTCGGGATCATTATATAGAGATAAAATTGATAAAAATCTTGATAGGTCATAAACACATGCATCTGATGGAATTACATCAGGTATGTTTGCTATCGCAATCAATGTTTTCTCTGGAGTTATTGTCTTAAGAACACTACCTTCTTTCATCAAGATTGACTTGTTGATAGCGGTAAAGCTTTTAAGAACTGTCAAGGTTTCGTTAGAAAATTTCATAATATATAGATTCTCCGTTTATTATATTGTGGTATATTATATACCAATTACTTGGACTTGTCAATAGGGTTATAAGCTTTCTTTTTAGATTTATCATCAGCAGTAGCCGTTACTCCTAATTGACCTAGACTTCCCATATCGCCTTTAAAGATATAAGAACCGACATGGTTAATTTTCATCCAAGGACACATCGTTACTGATAGGCCTGCTTTACGAGCCATCTTACAGAAGAAGTAATCTTCGGATAGATACCTTTTTGATTCTTCGTCTATGACGCAATCAAAGAAGGCATGTATTTCTCGAGAACCATCAAAATTGTCGTTACGAATATGGTCAGGTACATATGACAATTCAGGATAAGCTTCTTTATACTTTTCTAAAGCCTCTCTTGTAATTAACATAAAACCTGTTCCACCTTCGGCAACTTCAACAGGCTCCGAGAGTTTAAATTGTTTTAGTCCTTTGACAGGATTAAAGACAAAATCTGATGTAAACTTTTCAAGGTCAAAAGGATTGTCTGTACCAATGCCTTGTTGTGCAGCTACTGCAACCTTTTCCCAAGCAATTGTTTTCTTTGGATATGGACCACAAACGATATCATATTTGTCTGGGTCTGAAATTTGTAATGCAAGTAATGCCAACGCATCTCTTGGATCAAATCCAATATCCGAATCAATAAACAATAAATGAGAACAGTCCGAACGAAGAAATTCATCTACGATATAATTCCTTGCTCTTTGAACTAAACTCTCATTAAATAAAAAATAGTATTTCATTGGAATCTTATGGGCTGAACATAACATACTTAAATCATTTGTTGATTTTGTATATATGCCTGCACACTGACCACCATACATAGGTGTACCAATGAATAGTCGTTGTTTTGCTAAATCTTCTGTTTTTACTTCAAGCTTCATACTCTTATTTGCCCCATATCATTTTCAGCTCTTACAATACTTTGTAATCTCATTACATCTGCAAGTATATCCCATGAACTGTCGTGTGCTTTAAATACTGAATCCCATTTCTCGTCGTTTTCACAAGGAGCGAATCCATTCTTCTTTAATTCAAAATTGAACTTTGCATCAATATATGTTCTTGTATCTCTTACAGACCAATACTTAAGATGCTGTTCCATGTGTTGTAATTTGTTTTGTGATTGAAATAGTCGAGACAATATCATAGGATCAAAAGTATTTGACCTAGACCACCAGTATTTGATAGTAGGTGCCTCAATTAAAAAATCAGTAAATTGTTTTACAAAATCTTCAACTGTCAAATCAGAACTTTTCGGAGCAATGTTTCTTTTTACTTCTTTAGGTTGCTCGTTCCAAAATGCCAATGTGTTGGAATCTATTTCCCAACCATATTTTTGTACTTGTTCTTTGATGTTTAGTTTGAACTTACGACACTTGCTTATATCAGCTAATGTGTAAGGATCGTTAGATACCATCTTGTCCCAATTGAATACCATTGCTGATATATCAATGACAGCACATTTATTTACGTCCTGTCCCATTGTTTCGAAGTCGATGATTAGATCATTTCTCATATATTTTTCCTATTCAATGTACCATTATACAACAATACGGACTGAATGTCAATAGTTTATGCAAAGAATTCTTCAAGGTTTGGAGTTGTGTCTGTTCCGTTTGGATCATGCTCCATAAGTTGTTTTAAATTATTCTGTCTTAAATAAGTTGTTTCAGACAAATCAAGTTCTCCGTTGAGAAACTTACCAATTTCCAAATGCATATCTCTTGAAGTTGGTACAGGGCAATTCTGAGCAATATGATTCATCTTCTTTAATCCATCAAGTAACTCAAAGTCTTCTGGGAATCCCATCATATGTAATGCTTCACGAATTGTTAATGATCTTTCTTCTTTTGGATGAATTGTATCAACCATATTACGACCAATCACTGCATTCATATATTCACCAAAGACGTGAACTGAACCATCCCATACTCCTTTACCGTCTGCATACTTTTTAATTGCATGGTCGGAATACTTAATTCCTTTTTCATGTCCTGTTTTATGAAACCATTCGTTAGCTTCTTTCATCCAACCTTTTTTGTTTACATAATTTAAAGTTGTCTTAACTCCTTCTTCAACCATTAACTCACGAATATCGCGATTTGTTTTTGTTTTAATAAAATTATAGTAAGGTTCTTCAGGTACATTCTTATTAATAATAATGTCTTGATGTAAAGCATCTGCAGGTATTTCTTGAAGATATTCGGCAAAGTCTTTTCTATCACGATTATAATAATTCATAACAGGTGATGATTCTGATTTCCAACCAATCGCAAAACATCTGTCACGACCTTGTGGAACTCCATGAAATCTTGTTGATGTTTTAAATAGGGTTAATGAATATCCTCGTTCTTTACAAATTTCATAAAGGTTGTTTGCGACAGGTCGACCTTTGTTTGTAAATAGTGCAGGAGCGTTTTCAACAATAACTACCTTTGCTCCAAGAATATCAATACCATCTCTAAAGACCATATACATAAAATCGTTCTTTGCACATTTAGCGCCTTTTGATTCTTCACTTAATCCAGTATTTAACTGAGATAGAGCAGCACAAGGTGGAGTACCTGTTACCACATCAACCTTTTTAATTTTAGGATTATCTGAATCTAATAGGACATAAGGAATATCACGTCCTTTTGTATTTTGTTGATAATTGACATAATGCCCATCATTAGCTTCAAACCCACCATAAGAGTAGATTGCTTCAGGTGGTTTACCAAATGCCTTCTCTGCTCCTAAACCTTGTCCACCGATAAGTGGAATCAGTGGTGCCCATGTTATTTCTTTTTTACTCATCCGAAAAAGTCCTCAAGTGTAGCAGCCGTTTTCTTTTCGTATTGAGATACATCAGGAGCGACATAATCTTTATCAATGGCTGTCATAATTTTATTATTCAAAAAAGTACCATCATAATATTCAGGCTTACATATTAATTTACGCAATCCTTTTATTACTTGTTGATACTCTCCTTCGTTATCTAATAACCTTTGCATTCTTTCTTTAAATTCTGCAGGTGTCTTAGGTCTTAAAAAATCTGGTATAGGTAAATGATTTTGCTCATCATAAGATGGATGCAAGAATGGTATCACACCAGCATGTACCATTTCAATATACTTTGAAGTTACCCAACCTTTTGCGATTGGAATAATAAAAGTAAATTTAACATTGTTCATTTTTTCCATTACATCATCAAGATGAATAGATCCTTTAAATCGTGAATCGGTTGTAGTATTATCATGATCCCATTTGCCGTAAATCTCAACATCATCGAAATCATCGAGTACCCATTCTTTTAATAAGTTATATCTTGAAGGCTTTGCTTCATTTAATATAACCATGAATGGTACACTACGCATTATATTAAATGCTTCTTTATACGGATAGTTTACGCAAAAGCAAGTTTCCATACCTTCATAGGTTGATTTTACTTTTCTTTCGTATCTGTGTTGATCTTCATAATCTTTAATACTACTTACTTCGTATTCGTAATCGTATTGACCTAATGATTTATTTGGTAAATGAAATATGTCTCTTGATTGATTCATTACATATCTTGGATCATTTACAATTTCAACATAAGGTGGCTGAACTTCGTTTAACCAAATTGAAATGGGTGATGTATAATTCTTAGTCATATCAATCACAGAAGCTGGTTTACCATCAGTGATACCTTCTTTCAAATGTTTTACTTGAGTAATCTTTCCAGGAATTGTAACTGTTCCTACTTGACCTACCATCATTATTGTATAGTCTAACTGAAATCCTTTTTGATTAAAGTAATCTATCACATGACGATAAAAGTTGTCATCATCATTGTTTTTAATGCCTTTCCAAATATCAATTACATTGTCATACGGAAACAAATCCAATACTTCAGATTCATTTAGAGTACTGAAGTCAGAGCGACCTATAATATAAAAGGTCTTATCAGGGTTATTATTTGCTAAAGATATTAGAACTGTAGATGGTTCGTTGTCTCCACCAATAGGAGAGAATCGAGTGCGTTTGAATTTGACCGACTTACCGATCTTTGCGAATCCAATGTTTTTCATAATATAAATTATCCGTGTTATTTTTATTTATCAGAACTGACTACACGCTGTCTAAGCTCTGTTGAACTAAAGGAATGTCTTCTTCTGTTATAATGAACAGGACAAAGACCTTTACCTGTATGTTCTTGATCTTTATATTCTTCTCCAACAATACGAATGTCAGGATTAATTGTTAATATCATATCAACGATTTCTTGTTCAGTTGTAAAAGGTATAACCTCATCTACATATTTACAAGATGATACCTGTATGTATCTTTCAAAAGGTGTTTGTATCGGCTTGTTCTTTGCATCAGGACGATCTACGGTTGGGTCTATTAATAAACCACAAATCAAATAATCACAAAGAGTCTTTGCTTCTTGTAACATAACGATATGCCCTGCGTGAAATAAATCAAACGTAGAACATGTAAATCCGACTTTATAATCGGATGGTAGTTTCTTTCTATCTAAAAACATATTTTCTCCATTACATAATCTCTGCCATTACATCGTTTACACACTGTATAATAAAATCTTTATCAGGATGATACTTATATACTCTTACAATTTCAGAAGCGACGGTTGTCCATACTTCTTTGTCATTTAAGTTGTTATATAAACATAATACCTTTAGAGATTCATTTTGTAATTCTACAGGATAACGATTAATGATTAAACTTGCTACGAATTTGGATATATCTAATTGTGTATTTCCAAACGCTGATGGGATAGGGTCAATTAAGTGCATGTTACAGTCATTAAATAACATATTCTTAACACCAAAATCTCCATGTGAAAAGGACGGTGATTGATGTGGTAATTCTACAAGACGATCAACGATATCTTCAAAAGCAGAAACACCTGTTGGTTTAACGTGTTTTACAATTCTTCCAATATAATCATCCCATACTAAATCCACAGGAGGATTCGCAATATGCTTCATTGATTCTAATGCTTGTTGAATTAAACCAAAAGCCATATAACGATTTTGTAATAAGTAATCTTCTTGATGCTCGATGTACTCCATTGTAATTGTATCACCAACAACACGATCTATTCTTGGAGTATTAAGTAAACCTTTTGTATATTCAAACCAAGCCGCAGCTTCATGAGCATTACTTGCTGTCTTATGAACAAGTTTACCGTCAGTGTAAATATCAGAACCAGATAGACCGCCCTCTAACTCTCTTATATTGGCCTCTAAAAATAACTCAGGTGTAATACCTTTGTCATCAATGTAATAGGCACCAAGAGGCTTATCGAAACTCAGAACTCCATATTGAACACCATTCTGTTTAAGCCAGTCTTCAATTTGTGGACGATACTTTTTATCAGCATCTTCTCGAGTTTTACAAGAAATGGATCCGCGAGCAGTAAAAATATCTACTTGCCATCCTGCGTCAAATAATGAATTACACTTTTCTATTAACGCCGTGTTAGGCTTTGCATTTGCCCAATCACGATTTGACGTGTATGCAAGTGTATCATCAAAATCTAAAATGATTCTTTTATTATACATTGTTTCTTAAATTTTACTTTTTAAATAGAATTGATCTTGTTAAGCTACCAAAGGCCCAACAAAAATATGCAAACAGTGGAGCGGCAATCATTAATTTAATAGTATCATCCATTAAACCAACAAGCTTCATAAATCCAATGAGAATTGCCATTGTGCATGCAATAGCTCCTACTGCTAGGATTCCGAATAAAACGTCTTTTGCGATTTCTTTCAAGTTCATAATATAGTCCTTCTAATTTTAAATACTATTATAACACAGTTAGGAGTCTTTGTCAATAGCAAATCCTGATTCTACGTCATAATGTGGTATATCTATTTCTTCCACCCAGTTAACTTGTTTATTATATGGTCTCCATTTATCTCTAACGAAATAATCTTCCATACATATTAGTTCTCCTGGATATAATTTATATAGCCATTTCATTCGTTCGTAATTGTCTCTTATTTGATTAATACAATTTGGAACAGTGACTACACCCATTCCTCCATTTAAGAATGGATCATTAGGATCTACTTCAACAATATGTTTTTCATCCTTTCCTAATAAACCTAGGTGTTGTTCTCTAATTCTTTCGTATGTAAAGTTATTACTTTGATATTTAAATCCTGTTTTACCAAAGTCTCCCCATCTTCGAACGGCAATCCAACTTTTACAAGTTGCTTCAAAATCTCTACGATACAAATAATAGATCTTATCTACTGATTCTAAGATCTGTTTTATAATATAATCGTCTCTTACTTGCCAAGGCATAATCTTAAAACAGAGTTGTGTTGAAGGATTTCTTAACTCAGTCATTAGATTAGCATCACTCTGTATAAGATCAAGTATCTCATACTGCATTATCTGATATGACTGTTGTAGTTCTATACGAGACGGTATAGATCCAACTCTTTGTGCCTTTTCATGACTAAACGCTTCACCACCATAAGGTAAGTCGTATTCCTCAGCCTTCATTAATGTAAAAGTAGTAGAAGCAGTTCTATAATTACATACAATTGCTATTTTATTAGTGTTCACGTTCTTTAAGAAACTCCGTATGTACTCCGGCCTCAATAAACATTTTATTAGATTTATGAAATGACTCTAACCACTTTTGCGGTATATCATCAGCAGCCATAACAATTTTATTTATGCCCACTTGAATAATTCCTCTTGCACAATTGTGGCAAACTGGTAAACCCCAAACATACATCGTTGCTCCTTTTAATGATATTCCATTATATGTAGCATTATATATGCAATTCATTTCGGCATGAACAACCAAGTCGTATTTAACACTCTTATTTTCATAACGATAAGCAGCGTCTTCAATACCTTTAGGAAATCCATTATAACCAGTTGCGAGTATACGACGTTCAGAATTAACTGCCACCGCTCCTATTTGCGTTGAAGGATCTTTACTCCAAGTTGAGATTTCTCGAGCAAGTCTGATAAATCTTTTATCCCACTTTTCTATCATTAATAAGTTCCTCAATAAAGTTGAAGTGCCTTTCGTAAACATGAAAGTTTGATGCTGTCCAAATGAGATCACCTGTACTTACATCAAGATCGGCAGCCAACTTTTCTTGAACATATTTAGCCCAAGCATAATCGTTATTATAACCAAAGACTGCATCGTTAGAACGCATTAGGTAATGTGAATGTAGTAAACCATCGCGAATATAAAAAGTATTTGCGTAGGTACACATAAAGTCATTCATACCATCTCTTGTCATATCAACATGCATTGTTGGTCTATTATAAATCATAGTTGCTCTTCGAGAGTTTGGATTGTTTCTCAACTCGTTTTCAACATGAGCGTACTGACTACCATTGTCTTCAGAAAAAATACACCAACCATAATTAGAATTGATTTCACCTTCGGTTGAAGCAATGTCTTTCCAAATTTGTGGAGTTTCTCCAGGAATATCATTTACATTCAATGATTCAGATTCATACCATTGTAATTCACGTTTAATATATTCATATGCAGGTTTACGGACAATATGATCTTCTTCAGCAAGAAATGTTGCACCAATGATTTCAATTGTTTTTGCACCTGTCCTATCAATAACAAAATCTTCATCAAGATATTTGTCAATAATAAGTTGTCTGATATTTCCTACTGTTAACATTATATTGTTTCCATTAACGCTTCTATGTCTGATACTTCAGCAACTAGGTCTGAAACATTTTGATTATGAAAGGCTCTTGCGGTCTTTCTTAGTATTGATTTTGGAATCTGTACTTCTTCGGCCAAAGAATTAATCGCTTCTTTTTGAAAATCACGTTCTGATTCCATTCTTGTAAATGAATTACTCATTTCTTCCATGCATCCGCGGATGCGCTTTTTGTCTTCGTCACTTGAAGGTAATATTACATTACTCATTATCTATTCTCCTGTTAAAAATATCATTTTTGGTATTCTGACCTTCTATACCTTGGCGGCAGTATGCCACAAAGAATGATGTATAGTTGATTAGATCTTTGGCTGAATCCTCAAGAGATTCAAAATTTGGTTCGTAATCATCACCTTGCATTGCTTCCATTACAGATTTCATACGTAGCATTTTTGCATGCATGATATCGTGAATAGTAATTACACCATTAGGATAATAGTCTGCTTGGTGAACAGTGCTGTTTGGATTTTGATAATCTCGAGATTTTTTCAATTGAAGGTCAACGCATTCTTGTAATACATTAACACTTTCTTTAGTTGGCTTTTCTGCCATAAGGATACCTCATAATAAAAATTATATTATAACAAAATTGACACTGATTGTCAATAGTCAATTTCATATTTTAAAAATAACTCCGTAGCTTCAACACATTTGCTATCAGTTGAGTTGTAACTTGCTGACCAACGAATATTGTCAGGACAATTACCTTTTGAATTTGGAGTGTCTAAAAACGCAAACATATCATCATGAGGAATCATAGATATACGATACTTATTTTCCTCTAACGAAGAGGCATCTACCAATGCAAACCAATCACAGCCACTTCTCTTACACATTAAACTCCAAGCACCTAGTTTGCCTTCGGTTGGTTTGTTTGCTGTTTTTACTTCGATTCGACCAGGATATCTTGTTTTACCAAGAACGTCAAATTTACCGTTTACTGATTCACCTTCAGTGAGACTGACGATTTGTGATTCTCCTATAGATCCTACAAGTGATTTATACAAATCGTCAGTTCCACATAATTTGCCATCTCTATGAAGACTCATTGCTTCGTTGAGCAATTTGGTCAAATTATTCATAATGTAATGTCCATTAATTTAATTTATAGATCTATTATAATCTATATCATAAAGAATGTCAATAGTTATTTAAGAACTTTGTTCCAAATATATTGCACTCTACAAGATTTCATCATCTTATGAAATTGCTTGAAACTTGAAAAATATTTCATATTGTTTTCCTGCTGTATTTTGCGAGCAAAGAATCAACACTACTATAGTAATGTCTTCTTTGTTTTTGAATGTAACACTTGTGAAACTGTAATGTTACAGTCGTGTTACAAAATTATTTATACAGAGAATTCTATAAAGAGATGAATTTATACTACTTTTGGTGGAATTACGGCAGCAAATTGTTTGACAGAATGTAATTTACCTTCTGCTTCCTCTAATTTCGCTACTTCTGTATCAATAGTCTCAAGCATGCCTGGATGATCAGCTACACCGACTCCATTTTCTAAAAATAAAGTAATGTTTGCTCTTGCCTCAGCAGACTGTGCTTCGTACTTTGAGATTAATGCGTTTACTAATACGTCTTTAAGTGCCATAGTATTCTCCTTTTAATGTTGGCAGGATACCATGATTACCTTCATGAGATGGAGCTGTCCATCCTTCAGGTTTCATTAAGTCAGGTAGTCCTAGTGGATTTGGCCGTGCTTCCTTTATACCAGGTTCTTTGGCCATGTTTGCTTTGAGAACTGAATCCCAAGCTTTATAGGGATCGACTCCGAAGGCATCGAGAGTACCGATTGCCACTACACAAAGGTCAACTAAACCATCAACGATTTCCTCGGAGTCGATAACTTTTTGAGCAGTTCTTGTTTCTTCAAGTTCTTCTTGTAGGAAGTCTACTCGAAAACGCAAGAACGCTTTCAATTGATTTATATCTGCATTTTCAATCCAATCGTGTGTTTTATATTTGGATTGCATTTCGTTAATATCTTTTACCCAGTCTTTGCTCATCTTACATTTCCTCTTAAAGCAAAATAAAGACCACCTACATATAAACTAACATGTAAATAATCATTATATATAACATCCCATAAACTTTGTGGACTTAACATCCATATTACACCAGTAGCTATACAAGTCATTGTAATACCACTGAATCTTGTAATTATATCACCAGCTTCTTCTGTAAACAATCTGAAGTTTGGATAACTTCTTCCTAATCTTGCTAAAAAGAAATGCCTTGCGTTCCATGGCATT
>MDTG01263700.1_pt1 | contig 12050 bp, 11 predicted proteins | sample 811421 | NCBI WGS metagenome assembly MDTG01 (sample SAMN05326645, study PRJNA326480) | marine metagenome | isolation source: seawater | place: Pacific Ocean: South East | collected 2011 | reverse complement strand
TAGTAGATAATAGATAATTTTCAGGGCCAAGATTTGATGAAAATCTCATAAATCCTTTCTTTTCTGAAATAGCCAGATTAAATGGGAAAACATTAGTTAAAGCGTTAATTTCCAAATTTTTTAATAACTTAGAATAATTTTTAGAATTTGGCTCAAAACAATAAGTTTTAGATTTGCATATGCCTGCGGAAATTAAACTATATGCCCCTACATTAGATCCAACATCAAGAAATGTATCTTTGTCATCTAAAAAATCTATAATAAATCTCATATCATCATAGTCATAAAGGCCAAAGTATAAATTACCTGTAAAACCAGTATCTCCAGATTGACATATAACTTTTAAGTCATTAAGCCAATTCTCAATAGAATTATTTTTAATTCTAGAAACTATTTGCCATCTAAGTATCCTAAAAAAAGTTTTGAATATATTTTTTTGTCCAATCGGATGAGTAAAAGTAGTTTTTATTAAACTCGTAATTACCTTAAAAAATTTCATGTTCTTATTTAAATGCATTTAAAACTAACATCTTAAAAATTAAAGAATCTTAATGTGTACCTAATAAAACTTAAAATCCTCATCTCTAAGGATTTAAGTTGTGTATTTTTATATGTAAACACTTTCGGAGAAACTTGTTTAACAAACCTAAATTCTTTATTTCCAAATGACGAAAAATATGCTCCCCAAGAGAGTGCGTCAAGATAATCTAATTTTTTTTCATTATTTTTGAGGAAATTATCAATATCTTCATATTTTTCTGCCCTTTCAAAACAAGATAAATCTTGAAACATATTTCTTCCTATAAAAATAACCGACTTTCGTCTCAAACTAGCTTCGACAGATATAGAAGAACCAAAACATATTATTTTTTCTGAATTTTCAATAAGTTCATAACTATCAAAATCTGAATCCGGGGGAACATGAAACACATTTTTTGGGGAATTATTAATTAGATCCATCATTTTTTTTCTTTCGTTCCCTTTTATATGCCTTGAGTTAGGGTGCCATCTAACAACAAGCACTTCGTTAGATGATATTTTGTCTTGTTTATGAAGATAGGATATTCCTTCATAAAAATCTTTACAAAAATCATTAGAAGTATCATATCCTTCAACCCCAGCAAATTCTGAATAAGTTCCTGTAAAAGCTGAAATTATTTTTTTTCCTTTAAAATTAGAATAAAATTTTTTATTTCTCTTATATTTTGATGAAAATTGATAATAACCTAAGTAATTGATTTCTTTTTTTTCTGCTCTATTTATTGATTGCCCACTTGCAACATTAAAAAAATCTTCAGCTCTTTTTTTTAATTTTGAAGCATATTTTTTGTCTTCTAATCGTCTTTTTATTTCTTTGATTTCATTAATAGCTTTAGGAATATCATGAACAGTATCAGAATTATCTCTTACAAGTATTTTGTTATATCCTCCTCCAGATATGAAAGGAGAATAATTTATTCCTTTACTTTTTGCTGCCATTAAAAAAGCACCGTCGCTCGATCTTCTTCCATTCCATGCATAAGCCTTGTGAATATCTTTTTTGTTAAAAAAGATCATAGAATTTTCATAGATGGATATCGAATTATTTAGTAACTCTTCAATTCGATTTCTATATTTATATGTGGAAAAAAAACTATCATTTAATTCGGTTACTAAAGTTGAATAAACCAGATTACCCAAAGAAATTCCTTTATATCTAAAACTTTGTAAATCTGAATACGACTCGAATTTATAAGAAAGACTATTTGAGTAGTTAGATAAGTCTAATTTTTCTGGAAAAATATTTGTATGAATAAGAATTTTCTTTTCTGAATGCCTTGTTTGTCTTTGACATATATTACAAAGATATTTTTTTTTAAGTGGATTAGCTGGACATCCACTTACGTTTTCATCACATGAAATGTAAAAAACTTTATTTCCTTGATTTGCTTCATCAAGTGCAATTTCAACTGATTCAGCATGATGAGCGGTCCATATTGGCACATGTGAAAAAATTGCAATGTTCATTTTTTTAGTTTCTCTAAAAAAGCTGATGATAAGTTATTCAAAACCTCATCTTTTTCCTCTTCTTTAAAAAACATTTTTAAATGGTTTAAGTTAAGAGCACCTTTCAATATAAAAGAAGAATAATTCCTAATAAATTTAAGAACATCTTTTTCTACCTCTTGTTTTGTTTTTTTTGAAAGCTCAATAATAATTTCTGCTAAATTCTTATTAGTTTTAATAAATGGAGAAGAATCGCAATAACTATGCCAAGCCTCGCTAAATAATAATGAAGGCTTAAGATCTAATAATGCTTCCCAAGCAGCGGATCCTGAAACCGTTGCTACTATAGATGATTCTTTAATTAGAATTGATTGGGAAAAATCTTCTTTTATAAATTTTACATTCTCTAAATCATTAATTAACTTGTAAAAAGATTTATCTCTTGCATTAAAGTTTCTTAAATCATATAAAAACTGTTTTGGATGTTCTTTGACTATTATTAGCCAGTCCTTCGGAATAGCTTTTGAAAGTGCTGCGATCATAAGAGATTGATTATTATAATGACCTCCTTCTGGAAGAGTTGACCTTTCTGGTTGCAAATGTAGTGAAACATATATAAATTTTCTTTTAGGAATTTTTGATATTGAAATTTTTTGATAAAAATTTCTTAATTCTTTTAAGTTTTTAGTAAAAGTTAAATGCAGTTTAAAGTATTTTCTAAAATTTATATTATTTGATCCTGCAATTATGCTATTTTGTTTGGAAGATTTTATCGAATTATCTTTCATAATTGGCAAACCATCCTTCAAAATTCTTAATGTTGTAAGAAAGTCTCCTGGAAAAATTTTTTTTATTAAATTTTTAATTTTTTCTTTTAATGAAACACTTTCCCTTTTCCATGCCCCTCCAATTTGGTTCTTTGTAAAATTTAATTCTCTTAATTGACTCATATTCAAAGATGCTAAATACTCAGAATCTTTAATAGACTTTTTAGATGAGTGGAAGAAAGAAAAATTAGTTTTTCCTGGTCTGAAATCTTCGTCAAGAAATATGTAACCGCCTAAACCCGTTTTTCTCATAAATACTGTTTTAAGTCCTATTTTCTTTGCAACAAAAAATAGAAGAATGTCCCATGGCATATGAGGAACATTACAGAAAATAACAGAATCAATATCTTTTCTTGTATCAAAATAGACTTCAAAAAAAGAAGTTAAATTCCAGAAAAAATCTGTTTTTTTTCTCACAGATAACCCTAAAGGATCAATTCTGTCATAAGCTTGTAAAAAATAAATTAAGCACTCTTGATATTCTTCACTTTTCTGACGATCAATTTCTTTTATATAAAAAGACTCATGAAAATTTATAAAAACTTCTTGGGAGTAAAGTGTAGTAGCATCTAAAAATTCTAAATCACTTATTGATGAATGCCGATCAGGTGAAGTGTGGCTACATATATAATTGTAATTTTCTGGATTTTTAGAGACCATTTTTTCACATAGCTCTTGCAAATATTCGTCTCCCATAAAATCGCAAATCAAAGTAGACATTTTTATTTTTTTTTAGCTACACAAATTAATGTATCAGTATTTTCAGTTTCTATTAGCCATCTGCAATAAGAATCATTGAGATCTTTATTGAAGTTATCTAGATATTTCTCATGTCCTCCGGGTTTCCTGTCATGAAGCCATCCAAAATGATTCAAAAATCCGTATCTTTGAATATGAAATATTTTTGCTTCTATAAATCCTGCGCTATCAACAAAGGCTTTTAAACTATTTTTTGTATGCAAAACCAAGTGTTCGTTCCAAAAAAGAAAATCTTTTACTTCAGGCAAATTAATTTTTTTTAATAAATAGTCGTTTGCATGTGGAACTTCGATAACAATATTTCCGCCTGATTTTAATTTTTCATAAGCTAGATTTAAAAAATTTAGTTGATAAGGAATATGCTCTAAAACATGAAACATAGTAAGAAGATCAGGTTTATCATTTACCAATTTCAAGTCTTTATGTACCTTGATTTTTAAATTCTTCTCAACATATTCTAAAGCTATCTGATTAAGTTCTGCTCCTTCAACTTTTTTACAATAATCTTTTGATAGTTTTAGAAATCCACCCCATTCTGAACCAACATCAAGAAGATAGTTATTATTTTTAATATATTTTTTGAGAAAATTAAACCTTCTAAGATCATCTTCAAAATATCCATTTTTTTTAAAAAAATTATCAAAACCAGCAGCTTCAGGTGATTCTTGATAATAATTTTCTGGAAGAGAGTTCTTTTCTAAAAATAATAAATCTGAGGATTTATCAATCAGAACCTTAAAGTCTCCATCTCTAGTTTTGTTATGAAAAACTCTTATTTCTTTTGGATCAATTAAGTTAAGTTTTATTAAATCTTCGTATACAGGATTATTAATTTTTAATTCACTCATATTTTAGAGCTTCAAACTGATGTATATTTCCGATATCTTTCCAAGCTTCAAACATTGGATAAACTAAAGTTTCTAAATTATTTTTTTTTAGTAAATCGAAGAGTTCAGGCATATCTATTATTTGTCCATTTAAAGGCTCTAAAGATTCTGGATTCAAAATATAAATTCCAGTATTTATATAATTTGAAAATATAGGTTTTTCTTTAAAACCAACAATATTTAAACCTTTCGTTTCAACTACTCCATAATCGCTTTGCATTTCATGAAGTTTTACAGCCATGGTGGCTTTCGAATTTCTACTAGAATGAAATCTTAAAAAATTTACGAAATCAATTTCAGTAATTACATCTCCATTCATAACTAAAAATGGATTATTTATTTTTCCTTTGAGCAAATACAAACTTCCGGCTGTTCCAAGGGGCTTGTTTTCAGAAATATACTCGATTTTTATATTAAATTTTTCCCCATCTTGAAAATAATCTTTAATTTGTTCTGATAAATAGTTAACTGATATATAGATTTTAGAATATCCAAATTTTTTAAGTCTTTTGATAAGAGTTTCTAACATAGGAGTGCCAGAAACCTTTAGCATTGGTTTTGGACAATCATCAGTTAAGGGACTAAGTCTTGAGCCTTTACCGCCTGCCATTAAAACAGCTACTTTCTCATCCTTTAATTCGTTTTCAAATGAATACTCAAGAGCAATTAATACAATCTTGCCTGAGATATCAGTTACGGCTAACGAATTAATATTTTTTTCACTCATTAATCTTAAATAATCTGAATCGATATCCTTTTTTTTTGAAGTTATTGGAGACGGATTCATTAACTCTTTCACATTTGAATCGAGTCTTGTATTTTTTAAAAAACCCCTTCTAATATCACCATCTGTCACAGAGCCAATTATTTTTTCTGAATCACTTGAATAAACAAATAATATTTTTTTAGTTAGATTCAACTTTTTTAAAGCGTCTTTAACACTGGAAACATCGCTAATAATGAAGTTATTAAAATCTAGATTTTTTTTATTTATTAATTTAATCACTTGAATCCTTCTTTAGTTTTAACTCCTTTCAAAGTCATTTCTTTTCTTAAAAGTTTTTTTAAATCAATATCTATTTCTGCAAGAATTTTAGCTATTTTTTTACCCGCATCGCCAACTCCATAAGGATTTTCTACTCTTTGACATGAAGATATGAAATCAGAATCTGTGGAACATTTTTTAATGGCTTTATAAATTTCTTCTTTATTATAATTTGCATCTATAACGTTTAATGCCCTCAACCTGCCTTTTTGCCTAGATCCTATATTTACTGTAGGACAATAAAAAGCTGGTGTTTCTTTTATTCCCGATGAAGAATTACCCACGCAAACTATTCTATTTTTTTTTGAAGAAGCAAGGGAAAGAATACCATGATAATCGTATCTTCCAAGTGATTGATGAATTTGTATATTTTTATTTTTTGTATTCTTAAAAAAATTATTTATAGCTTCAATAATTTTTATTCCTCCGATATCATTATTTGGATACGTAATTATTATTTGATAGTTTTCGTCTGATAAATCCTTTAAAGCCTCTAGAGAAGGAAGAATTTGAGAATCAGCCAACTCAAACTCTGTAGTTACAGAGTGTTGGGTAAATAGCACTAAAGGCTTATTGAGATCAATTTTATATTTATCAACTAATTCTTCAGAAGAAGCAAAATTATTATCTGCTATCAAGTCAATTGCAGGAAATCCAACAGTATTTACTCTCCAAGAAGCTTCTCCCATGGCTAGTAATCTATTGGTAGCTTGTTCATTTGTTGTGAAATGAATATGAGACAACTTAGTCATGGCATGCCTCACTGAGTCATCTAAAGCTCCTCCTTCTGTTATGTCTCCTCCTTCTATATGTGCTGTAGGAATATTCATTTGAGTTCCAGCTATTACAGCTGCAAAGCCCTCAAATCTATCTGCATAAACTAACAAGAAGTCAGGCTTAATTTCATTGAGTGCATTTGAAATCGACAAAATCCCAGTCCCAATTGCTTTTGGTGTCGCATAACTTTCTTTTTCATCAAGCTCTATATTGACTTGGTAGTCTATTTTAAATCCATCGGATTTAATTTCTTTTATTGTTTCGCCAAAATTAGAATCTAAGTGAGCTCCAGAAACAATTAATTTATATTGCAGTTGGTTGTGTTTATCAATAGCTTTAAGAACAGGATACTGGAGACCATATTCTGCTCTATTTCCTGTAAAAACTGCAATTGTTTTCATAGTTGGGTAATTATAGTTTTCAAACTATCAAAAAAATTTGATTCAGGCTTCCATTGATAATCATTTTGAGTGCTTTCTATATCTAAAATTATACTGGAGTGACTTTTTAAAGGATTATTTTCAACTAATTTTAGATCTTTTTTATTTAAAGTTTTTTTTAAAAAATTAAATATCTCCTCCACAGATAATCCTTTGCTTGTTCCAGCGTTATAAATGCCGTGCTTAGGATTTTCTATAACTTTCAATAAAAGATTAGAAAGATCTTTAACGTTTATATAGTCTCTTATCGAAGTTTTATTTCTTACTTTTATTTGAAATTTATTTAATTTTATTTTCCGAAATAATTCGGAAATTAAATTTTTTTTACTCATTCCAACTCCAAAAACATTGGAAATTCTAATTACTGTTCCTCCATTTTTTAAAACAACTTCTTCACAAGACTTTTTAGATCGAGCATAAATAGAATTTAAATTAAGAGGATCATTAGTTTTCAAAAGTTTTTTATTTTTGCTTTCGTATATTGATGCCGACGATGCATAAATAAACGAATGTTCTGTAGCATTAATTGCATTAATTACCTTAATCTTAGATTCTTCAATATAATCTTCGCCTAAATTCTCAGCATTTGAAATAATATTATTCTCTGCTAAAAAAACAATTTTTTTAAAATGTGGAATTTTTTCGAAGTTATTTATTACAAGATTAGGAAAATTATTATTAAACTTTTTTCTAGATACCCCATAAAAACTTATTCCATTAATATGTAATAAATTAGATAACTCATTTCCTATAAAGCCAGAAGAGCCCAAAATGCCCAGATCCTTCATTATTTCTTAAATTGTAAAATCCTCTATATCTGACTTCCTCAGATGAGTATCTATTTTGATATTAGAAAGTGATTTTTTGTTTAGAATTTTCTCGAAGTGCTCTGCTAAAATTTCTCCGCTACCTGGTCTTTTTACCCAAATATTTTCTTTAGAAAAATAATCTCCTTTATTGATTGGTTTAATAGCTACTACAGTCGCGAAAGCAAAATTTATTGTCGGAATCTCTTCTTTTATGGGTCCTTTTTTTCCTCCCCTGGATTGAAAAATTAAATTTGAACCTTCTATTAAAGATTTAGCTTCATTTTCATCCATTGAGCAAACAATATCAGGTCCTTTTCGTTGCATATTGTCTGTAAAGTGTCTTTCTAAAATTGATGCGCCTAAAGCGACAGCTCCGAAACACGCATGGTTAGAAACCGTATGGTCAGATAATCCAATAATGGCATCTGGAAAAAAATTTTCTAGCTCTCTTAATGATTCTAACCTAACTAAATTATTGGGAGTGGGATATATGTTTGTTGTATGCAAAAGAGCAAAGGGGATTTTTTTATTTCTAAAAATGTTTACAGCTTTTTCTATGCTTTCAATACTATTCATACCAGTGCTTAAAATAATAGGCTTTCCAAATTCAGCAATATGAGAAATCAAAGGATAATTATTGCATTCTCCTGAGCCTATTTTAAATGCAGGCACATTCATTTTTTTGAGTCTTTCTGAAGCGGCTCTGGAAAAAGGCGTACTTATAAATATTTTACCTTTTTCCTCTATATATTCTTTAAGCTGAAATTCTTCGTCTTCAGTTAAAGCACATTCTTGCATTATTTGATAAATAGATTTTTTTGAATTTCCTGGAATTACCTTCTTAGCTTCTTTCGACATCTCATCCTCAATAATATGAGTTTGATGTTTTATTATTTCAATTCCTGATCTTACTGCTGCATCTACCATCTCAATTGCGGTTTCTAAAGAGCCATTATGATTAATACCTATTTCTGCCACTACGAGAGGAGGATATTTAGGTCCAATTTTTCTTCCTTGTATTGAAAACTCATTCATAAATTACATTTTATCATCTAAAAACTTATCAGTTTCATAGTGATCGAAATATGGAATACAAATTTTAAACAAATTTAAAATATCTTTTTTACTGGTTTTAGGATTTCCTTTTAATTTATAAACTTCCTCTATAAAATCTTTTAGTAATGCTTCTTCAATTTCAAAGGTATTTTTAACAATTCCTATTTCTTTAAATCTCTTCATATCTAATTTTTCTCCTGATCTGTAAAACTCTTCAAAAGGTTTTTCTCCGGTAGTATTACTTTTATCAAAAAAACAAGGCCACCTATTATCTTTAATAAAGTTATCTATATCTTCTCTTGCTTCATCCTCACTTTCACAGAAATAAGGTTCATACCCTTTTGATTTTAAGAATCTTATAGCAATATCTGAAAATTTAATTAAATGAATATCCTCGTTAAGTTTAGGAAAAAAAATATCTCCTCCTAAGCCCAGTAGACAAGACATTAAGCATAATTCACCTGATTCTTTTGGTGTAACAAAGTATCTTTCAATATCTATAGGCGCAGCTAAAGGTTGTTTTTTTTTCAATCTAAAGGAAAAACCATCTAATAATGATCCATTAGAAAATGCAACATTTGCAAACCTTGCAGAAGAGATATCTAAATCATTATGATAACGTGATAGGAATAATTCCATAATTCTTTTGGAAGCACCCATTAAATTTACAGGATTCGCTGCTTTATCAGTTGAAACACAAAAATATTTTTTTAGTTGACTAGATTTAAAAATATCTAAGGAATTAACTGTGTTGAGTATATTCACCTCTATCATTCTTAATAAACTAAAAATATCACTTTCACTTCTAACATGCTTAAGTGCAGATAAATTTAAAACATAATCATATGAATTATTTTTGTCGAGAAAATTCCAAAAGTTTTCTGAACCAGCATCGATTACAAATGTTTTAAATTCTCCTTTCGTATACCCGTAAGAACTTCTAATATCTCTCACAAGTTCGACTAAATTATTTTCATTAATATCAATACAATGAAGTTTCTTTGGAGATCTTGAAAATAATTCTTTTGTGACTGCTTGTCCAATAGAGCCTGCTGCCCCTATTACAAGAAAATTGGAAGATTCTATTAACGAGTTTATTTCATCGCTATGATTTTTTATATCTATTTGAAAAAGTTCTTTTCTTCTGTCAATTAATTCTAAATAATTTTCCATCTATTGCTTTTTTTTACACATTCTTGCAAAGTTTAAATCCTCTTTTGTATCAATATCTATAATTTCTTCTGTAGAATTAAGTATTAATGGACAGGTTTTTTTTCCATAAAACGATTTATTTGATGTGAGGTATTTAGTCTTTACTAAGTATAAGTTTCCATTGACTGTATAAACAGGATTTAAATCTTGCGATCTTATAGTTAAACCCTTGAAAGTTTTTTCATATGGCTCAATATAAATTCCATTTTTTTTAAAACACCATAAAGGATGAGAGTGAACTTTATTTACACTAATTACACTATCACAGTTATTATTTTTAAATTTTTTTAATGCCTTTTGAAAACTTGATATTTTCCTAAATGGAGATGTCGGTTGAAGAATCAAAACTCCATCAACTTTTGAAATATTTTTTTGATACCAATTTACAGCATGAAGGACTGCATCTATAGATTTAGATTTATCATTAGAGAGATATTTTGGCCTTAACCAAGGAACATTAATCCCAAGTTTCTTTGCCTCTTTTGCTATCTTCTCTGAATCTGTGGAAACAATTATTTCTTCAGTACTCACTATCTTTTTTGCAAAAGAAATAGATAACTCCAAAAGAGATTTATTATTTATTTTTAACAAATTTTTATTAGGCAATCTTTTTGATCCTCCTCTTGCAGTAATAACAGTTAAAAGTTTCAAAGCAGAAATCCTTTTAAAATTTTGAGTCCAAAATTTCCACTCTTTTCAGGGTGAAATTGTGTACCCGATAGATTATCTTTTTTTATTGCCGAAACAATATTTTTACCAAAATAATTGTATTCCGCGACTATTATATCTTTCGATTTCGGCAAAACTTCAAAGGAATGAGCAAGATACAGGGGTGATTCCGGATAATTTTTGATAGACTCTGCAAACGACCTATCAAATTTGGAGAGATTCCAGTTTTGTTTATACCAACCGAGAACAGGAAATTTAGAAAGAGGTGAAAATTCTTTATTTTTCTTCATATTTGATACTTTCCCTCTAAAAAAATTTAAACCCTTTATTTCCCCGCCTTCTTCTCCGCTTTCGAAAAGAATTTGTAAACCCAAGCATATTCCAAATATTTTTTTTTCTTTTAATTTTGCTTCTTTTAATCCATCAAATAAGCCTGATTTTTTAAGATGCTTTATGGCGGAAGAATAAGAACCCATGCCAGGAATTATTATATGGTCAGTATTTTTTAGATCATTATATTTTTGTATAAGCAGAGGTTTTTCTCCTAAAGCTTTTATAGCTCTAAAAATATTTTTTTGATTTCCTGCACCGTAATCAATTACGCCTATTTTCAAGATATCTCCCTAATATTTAAATTATAATTTTTAGCAAAAGATTTAATTTCTCCTATGCTGCCTCTTTTGTAATGTAAGTAATCTGCTACCGTAATACCCTCAAATGAAAATTCTTTTTTCAGTCTTAGTAAATCGTTTGGCTCTTTGAAGCCGCCTCCAAAAATTATAGGAACTTGATAATGATCGTTTAAGTATTTTGCTAAATCTAAATCAAACCCTTTTCTCATTCCTTCTTTATCAATAGATGTTATTAGTATTTCTCCAACACCTTCTTCAATCAAAGTTTCCATCCATTTTTTGATTTCTATTCCTGTGGTTTGTCTTCCTGACTCAGTAAAAATCTCCCATCTTGTTTCAGAAATTTTCTTTGCCTCTATTGAACCTACAACTGATTGGCTACCAAAATGATTTGATAATTTACTTATTAGGCTTGGATCTAAAACAAAAGCAGTATTCAAAGCAATTTTATCTGCTCCCCTTTCAAATAAATAAATGGCGTCTTCTAAAGATCTAATTCCTCCTCCAACAGTCACAGGAATAAAAACTTTATCAGTAATTTTTTCTAAAAGATCCCCTAAATGATTCTGATTATAAAGGCTAGCTACAGCATCATGAAAAAAAAGCTCATCTGCACCAGTTAAATAATAATTTATTGCTGCATCAAAAGGATTTCCTACTACTCGCAATCCCTCTAAATTGATTCCCTTAATGAGATTTCCAGACTTAATGTCTAATCTAGGGATAATTCTTATTGAACTTTCAAACAAATCAATCTTTTTTGTTGTATATGGTATGTCTTAAAAACCATTTATCTTCTATTTTTTTCCAAAGATGGTCGCTTCTCCAGGAATTAACTACTTCCCAAAATTGATCTTCAGTTATATCTAGATACTTCAAAAACGTTTTAAAATGTTTAGATGGAAATTCTCCATCATATTTTTTAATTAGAGAAATGCCTTCATCTCTAGT
>MDTG01054390.1_pt1 | contig 12050 bp, 8 predicted proteins | sample 811421 | NCBI WGS metagenome assembly MDTG01 (sample SAMN05326645, study PRJNA326480) | marine metagenome | isolation source: seawater | place: Pacific Ocean: South East | collected 2011 | reverse complement strand
CATCACCTGAAACTCCAACAAATTCATTTACCATAGAAGAGGTAAATTGTAAATGGTTAAGTGAACCACTAAGATTATTAACAGCAAAGAAGTAAGATTTTAATCCATTATATCTGTTGAATGAACCACCTGGACCACCAGTAAATTTATAAATGGAAGAACCTGAAGTTGCATATTGAGGTTGATCAGATGAACCCGTATGGTAGTCCTTAGGGAAAGGTTTTATTGAACTACTATATTGATGAAAAGAGGATGTAACTTGAGCTGGTCTTAATCTATTTCTTTCTAAAATATGTTGTTTTACTACAACCCCTGAAGCTAAACTAGTTCTTGCAGGTGTAAAATCTTTTATCATTTTAAATAATGAATTATCAAAGAATTTAATTAACCTAACAAAGTCAGCTATGTTAAAACCTCTTATATATTTTTCAAAATAGGCATCTCTTAAAATATCTAAATCTGGATAGGTATAGGAAGATGAAGATATTTGTCTTGGGTCGCCTATATAATCACCTAAATTAAAATAACCGATTTGAGCATTTATATCATCATTAATTTGATTTGTTGGTGAAAAAGAAACTTCTAAATAATTAACATTAGGAGTATAACTTTGACTTACATATGAAATTTGTTGGATTGATTCCATAGGTGAAATAACATCACTAGTATTACTCGAAGAATTAGGTAATGTACTAGTAGACGTTTCGTAACCATAAGGTGATTCCGCTAATATAACATTTTCTGAATGTATTTTTTCAGTAATTCTATTTTTTATACCTGCTGGTACTTGATCTTGATAAACAAGTTCTCTATTAATAACAAAGGGTCCATTAGCAAAGAAATTACTATTATTAGCAAATGATTGTGTTATTTGAACTGCAGATCCAGTAACTCTTGGATGTATAGAAGTTCTACTTGCTGTGTTTAATTGTGTTCCTAAATCTGCTCTAAATAATAATTGATTAGGTGTACTATCTATACCATTACCTTCATTAGAAAAAGGGTTAGCTGTATAATCATAAAAATTACTTTGTGAAATTTCTTGGTTCCAAAATCTATATTCCTGAAAAGCACCCGAGAATGGTTGGTAAAATTTACCATTAAATCCTAAGTTTGATGAGGTATTTAAAAATGCAACATCATTTCTATTCCAACCCCTAGAATCATAACCTAAAATTTCACTTGAGCCCGTGAACCCAATTACTCCATTTATTTGGTTAGCTGCAAATAAAGAGCCTGTTACATTAGCACCTGTTGTACTACCAGTATGATTTAATTGAACAGACCACCAGTTACCATCAAAAAATGGCAAGTAAATACTAGCAGAAAAAGTTGGGTTTAGATTAGTTGAAGGTATAAATTTTAATGTACCATAATTATCATAAATGCTTGGTACTGATCCGGAAAATGAAGCACTAGTAAATCCAGATCCAGTATATTCTAATACTAGTAAAGATCCTGTATCTGAACCTCCTTGTGTTCCAATCCATAATGATTGAGAATATCTAATGTCAGTACTAGCAATATTATTAGAAGCTGTAGGTATTCCGGCTGTTTTAAATCTAAATTGAACACATAAAGGAACGGAATCACCATTATAATCTTCAAATTTACTATTAACTTGAAAAGAGGAAGAAACAAAACGAGTAGCACTAGGTGTTGTATCATAAGCAAAATTAAAATTATGTTGTTTTAAATCATAATCATGGGCTTCATTTCTATCTTTACCACCAAATTCATTAATTCTTAATATTGTATCAGGAATACCATAGGATGTTATTAACGCTCTAAGACCATTTACTGTACCTTTTGTTTTAAGTAAGTAAGGTATATTATGGTAAATTCTTTTATATACTTGCTTTTGAACATCATTTAATGGGACTACATCATTAGAGGCTGATATTTGTGTATTTACATACTCAAACCCAGTTTCAGTTGGTAAACTGCCAGTCATATTAGGGAAAGGAAATAAACTTCCTGAAGGTGTTAAACCTAAAAATGCTGTGTATAAATCATCAGTATTAAAATTATTGGAGTATAATTTAACAGCAAAATCTCTAATTGCATCAGCTACTAAGTCCTTTGAAATACCAAATTCTAATCTATTATCTGCATTAAATTTGTTTGAAATATCTTTTGTATAAACCCAAACATTATCATAATATTGACCAACCATATCAACAAATAATTCATAACCTTTATTTTGGGGATCTTCTCTTAAATATTCTGGTATTGAGTAAAATAATCTATCTCTATTATCTTCATCATAGTTAGAAGCAGATAAAGCTTGACCACCATAATAAGTGCTACCAACTACCGAATTACCAATCCATTCTAAAGCTTGTGTACTTGTAGAGGGTGCTAAAATAAATGGGGGTTCAGTATTTACTTTTGGATAAGAATAAAGAGAACCACTATTAAAATATAAAAAATATTCATACCCATCAAAATTTTTAATTATATCATCAATTTGATTTTGTATTACAGCTTTACTTGAACTATAAGAAAATGATGCTGTTGTATTACTAGTAATTGGTGTAATAAAGTTTTTTAATTGTAAACTTGCTGATTCAAGTAATTCAACTTTATAAACAAAATTTTCTAGTCTTGTTTGAGCGGAAGAAAAATTAACAAAATTTGAATAGTTTTCATAATTAATATTAATGTTTATTTCTTTTTCATTAAGTAAACTTTTTATTTGATTAACTGAACTAGTAACATCAGATTGTAATAAAGTATTAAAGGAAAATGTTTCACCCCCAACAGAACTTTCTTGTGTTATATTTAAATTATAGTTAGGTCCTGATAGATAAACTAGATTATCTTCTATAATTGGCTCAAACGGAAAGGAAACTTGATACCCTTGAGGTGAAGATAATTGTTCGACAACCCATAATTCATTTTTTAATGAAAAGTTTGAAGGTAAAGGTTCGTAAAGTTTAACTAAAATAGTGGGATCAATTCCCTCATTAAGATCTAAACGTAAATTATTAGCAATTACAGTTTGATTTTCACCAAAATTAAGATAAAAATCAACAAAATAATCTGATTCTTCTCTATATTCTATAAAAGCTTCAGATGAAGAAATTATTAGTTCTGGGTCAATAACATTAGAATCAAGTCTTATTTCTTTTCTATCTGAGGAAATTTCTGAGATAAAATATTTTTGGGTTAAATTAGAAGCTAATCTTCTTCTATAAAAAGAATAAATTATATTATAAGTACTTAAATTAAAACCAGAATTAATAAGATCATTTTCTGGGTTTATTAAAATATCACCATTTCTTACATCATAATCTAATAATGGTACTGTAGTAGTTGGAAATATTAAATTTTGTTGTTGATCATAAATGTAATATTCAATATAATCAAAATTAGCATCAAAAGAAGTATCTTCTATTGTTGTTAAAATTAGTTGATTATCCACATCTGAGTAATTTTGAAACTCAAAAGTTATAGGATCAATTGGTGATATTTTTACACTCATATTTTAACTTTTAATAACCTCCTCCACCACCACCAGAAGCACCTCCACCAGAAGCTCCACCTGTTGCTCCACCTGTTGAGGTTGTTCCACTTCCTGCACCAGAACTTAATCCAGATGTGGAAGTATTTTGTGATGTTTGGGTATCATTAGATAATGTTGTACTCGTATTAATTAAATTTTGGTTAGCAGCTTCAAGTTCTCTTTGTAAAACATCTAAAGCTACATTTGAATCTTCATTGCCCGAAACGGATACAGCTGCCTTAGCAAGTTCCATTTGAGCATTAAGTAAATCCGTTCTTAACTGTGCAATTTCAGCCTGTAGGGCTTGAATTTCACTTTGTGTCTCTTCAAAATTAATATATTCACCACTAGTTCTTATTAAAAATTGATGAGAATTAGTTTCACCTAATGATGGTATATCATAAAAAAGAGAATTATATAAGGCAAAGAATTCTTCAACATTAGGTTGAGCAATCAACTGTTCAGTAGTTGTTACTGATCCTAACTCACTAAAACTAGTATCAATTGTTTTAATGTATTCAGCCTTATTATAAACAATTTTCTGTAAATCTACTACGTTTTCCATTATCTATTAATTACCTTAAAGTAATAATTATCATCTTTTATTATTGTACTACCACTAATAGTAGTTTGAATTAAAATTTTATAATATCTTTCGGGTTGTAAACCATTCATATAAATGTCAAAATAATTACTTGTTGCATCACAACTAATTTTTGTAAACTTAGGGTCAAAATCAATTAAAGTTTCATTTGTATCTAAATCCTTTACTGAATACATTGATTCACTATTTAAATAATGATTAAGAGTATCAACTGAAGCAGTTTGAAAAGTTCTAGTAGGGAAATCTGGTCTAACATTAATTCTAAATCTATTAACACTTTCACTATAAAATAATCCAGGATTACTATCTAATGCTGCGTAAAAATCTGTTGTTTGTATTGGTGGTAAAGAACCTGTTTGAAAAGATTGATCATCCCATTTTATTTCTAACACAGGTGGGTAAATCGTATTAGTATCAACTGAGTAAAATTGCATAATAGGTTGTATTGCATCAGCAGTAGAAAATTCTATTGCATCCTCCCACTTAACTATAAAACCATCATTTACTATATTAGTATAAGTTCCCGCTATATTTTTTGAACTGGAATACCAAGTTTTAACTATATCAGTAACATTAATATCAAGATCTTTTTGAGATCTTAAAGTAAAAGTTTGTGTAGCCTCAATTTGTGCATTAATATCTAAAGAACCTGTATACCAATTTGCACCACCTTGATTATCACTACCTGACCAAGATGCAGTAACATAAGCTGTACTTGGAGCTAAATCCCAATCAGCACCATCTGAACCTGAGAATGTTCTGGCTTTCCAACTACAACCATTAGTAGTTATAGGTGAATCTAAATAAGTACCTGTACCATTTCTCCAAGAACCTGAAATTGGATATGTTTCTATAACACTGTCATGATCAACACCTTGAGCATTAGCTATATAACATTTAAGACTACTTGAAAATTGTGTTCCACCAATTTTATTATCAACTATACTTTCGATTTCACTCTGATCAAATTCAACTAAATATCTAAAAACTTGTGGAACTGGGTTTATATTTACATTAAGATTTCCTACTTCAATAATGGCATCAATACCAGTATTCATGAATGGATAAAATGAATATATAGTTGCGTCTTGTAATGGAAAAATTTTATATACTGCCATAATTTAAATTTTAATATCCTCCAGTTGCGCCCCCTCCAAAGGCATTAAATGTACCTGTACCTAAGCTAACTACTCTTCCCTTAATATCTGTATTTGGATATTTTACTTCAAAAATGCTTGGATCAAGAGAAGGATAAATAATACCACCTTGTGTTGCACCTGCTATATCATAAGCATATTGTGAGTAACCATTATTAGTACCCGCTTTATTAATAATTCTTAAATCCTGAACTGTTTGAACACCAGGAATTCCATCAAGAAGTATTGTAATTTCTCTTATTATTATCGGTTGATTTATTTGCCATTTATTAGTATTAAAGTAATCTTGTACAGCCGTTATACATCTAGCTAGTACATCACTATTAATATTATTGGGTAGAGTTATTATATCAAATTCAACACAAATATTAACTATAAATGCATCTTTAATATTAACTGTATCTCCTATCATTCTTGATTGATTAAGATAAGTAATTAAATTATTTTTAATTGTTGTACTTGTAGTAACTAACTGATTTGACTCATTATAGGCTAATACATAAAGATCTAAAATTGTATCAGGATCCTTTACACTTGGTTTTGTAGTAAATGCTTTTGCTATAACACCAAATTTTGGTGGCATACTCAAAGCTCTAATTAAATAATCATCTGCTGTGACATTTCTTTGTTGTGTGTTATAATTTGATAAGGCATTTTGTCTTATTTCTTCAACCGTATCACCATCACCACCACCACTAGCTGCTAAAGGATTATTAACTGCAGTAGAATCAAAAACAAATTGAGCAGTTGTTGAATTACCAATATTAGAATCCTTAAATTTAACCCCAGATTTATCTAAATTAATAATTGTGTTGGAATTTACATTAGCTGAAGTACCACCACCAACTAAATATCTTACTGTTAAAGTTGTATTACTTGGAGCCGTTCCATAAGTATTAGTAAATACAAAATTGGAAGGTGAATAAGCAGTATTTAATTTACTTTGACCAAAAGGTAAACCTATACCAACGTTATCTGGATTAGGGGTTATTTCCTCATCTACTTGTAAAGCCTCACCTGCACCAAATTGGATTTGTAATGTTGATTGATCAATAAATCTAGTTATAAATCTTCTATTTGTTGATTTAGTTCTTAAAATATAAGGCGCATCATTATTTTCATAATTATTTGGATCATTAGTATTTGTATTTTTAATACTATCAAAAATAAAATCTTGAGCTAAATAATCAACTTCATAATATTGGTTATTATCACTATCAACAATATCAATAATTCCACCAATATTAGCAGCTGATAAGGTTAAAGTAGGGAATGGTTCATAATTACCTAGGGTATAAGCAGTAGTTTGAATGGTTCCAGATGTACCCTTTCTTGATTTTTTTAATAAATAAAAAGTTGGTTCACCTGAAGATATAGCTGCTACAGTAATTTCAGTTGGATCACTTGATGATGATACAGAAAAATCAATTGCTTCGTCTATTACATAAGACTTACCATCTCGTGTAGTAGTTGTAGTATTAGCATCAATTATCAAAGTATAACTAAAATCAGGTACAGTAAGAGAAGCTGATATTTTTGAGGGTATTTGTTGATAAAAATCTAAATCAACTGAGGCAAGACCTGTAACTTTAGGTTTATAACTAAACATATAAGCTAAATCATATAAATTTTCAAATTGTTTAGCATATTGCAAATAAGTTTCTTGAATTTGGTTATCTAGGTAAAAAGATAAAACATCACTAACATAAGCAGCTTGTTCTATAAACATCATACCGGGTGAAGATGGACTAAAATCCGTATAAGTATTTGGGAAATAAGTTTGAGAATAATTTATTAGTTGAGCCCTAATATCATTAAAATCCCTACTTAAATAAGATATATCTTTATTTAATAAAGCCATTAGTTAAAATTTAATTCTATAGTATCATTTATACCCGTATTAGGGATACTATAAGTTATTTTAATTATTATTGTATTTTCATTTACATCTCTTAAAACTTCTACACTTTCAACTGAAACATCAGGAAAATTTTCAAAAAGTTTATCTTGTATATCTTCCTTAATAAAATCAAAATTATCTTGATTTATTTGGGTAAAAATATATTCTCTTAACCCTGCCCCAAATAATGGGTTTTCAATTCTTTCACCTGGATTTGTTAAAAAATAATTAATTAAATTATTTCTTATAGCATCCCTTGTTTGATAATTAGGAGTAAAAACCCCTGGTTCACTAAAAGGTAAATCAACCCCAATAGCAACTCTAGGTCTTAAATCATTAGGATATACTCTTCTTGCTCCAAATGCCATAATTATCCTTTACTATTCATTAAACCCATAATCTGATCCATACTAACATTTCCTTGAGGTAATGTACCATTAGCGGAAGTTGTATCAACAGGACCATTAACTTGTAAAGGTACATCAGCTGAAGTTGCACTTAAAGTACCATTAGCTCCAGGCATCATACCATTTAATACATTCATCATGTTTTCTCTTAAAACTTTTTTATCTTTTTCAGGTAATGGTTTACGTGTAACTGTCTCTTGTACTACTTGTTTTGGTGCACGAACTGCTTCAATTAAAATATCTTTCATTTCTTCTTGAATAGCTTCTTTTACGGCCTCTTTTATTATAGTTTTTAATTGACTTAATTTCATTTTATTTGATTTATTATAAATATTAACCTATTAGGCTTTTAAATTATTTTGTTGTATGTAAAATATTAGTTCATCAATCAATACTTGATCACTTGAACTAAAAGATAGTTCCCCTTTTAATAAAGTAACACCTCTAGCATCTTTAGCAATTGCACGTCTACGTTTTAAAGTTCCTACAGGATTAGAATCATCAGTTTCTACACTAAAGAAAAACCCATTAGTACTTGAAATAATTGGATTACCATCATCTTCTTCTTCCTCGGCTAAATCAAGTAATTCTTGGTTAATAACCTCTAAACCTAAATCATCTTCTTCAGCACATTCTTGTAGTAATTTATCAATGGATTTTAATAGAACAACAACAGTAGCTGTACCAGCTATTATAAAAATTAAATTAGTAAGGATGGCTTTATTTAAATCTGTATTTGTTTTTGATAATTCTTCTAATTTTTCATTTATCCTTTGTAATCTTGCTGTAGCTGAGTAGGGTTGAGAAAAAACTAAACCACCAAAATCTTTAGCTGGAGGAGTACCTATAGCTTGTGGAAAAGGAAGTGCATCTAAAGATAATCTAAATCCTTTTAATAACTGACCCAATATTAAAAAAGCACCAGCAATAGCTGTATTAGCAATTATAGTTTTATAAATATTATTTAATTGTCTTGTCACTCTATTTCTTCTTCTTATAACATTTTCTAATTCACCTGGGGTGGGGCAAGTTTTTCTATTAGCTTCTGTTATTTTAGTTATACCAAAGGCTAATAATAAGCCAATAACTAAAGGTATAAGTTTTGATTTTATTACATTAGTTAATTTATTTAAAGAAACTTTTCTTTGTGATAAAACCCATTCAACTTGATTAAGAGCTACATTATTAATAAAAGCACCAGCCTCATCAATAGCTCTATCATATTCAATTTTTAATTTTTTAGTTACTGCATCATAAGTAGTAACTGTTTTAACTCCCAGCTCAGTTTTTACTGTTTTATCTCCATTTAAAATAATAAAAGTACCTGGGGTATAACCAGTCCCGGGAATTCTTTCGTCATTAACATCTCTTTCCGCTGATTTTCTAGATAAGATAGCAACATCTAAGGTACATTTTTGAGTGCTTGGTATAATAGGAATATAAACATCAATTGTAAAAGTTCCATCTTTACCTGTAATAACATCCTTAGTAGGATCAATTGGATTACCAGTTATTCTTTTAAGGTTAGTTGGTGATTCCTCTTTATCTTTATCATACTCAGGATTTTTAAATTCCTTAACTGGTACGTAAACAAGATTATTTGGATTAACATCTAAACCTACACCCTCTAATTCTTTAACTGTTTCACCTCTTTCTAAAAGTCTTCCTAATTGTTTAATTTTAATTGTAACAGTATTTCCTAATAATTCGGATCTATAATTACTTAATTTTTGTGCGTATTGAATTTGAGTCGATTTTGATAAATTGTTATAATTTTCGCTACTTATATTTCCAAGTAAATCTAATTCTTCAGGGGTTAAAACTTTTTCAGCTGCTGAAGCTGGGTTAAGATCTTTAAAATCAACATTCGCTACGTCAGGGAAAGGATTAGGATTAACACCAAGAAAAACTTCAGCTCCTACAATTGGTTCACTTGTTATTGAATCAATTATTTTCCCATTAATTGTAAATTTAGTTGTCTCTGGTCTATTGCTTCTTAATTTTGCAAATAAAATAGCTATTTCTGCTCCTACTCTTGTTCTTTGTTTTTCTAAATTTTCAACACCTGCATCTTCTAACCTTTGTTGTAATCTTTCTTCTCTTGTTTCCTTTCGAATTTTTCTATTAGCTTTTCTTAATTCTCTTCTAGCCTTTCTTAATTGTCTTCTTTCTTCTCTTGTTGTAGTATTTTCTCTACCTTCAAAAACATCAGATAGAAATTTATTTAAAGTAGCTTCTATAAAACTAAGATCTAAATTAGGATATCTTTTTTTATAATCATTAATTTTTTCTATTATTTCTTTTTCATTAATTTTATCAGAAATTAATTGTTTACCCTTTTCAGAATTTAAATTTTGTTGCGATAAAGAATTAAGATCAATTGCCATTATATTGTTTTTACAATTTTAGATTTATAAGTTTCAATACTATTCAGTAATTGATCCGTTGTTTCTTTAAGTGAACCCGCTGCTAAAGTACTAATTTTTAATTGTGGTTCACCTGTTAGTTTTTCACTTAATATTTGTAATTTTTCTAATAATAATTTAAAATCTTCCAAAAATACATCCCCTTTAACTACTGATTGTGAAGCTTTAGTTCCTCCTAATTTTATGTTATTTTTAGCACTTTGTATTACTACATCTCCTTGTTGAGAGTATAAACCTATAGGTCCTATTGAACCTATAGAAATAGAAGTTTGTGAATTTATTATTATACTATCAGCTTTTGAATTAAATACAAGTCTATCGGAATTTAAAATAACTTGGCTTCCTTCATATGTTTGAACATTTTGTGGAGGTTGTGAACTTACAGTTGGGTTATTTGTAATTGGTGTTACTAATGGGATAGATTGGTTAGATGTTAAATAAATAGATGAAAGATCTTTATTAATATCTTCTACTATTGGTAAATAACCTGTTGGAGAAGCATCTTCAGGTTGACCATTTCTTATAATAGTTATAGGTTCACCATCTTCACCTGTAGAAGACCAATTATTTTGAAAAATATCATTTTGAATTCTAGCTGTGCTACCAAATCTAATAGAGTTTCCCCATCTTCCTTCCATAATAACATCACCTGCATAGGAAAATAATGGATGAATATTAGCTCTTTCAAAAAATGAACCACCAATTTGGGGAGAATTATAATTATAATTAACTACTTCTTCAGTTGATTTTCTAGTTTGTCCTTGTTCAATATCTTGATAAGTTTTATTTTCTGTTGATTGAACAAAATTGTTTGTATTAAGATTAGGATAGGCATTTAAATGCTGATTATTCCAAATAGCAATTGGATTTAAATAATAATATTGTTTTATATTACTATTTTGATTAATTTGTTTATTAGGTAAATAAAAAAGAATTACTACCTCATCAACAAGGGGATAATTTTTAATATTAGGTAATAAAGGTGTAGCAAATGTTCTAGTAGAAGAGATAGGTAAGGGTGCAACGCCTATAGGTTCATATAAAATAGCACCTATACCACTATAACCACCAACTAAATCAAAATCAGGATGAGTGCTATCTAAAATAATATCAGTTACTCTAGCAGTTATTACCTGTAAGGATAAGGTATTTAAATCCTCCTGAAATCTACTATTGTTTTCCTTATTTTGATTTAATGTTTTATTAACAGAAGCAAATCCAAATCTATGAGCCATCTTTATTTTGTTCGAAATTAGTGTTAAGTTTATCTAATTCTGCCATCAATTCCTCTTTTTCTTCTTCTGTAATACCTAATGAATCATCGCTACTACTATTATTAAGTGCACGTTGTACTATAGTAGCCATTTTTATTAATTGTTCATCGTTTCTTACACCAATTTCCATATATTCTTTTATAAGTGGTACAATTAAAGTAGCATCACCTATATCATTAATAAGAGGTTTTAGTTCAGAAATTAAACCAGTTATTTGTTTTTCTTTTTTTTTCTGGTTGTCATAAATTTCACTAAGTATATCAGAGAATTTTTTCTTTTTAAATACTATATTGTCTAGTGATCCCATAATGTTTTTTATTATAAATATGGATATAGAAAAAATTTAGAATCTAGCGTAGCCGTTTTCTAAATAAAAAATATATTGGGATTTAAAAATTGTATGTAATTTATCAGCTATTTTAGTTATTTTAGGAGTCTTTACATCTACCATTTCTCTTATATAAATGTATAAAGCCTTTTTATTAAATACCTCTAAAGATTCTCTTTTGCGAAATAACTCCAAAATTGCATCAGCTATTTGAGCGTCATTCTTTTTAGGAAATAAATCAAATATATTTTCAGAAACATATTCAATAAAAAGATCCATATACTTATCTAAATCACTTTTTATTCTTTCATCCCCAATTTTATATGAATGGTCAGAACCGTCTTTAGTTAATACATCTACTTCAACTTTTTTAATTTTTTTATTATAATTTTTAGTATTATATAATATTAGCCATCTTTTAACTATAGTACCAAAGTAAGAATATG
>MDTG01039280.1_pt1 | contig 12050 bp, 9 predicted proteins | sample 811421 | NCBI WGS metagenome assembly MDTG01 (sample SAMN05326645, study PRJNA326480) | marine metagenome | isolation source: seawater | place: Pacific Ocean: South East | collected 2011 | reverse complement strand
GAAGAGGCGATCGCAGCATTGATGGTATCGGTAGATGGTACTTACGTGGATGGCACGTTTGGCCGGGGCGGGCACGCTACCCGTATCCTCGAGTCCCTGTCACCACGAGGGTCTCTGCTAGCGCTTGATCAAGACCCCGAGGCGGCAGCGGTGGCTGAGCTTATTTGCGCAAATGACAGTCGGATGCGGTTCAGATCGACAAATTTTCGGGCACTGAGTGACTGCGCAGCGCCCGGTAGTGTCCAAGGTGTCCTGCTGGATCTCGGCGTGTCCTCGCCTCAGCTTGATAATCCGGCCAGGGGATTCAGCTTTTCCCACGATGGGCCGCTCGACATGCGTATGGACCCCGAGGGCGGTCAATCTGCGGCCGACTGGCTGGCCGATGTCAAAGAGGCTGAGCTCGCCAGAGTGCTGAAGGAGTTGGGTGAGGAGCGATTCGCTCGCCGGATTGCGAGAGCAATCGTTAATGCTCGTCGAGAGGGGCCCATTCAGCGGACTGCCCATCTTGCTGAAATTATCTCGGCCGCGAACCCAAAGTGGGAACCGAACAAGCATCCGGCAACCCGGAGTTTTCAAGCCATCAGGCTGCACATCAACAGTGAATTGGAGTCACTGAAAGACGCGTTGAGTGCTGCGTTGTCGGTGTTGGCCAAAGGGGGTCGACTGGTGGTGATCAGTTTTCACTCGCTTGAGGATCGCATTGTTAAGCGTTTTATTCGAAATTCGAGCAGGGGGCGGCAGCTCCCACCAGGCGTGCCTATCAGCTTTGAGGAACAGCAGGTCAGCCTTAAGCCAATCGGTAAAGCTGTCATGCCGTCTCCGACTGAAGTGGCGGCCAACCCTCGAGCTAGATCGGCGGTCATGCGAATAGCGGAGAGGATGTGATGGGTCGCGCATCCACATCCCATTTGTTGCTCCTGCTCTTGCTGGCCGCGGGTGCTATGGCCTCAGCGATGGGTATCGTGGCCAGTACCCATCATGTCCGCGAGGGATACGCGCGTCTGCAGGTGCTGGAGCTCGAGAGATGGCGATTACAGGAGCAGTACACCCGCCTCCTGCTTGAAACTAATACGTGGGCTGCGCCCCATCGCATTAGTCAGATTGCCTCAGAACAGCTATCCATGCAGGCCCCTGATTTGAGCCGGTCGCAGGTGGTGGCCGAGTGAAGCTGACGCGGCCAGCAGATGAGCTGTCAAGGTGGCGATTTCTGGCTGTTTGCGCAGTGCTGCTCACGCTTGCCATTACGCTGCTGGGTCGACTCGTATTGCTTCAGGTCACTGACGGCGGTCAGGGGGCGATGTTTCTGAGAGAGCAGGGCGCGCTGAGAACAGTTCGCACCGCTGAAATTCCGGTATATCGAGGGCTCATCACAGATCGCAACGGCACGCCGCTTGCGGTGAGTTCGCCGGTGGTCTCGCTTTGGGGCAATCCCCAGACGCTCAGAGACAGTCCCCGGATGGATGAGCTGGCCACACTCTTGGATCTTGATAGTGCCGTGTTGCAGGATAAGTTGGCCCTCTATGCTGAAAAGCAGTTCATGTATCTGGCGCGGCACCAGACCCCGGACTTTGCGAGGAAGGTGCTGCGAGAGAACATCCCCGGTGTTCACGGGGAGCGTGAATACCGACGTTATTATCCAGCGGGCGAGGTCACGGCTCAGGTTCTTGGCCTCACCAATGTTGATGGTCATGGCATTGCTGGTGTTGAGCTGGGTTTTGAAGCCTGGTTGCGAGGGGTTCCCGGCAAAAAGCGATTTATCAAAGATTTACACGGTGACGCGGTACGGGATTTCGGTGTAGTCGAGGAGCCGCGCCCGGGTAACGCATTGGCGCTGAGCCTCGATCTGCGGCTTCAATATGCGCAACACAGGGAGTTGCAGCGGGCGATGAGGAAGACTGGGGCGTCGGCGGGTTCTGCGGTGACGGTCGACGCCTGGACGGGCGAGGTGCTGGCCGTCAACAATTACCCAGTGTTTAACCCTAATAGTCGCGAAGCATTGGATTTTGGCAGTGCTCGCAACCGCGCCTTGACCGATGCCTACGAGCCGGGCTCGATCATCAAAACGCTGACGCTGGTTGCTGCATTGGAAAGCGGTCAGTTTCATATCGACAGTCTCGTCGACACTTCGCCAGGTCGAATACGGGTGGGCGCCAAGGTACTCCGCGATCCCCGCGATTATGGGGAAATATCGGTCTCGACAATCATCGAGAAGTCCAGCCAAGTTGGGGTCACAAAAATCGCACAAGCGTTAGGTCACGAGGCGATTCTGGATGTCCTCTACCGGTTTGGACTCGGTGAATCGACGGGTACCGGATTCCCCGGCGAGCGCGCCGGCCGATTGCCGGGGCCAGCGCACTGGAGCGACATAGACAAAGTCACCCTGGCTTTTGGCTACGGCCTCACCGCTACCCCCATTCAATTAGCGCGCGCTTACGCGGTCATTGCGAGTGGAGGGGTTCGCCGTCCCCTCACCCTGCTTAAGCAGACCGCAGATACGCCCGCATCCGGTGAGCGGGTCGTTGATGATGTGGTGGCGCAACAGGTTCTTCAGGTGCTGGATCGAGTCACAGAGCCGGGCGGCACCGCGACGTTGGCTCAAGTCCGCGGCTTTTCGGTGGGCGGGAAGACCGGCACAGTGCACAAGGTGGGACAAGGTGGTTATCTGGACGACCAATATGTTGCGTTGTTCGTTGGTATTGCCCCCATGGATTCGCCTCGGTATGTCACCGCTGTGCTGATTGATCAGCCTCGCGGCGACCACTACGGAGGTGGTTTGGCTGCGGCGCCAGTCTATTCCCGCATCACTGAAGAGGTCCTGCGGATTCGCAACGCACAGCCCAACAGGGCTGGCATGGGCGCCCTTTTGGCGGTCTCAGGGGGTGCGCAATGACCATGAATTTGCGGGCTCTGCTGGATGCGCCGCTGGGGCCTGACATCGTTGTAGGTGATCTCGTTCTGGATAGCCGGCAGGTCAAGGCCGGTGACGTATTTGTCGCGATCCCCGGCAGCGAGAAGGATGGCCGGCAGTACATTTCGGCCGCGTTCGGGCGCGGCGCATCAGCTGTGCTCTGCGAGGCAGATGGCGCCCCTGAGCAGGGTGATTCTCGTGTCGTGCCTTTGCCAGAGCTGCGCTCCCGGTTGGGTGCTTTGGCCAACCGATTTTATGGGTCGCCGTCAGAGGCGCTCACCCTAATCGCTGTCACCGGCACCAACGGCAAAACATCGGTGGTTGATTTGACGGCGCAGATGCTGCGGTACGTCGGTCATAAGGTGGGTTCTATTGGTACTTTGGGGGCACGGCTCACTCAAGCTCCTGTCGAAGCCGGTAATACCACACCTGATTGCCTTGCCTTGCATCGCCAACTCCGCGACTGGCGAGATAAAGGCGTGCGTGTTGTCACACTTGAGGCATCAAGTCATGCACTGGATCAGGGCAGGCTCGACGGGCTATCAGTGGATGTGGGCGTATTCACCAATCTGTCGCGTGACCATCTGGACTATCACCCATCGATGCAAGCTTACTGCGATGCAAAGTTGAAGTTGTTTCGTGATTTCAATCCGGCCAGAAGGATTTACAACGCCGATGACGACATGATCTCCCAGCACGCGGATGTCTGGTCTGAGGGGGGGATAGGGATCTCGGTGAGCTCCCGATCCGGCAAGGTGTCGTTCGAAGTGCACCAAACGGCCCCGCTGCTGGTGGCAGTATCGACGCCCTGGGGCGATGGCGAGCTCAAGTCGACGCTATCCGGTCGGTTTAATGCGTTCAATCTGTTAGCGGCGCTCACCGTAACTTTAGCTTCAGGCGTTCCTTTTTCTGATGCCCTGTCTGCAGCGGAGGCCGCACTGCCGGTGGCAGGACGATTACAGACAGTCGACGACGCCTCCGATATCACAGTCATTATCGACTACGCCCATACGCCTGACGCTCTGGCCAGAGCACTGTCTGCCCTCGCGGAGTCCGATCGCTGTGGTCAGCTTTGGGTGTTGTTCGGTTGTGGGGGCGATCGTGACCGCGGCAAACGGGCCGAAATGGGCGAAGTGGCCTGTCGTTTCGCGGATCGTGTGGTGATCACCAGCGACAACCCGCGTTCGGAGGCGCCGGCTTCAATCATCGAGGATATTCTTGAGGGCTGCGGTGATTGCGCGCCACTGGTGGAAGTGGATCGTGCTGCGGCGATCGCGTTTGCGGTCGCTCAGGCACACGCGGGAGACACGGTACTGATAGCCGGCAAGGGGCACGAAACCTATCAGGAGGTAGCCGGGGTCCGTTCGCCATTTAGTGACGCGGATTGTGCCGCGGCGCAGTTGTTGCAGAGGCGGGCCGCCTAATGAGTACCGTCGCGCTCAAAACGCTAGCAGAAGAGACCGGGGGTGAGCTTATCGGCGCGTCGGTCTCTCTGAGCAAGCTGGCACTGGACAGTCGGCATGTGGGCAAGGGTGACTTGTTTGCGGCTATCAAGGGATCCCAGGTCGACGGGCATGATTATGCGGTTGAAGCCCTCAACGCAGGTGCGGCGGCATTGCTCACTCAGAGAAAATTGGAGGGCATAGCGCCGCAGTTGGTGGTTTCCAACGTTACGTCGGCCACCGGGCGATTTGGATACCTCAAGCGCCGCGCGTTTAGTGGCGACATCGTCGCTATTACCGGCAGTGCCGGCAAAACCACAACGAAAAATCTTCTCGGAGCTGCCCTAGGGCCGCTGGGGGCGGTGCACGCGACGTCCGGTAACCAGAATAACGAACTAGGGGTCCCGGTGACGCTCGCGGGGCTGACCGACGTGCATCGCTTTGGGGTCATTGAGATGGGTGCCGGGCGACCAGGGGATATTGCCTACCTGTGCACCTTGGCTGCCCCGGATGTCGCCGTCTGCTTGAATGCCTCTGTCGCGCACCTTGAGAATTACGTTGACGTGGGTGCGATCGCCAAAACAAAAGGAGAGATTTTCGAGGGGCTGGGTGGGCAAAGTTTGGCCGTGATGAATGCTGATCAGGAATGGCTCCCCGGCTGGCGAAAACAGGCAGGCAATTCACGTCAGGTGACATTTGGCTTCTCGCCCGACGCGGACTATCGCGCCACGGCTGTCGCGCATCGCGGGGTTGAGGGTGTTTCGTTCCACCTTACTGGGCCAATGGGGACTCTGCCGGTGTCGCTTCACCTTGCCGGTGAGCAGCACGTTGCCAACGCGTCGGCGGCGCTGGCGGTGGCGATCGAGCTGGGTGTAGATCCCGTTCATGCGGCAGAGCGATTACTGTCCGTGCGGCCCAGCGCCGGCAGGGGTGCAGTCTTTAAACGCTCAACAGGCGGGCGGGTTGTGGATGATAGCTACAATGCCAATCCTGCCGCGGTGAGAGCCGCCGTGGACGTGCTCGCACGTGAGCCCGTATTTCGCGTGTTGATTCTGGGCCCCATGCTGGAGTTGGGTGACACCAGTGCTCGGTTGCATGCTGAGTTGGGGGCTTATGCCCGACAGGCGGGCATCGATCGGTTGATTACTGTTGGTGAGGAAGCGTCTTCAGCGGCTGAGAGTTTTGGCCAGCATGCATCCCATTTTGCCGACCTCGGGGCGTTGCGCGCTGACTTTCCGGCATTGCCGACAGATCACATCGTTTGGGTCAAAGGTTCCCGCGCCGCTGGATTAGAACACCTTGTTTCGTGGCTTCTGGGCTCTAAAGAGGTGCCACCATGTTGATGTGGCTCAGTGCCCAGCTGGTTTCCTTCGACACTGGATTTGCTGTTTTTCAATACTTGACCCTGCGCGGGATTCTCGCCGCATTTACTGCGCTGGTGATCTCTATGGTTGTAGGCCCTTTCGTGATCGAGCGCTTGAACCGGCTACAGATAGGGCAAACCATTCGGGCCGAGGGACCGCAGTCTCATCTTGAGAAAGCCGGTACGCCCACTATGGGCGGCGCGCTGATTTTGTGCACCGTACTGGGTTCTACGCTTCTTTGGGCAGATCTCAACAGTCGTTACGTGTGGGTTGCCTTATTGACCACTGTCGCTTTTGGGGCCATTGGCTGGGTAGATGACTACCGGAAGGTGATCCGAAAGGACACGCGTGGGTTGCCTGCACGATGGAAGTATCTCTGGCAATCGCTGTGCGCTTTTGGGGTCACGCTCTATCTGTTTGACACCGCATTGGTGCCTGAGGAGACCACACTCTACATACCGTTCTTCAAGGATGTGGCCTTGCCAATGGGCTGGTTATTTGTCCCGTTCAGCTATTTCGTTGTGGTGGGTTCCAGCAACGCTGTAAACCTGACCGACGGGCTGGATGGCTTGGCCATTCTGCCAACGGTGATGGTGGCGACGGGTCTGGGTGTCATTGCCTATCTAACCGGTCACATCGAGTTTGCGGACTATCTCAATATCGCTTACCTACCGGGTACCGGTGAGTTGGTTGTTTTCTGTGGGGCAATAGCTGGCGCTGGTCTTGGATTCCTATGGTTCAATACCTATCCGGCAATGATTTTTATGGGCGACGTCGGGGCGCTCGCTCTCGGCGCTGCGCTCGGCGTGGTGGCCGTGATGACACGGCATGAAATCGTTTTATTCATCATGGGTGGCATCTTCGTACTGGAGACGGTGTCCGTCATCATTCAGGTGACGTCCTTCAAACTTACCGGCAACCGCGTCTTTCGAATGGCGCCCATTCACCATCACTTCGAACTTAAGGGTTGGCCGGAGCCGCGCGTCATTGTCCGTTTTTGGATCATAACCGTGATGCTAGTGCTCTTTGGTCTCGCGACGCTGAAGTTACGGTGAACTGATGTTGACTCCTTCCAATACCATTGTCAGTTCAGAGCGGCGCCTGTTGATGGGGCTCGGCGTGACGGGTCAGTCAGTTGCGCGTTGGTGGCGGCGGCAGGGCGTCAAGTTCACTGCGATTGAAACCCGGAAGGAATTGGCGTCCCAATCTGCTGCGGTCGCCGATGTTGATCCCGCGGCGGTCACTTTCGGTGAGGTTGACGCATCTTGGGCTGATGGTTTCACCGAGATGATTGTCAGCCCCGGTGTGCCATTAGACCATCCCCTAGTGGTCCGAGCCAGTGAGCAAGGTTGCCGGGTCCGCGGCGACATTGATCTTTTTGTCGAGGCGGTAAAAGCCCCCGTGGTGGGTATAACTGGATCAAATGGTAAATCGACGGTCACCTCACTTTTGGGTGACATGATTGAATCCTGTGGCGTCAAAGTGGCAGTTGGCGGCAACCTTGGCCGACCCGCGCTTGATCTTCTGCCAGAGGAGGCAGATCTCTACGTTTTGGAACTCTCGAGTTTTCAACTAGAGCGTGCCGAGACGTTGGGACTCCGACTTGCCACGGTCTTGAATATCAGCGCCGATCACTTGGATCGCTACGCAACCTTAAGCGACTACCACCGCGCAAAGCACGCTATTTTCAGGAGGGTCTCCCAAGTCGTAGCGAATCGAGACGATCCGCTGACCGTCCCCCTGGTATCCGATTCAGTACCTGTGACGTGGTGGCGCATGGGGGAGCCTGATCTCGACGAGTTCGGGGTACGGGAAATTGACGGTGCGTTATGGATTTGTCGTGGCTTTGAGAAGCTGATGTGTTGCGATGCGCTGAAGATCGCCGGTGACCACAACATTGCCAATGTATTGGCTGCGTTGGCTCTCGGTTTGGCGCTGGAACTGCCGATGGCGGGTTTACTGAAGGGCGCTGCCGGTTTTAGGGGTTTGCCTCATCGTTGCCAGTTGGTGAGAAAGGTAAACGGTGTGCGATACGTCGATGACAGTAAGGGGACGAATGTTGGTGCGACAGAAGCCGCCCTGACCGGTTTGTCTTCAGAGGGCCCCATATGGCTGATACTGGGTGGTCAGGGTAAGGGTCAGGACTTCTCCCAGTTACAGCAGGTCGTATCGGAGCGATGTGCGGGTCTGTTAGTCCTGGGTCAGGCGGCGGCCGAGATCACGGATCACCTCGGCCGTGCGGCGATGATCGAGCAAGTCGATACCCTTGAGGAGGCGGTGCTTCGCGCGTCTCGGTTGGCACGAGCTGGAGACACAGTATTGCTGTCGCCAGCATGTGCCAGTTTGGATATGTTCAGCAGTTACGTCGAGCGTGGCGAACGATTCCAGTATGCCGTTCAAGCGCTGGAGGTGGCGTCGTGATGGGCATCGGGCGTGCCGGATCCCTCCACGGCGACACGGTATTGCTCACTCTGGGCACTACCTTGATCAGTATCGGCGTCATTGCGATCGCCTCGGCGTCGATCGAGTACGGTGATTTTCACTTCGGTAATCCCTGGCACCATACCCAACGCCACGCCGCCTACTTGATGCTGGCGATCACTCTGGGGGCCTTGGCTTACATGGCACCCACTGCCTCGGTGCAGCGGCTTTCGCCCTGGTTACTGTTCCTCGCTGTTGCCTTACTCATTTTAGTGATGATTCCCGGTATTGGGCGCGAGGTTAATGGTGCGCAGCGCTGGTTGCCTCTGGGGGTCATAACGCTTCAGCCATCGGAATTCGCCAAGCTGGCAGTGTTGCTCTACGCCGCGGGCTACTTGGTCAGACAGGAAGAGGCGGTTCGGCATCATTGGAGCGGGCTGGCAAAGCTCATTGCCATTCTCTCCGTTGTTGCTGCGTTGCTGTTGCTTGAGCCCGATTTTGGGGCCACGGTCATCATCGTCGGTGTCGTCGTCGGTATGACGTTTCTGGCGGGCGCGAAATTAATTTATGTGCTCGCGATGTTGGCAGCCGCCGCGATGGCCTTGGCCTTCCTCGTACTGAGCGCCCCGTATCGCATGAAACGGCTGACCGCTTTTCAGGATCCGTGGGCAGATCCCTTCGGTTCGGGTTTTCAGTTGGTGCAGTCACTTATTGCCTTTGGTCAGGGCGAGTGGTGGGGGGTTGGGCTGGGTAACAGCGTTCAGAAGCTTTTTTATTTGCCTGAGGCGCATACCGATTTTGTGTTTTCTATTTGGTCCGAGGAGACCGGTCTGATTGGCGCGACGGCGATGATCGCTCTTTTTGTCATGTTGATCGCGCGGGTGCTCAACATTGGCTGGCGTGTCGCAGCTCAGCATCGTCTTTTCGAGGCCTATGTGTGTTTTGGGGCAGCCCTGATGTTTGCCGGGCAGGCGTTTGTGAACATGGGGGCCAGTTCAGGCTTGCTGCCCACCAAAGGTCTGACGCTGCCGTTCGTGAGCTATGGCGGGAATAGTCTGATCGTGAACTGCATGCTATTGGGCATGGTACTGCGCACGGCAGGATCACTTGAATCCGAGCGGCCAGAGTCACTCAGTACCCTCAAAAGGGTGAAAGCGTGAGCGCTCATGCCTCCTCGTATCGCGCGTTGATCGCCGCGGGTGGCACGGGTGGACACGTGTATCCGGCACTGGCGGTGGCGGCGCAGTTGGTCGAGCTGGGTTGGTCGGTGGACTGGGTGGGGACTGAGCAAGGCATCGAGCATCGTCTTGTACCCGCTTCCGGGTTGCCTCTGCATTGTCTCACCATGTCGGGTTTTCGCGGTAAAGGTCTGATCAAGAGGATAATGAGTCTGCTTCACCTGGCTCTCGCCGTGGTCGAATCCTGCAGTCTCATTCGTCGATTAAAACCTGATGTTGTATTGGGGATGGGGGGGTATGCAGCAGCACCTGCAGGGTTGGCCGCGTTCCTGACGCGTCGGCCGCTGGTGATTCATGAGCAAAACGCCGTTGCCGGGACGACGAACCGGTGGTTATCGCCGATTGCGGTCCGCGTCTTGTGCGGATTTCCCGGGCCATTCGCAGAAGCCCGGATGGCCGAGGTGGTGGGGAACCCGGTGCGGAATGTCTTCCGTCGTGCTGATCGGCAAGAGTTGCAGAGCCTTGCCGGCTTTTCAGGGGCGCGCCCCATCAGGATTCTGGTTCTCGGAGGCAGTTTGGGCTCCGCGCCGCTCAACGAGTTGTTGCCCGCCACCACGGCGCGTCTGGTGTCAAAAGGATACGGCGACACCATTTCGGTTTGGCACCAGTGTGGTGAGCGCAACCGATCGAGTGCGGAGTTGGCATGGAAAAAACAGCCTCTCGGCAACTTGCGTCTGGATACTTACATCGATGATATGGCCACGGCATATGGCTGGGCCGATGTGGTGGTATCGCGTGCTGGCGCGTTGACGGTTTCGGAGTTGGCGCAAACCGGCACCCCGGCGATTCTGATACCACTGCCCCATGCCATTGACGATCATCAGACAGCCAACGCGCGGGTATTAGAGGCGCTGGGCGCCGCTGTTTTACTACCTCAGGTCGACGCGACGCCGGAGGTCGTTTCCGACCTCCTAGAACGATGGATGCTCTCCCCGACGATTTTGAGCGACATGGCGATGGCCTTGGGGTCTGCGGTCCAGAGCGATGGCACCGCCTGTGTGAGCGCCATCCTGACGGAGGTGGCCCATGCAAATGCTTGATCCACGTCCTGTTGCTTCGGCGGGTATGGGAGGCATCCAGCGGATCTTTATGGTCGGCATCGGCGGCGCAGGAATGAGCGGCATTGCGGAAGTCCTGGCGGGCTTGGGTTACACGGTGTCAGGCTCCGACCAGATTGAGAGCCCGGTGGTGGCGCGCTTGCGGTCGCTTGGCGTGGTCGTCCACATCGGGCATCAGGCCGAACATGTTGAACACGCAGATGTCATCGTGGTCTCAGCGGCAGTGCCTGAGGACAACCCGGAGCGGTTGGCGGCTCGTTCGTTACGTATCCCCGTAGTGCCCCGCGCTGAGATGCTCGCCGAACTTATGCGTTATCGATTCGGTATTGCCGTGGCCGGCACCCACGGCAAAACCACGACCACCAGTTTAATTGCAGCGATATTGGGAGAGGCGGGCGAAGACCCAACCTTCGTCATTGGCGGTTTGCTGAATCAGAAAGGCGCCAATGCGGCACTCGGTGAGGGCGACTACTTGGTGGTAGAGGCTGACGAGAGTGACGCCTCGTTTTTGCACCTCCAGCCCATGATGTCTTTGGTGACCAACATTGAGGCGGATCACATGGAGCACTATGGGGGAGATGTGGTGCGTTACAGCGCGGCATTCGATGCCTTTCTCCATAACCTGCCATTTTATGGGAGAGCCGTGATGTGCCTCGATGACAGGGGTGTGCGAGACCTTCTGCCTGACTTGTCGCGACGAGTTATTACTTACGGACGTCATGCCGATGCTGACTATCGCGTCGAAAATTATCGTGCAAAGGGGTTGAGTTGCCAATTTGATTTGGTCCGCCCGGGCGATGACGAGGGGCTTTCATTGACTGTCAAAATGCCCGGACTGCACAACGCGCTAAACGCTGCGGGCGCAGCAGCGCTGTGTTGTGAGCTCAATATCAATGATCAGGCCATCATTCAGGGTTTAGCCGATTTTGGGGGAGTGGGCCGCCGGTTTTCTGATTTGGGTTCTGTTCATTGGCGGGAGCACAGCGCAAGACTGATTGATGACTATGGTCATCATCCCACGGAGGTTGCGGTCACGCTCAAGGCAGCCCGCGACGCCTTCGTTACGACGCGGGTAGTGATGGTTTACCAACCCCATCGCTTCACCCGTACCCGAGACCATTTCGACGACTTTGTATCGGTGCTTAGCGAGAATCAGGTATTGATCCTTTTGGATGTCTACGCTGCAGGTGAATCGCCGATTGATGGCGCGGATTCGCAGGCGTTGGCTAACGCGATTCGGTCTCGCGGTGTGGTGGAGCCCATCGTTGTATCTGATCAAGGGCATTTGGCGGCGGTGTTAATGAGCGTCCTAGAGGACGGCGATATCTTGTTGATGCAGGGTGCGGGGGATATTGGTCGCCTATCGACGGCATTGGCAGAGTGCGAAACGCTGGAGGTGCTGCTATGACTGCAATGACCTTCAGTGGGATGAATCTGGCAGTCTTGCTGGGCGGCACTGCGGCGGAGCGCGAGATATCGCTTGAGAGTGGCGCGAATGTTGCCGAGTGCCTTGAGCGAGCGGGAGCACTGGTTTCCAGGGTTGATCCGGCAGTCAACGGCTGGCAGGCGCAGTTGAAAGATGCCGCTTTCGTTTTCAATCTTCTTCACGGACCGGGCGG
>MDTG01080394.1_pt1 | contig 12051 bp, 9 predicted proteins | sample 811421 | NCBI WGS metagenome assembly MDTG01 (sample SAMN05326645, study PRJNA326480) | marine metagenome | isolation source: seawater | place: Pacific Ocean: South East | collected 2011 | reverse complement strand
CCCACGGTGGTCGGGTCGATGAAGGCTGCCACGTCGGTGAAACGAAGTTCACCCTGTCCCTTGTCCAGTTCGACCGTCCTCGTTTCGCGCACCAGGCCGAATCCCGGTACCGCCCATGCAGCACCCGGATTGTTTCCCGCGCGTTGTTGTGAGATGAATCGTTGTGGATCGAAACCTGCAGGATCAGCCGACGAATAGACGGTCAGTGAGATCCCATCCGTTTTCTCCGTATTCGTCGTGGGGGCAGGTGAGGCGAACGCCATGCAATTGACGGCAAGGCATGAAAGGAGAAGTGAGGTCTTCGGGTTCATCATTGGGTCGTCTCCATCATTGTGTTCGTTCCAGACAGACCATGTACCTGTCCGGGGCATGTGGGTTGAGAGTGGCTCTTGAATCGGTGCGAATCGGCTTTCGAGGGAGCGTGTCTTCATCTCGATCCGATGCGATTCGAATCGAAGATCTCACCGAGATGTCAGAACCAGTTCTTTTCGTTGAGGATGTAGCGTTGATAGAAAACTTCATCGCTTCGTGTCAGGTAGATGATCCCTTCAACCAGCGACAGGATGTTGAAAATCACCATCGGGAGGCACAGCAGGCTCAGAAGCAGCGAGATGATTCCCGCCGACTTGTAGCCAAGCATGAACTTATGCGTGCCTATCCACCCAAGACCCACGAGCGAGAGTCCGATCGCAGTGAGTCCGGCAGCCAGTTTCTTGCTGTGGGCATCTTCAAGAGTCACCGACCTGTGGTTGCCATCAGGCATTTTCTTCTCCTGTTCAGTCGACCAGCATCTTCATTCAGCGGGCCGCGGCTTCCGCACGGATCTCTCGAAGCACGGTCACCTTGATTTCACCTGGAAACGTCATTTCCTCTTCGATTCGTTTCGCGATGTCCTTGGCGATCGCGAAAGTGGCGTCATCATCGGCGGATGCGGCGTCCACGATCACGCGCACTTCACGACCAGCCTGAACCGCATAGGCTTCCTTGACCGGACCATGCGAGCGTGCGATCCCCTCGAGTTGTTCGAGCCGTTTCACGTACAGTTCCATCGATTCCCGACGAGCGCCCGGTCGGGCTCCTGAAACGGCATCCGCCGCCATGACGATGGGGGTGTATGGCGTCGTGGAGGGGATGTCATTGTGATGACCTCCGATCGCGTTGAGGACCTCTTCCGATGTCTCTCCGAATTTCTTGGCGAACTCCATCCCGATCGCGGGGTGGCCACCCTCGATGTCGTGGTCCATGGCCTTTCCGATGTCGTGAAGAAATCCCGCTCGACGAGCGATGTTTCCATCGAGCCCAAGCTGGTCCGCGATCACCTGAGCGATGTAGGCCACTTCGATCGAATGCCGAAGCACGTTCTGACCGTAACTGGTCCTGAAGTGAAGCTTGCCCATGGCCTCGACGATCTTGCCATGGAGTCCTCTGATGTTCGTTTCGACGATCGCATCCTTGCCGGCTTTTCGAATCCGTTCTTCGATGTCACGTTTTGATTGTGACACCAGTTCCTCGATTCTCGAGGGGTGGACTCGACCATCCGTCACGAGCTTCTGCAAGGCATCCGCTGCAATCGTCCTTCTGATTGGATCAAAGCAGGAGACACTGATGACTCCGGGTGTGTCGTCCACGAGTATGTCGGCGCCCGTGGATTTCTCGATGGCCCGGATGTTGCGTCCTTCACGCCCGATGACCCTGCCCTTGAGATCGTCTGAAGGAATCTTGACCGAACGCACCGTGGATTCGGACACGTTTTCCGCCGCGAACCGCTGGATCGCCATGAGTGTGATCTCACGAGCCTGTGATTGGGCGTTGTGTTCCGCATCCTCGAGAATCTGTCGTGAGAGATGGTTCGCCTCATGCGCCGAATCCTCTCGTATCTCTTCCATGTAGGCGGCCACCGCGTCTTCTTTGGACATTTCCGACACCGTGGCAAGCTTGTCCTTGAATGCTTGACGAGTCTTCGCCATTTCATCCTCATGTGACCGTGCCTGTACCAAAGCGGTTTCCAGATCCTTTTCCTTGGTTTCAACCTTCGATTCACGTCGGTCCAGATCCGCAAACCTCTTGTCGATCACATCTTCCCTCTTGGAGACCCGGTCGCGATTGCGATTGAGTTCAGCCATCGCCTCCTTGGATTCCTCATCGAGGGTGCGCCTCAGAGCGGTCGCTTTCTTCTCCGATTCCAACTCCATCTTGCTGGTGCTGGCTTCGGCCTCCCTCTTCGCCTCCTCGAGAATCCTCTGTCCTTCGAGTCTGGCGCTGGTGATGTTTCTCTTCGTGATCAGGACATGGAGCGTGACTCCGGCAAGAGCACCAAAGACAAGCCCAAGAACGATGAATATGGCATCCCATGGGCCTGCGATATCGAAGGCTGGTGCGACCGTCGTCATCGGTCGTGTCAGGAGCTGAATCAGCATGGATCGGTCCAGTTCTAATGAAACGATGCACTCGCATCATTTCAGGCATTGACCGGCTTCCGATCTCTGGAGTGCTCGAATCATTTCAACGATCCAGGGTGTGGATCAAAGCTGTCGGTCAGGAGCTCTCGAACCGGATATCCAGCAGCCATCTTTCCTTTCGGATGGTTGCCTGAAGTGGATGTCTGGTGTGTCGAGGGGGCCCTTCTAGAGGTCTGACGATCGAAAGCGCGTTCAAACGAATGATTCAATTCAATCTATGCAGCCTGTTCGAAGGCTCCGTTGTCGAGAGCTCCGGGCCCCATCCGGGGAGGCTGTCAGCATGGCCATCATCATGGCCATGCTGAATGATCGGTTTCACTCCGGTGATCCACCGGGAGAGTTCCGTGAATGCCTTCATTCACCACTTTGGTGGTCGAAGGCCGTATGCTCAGAGCGTACGCAGCGGTCCTTCGGGCTGTCAACCAACGGAGGGAATGGAACCCTCTTCAGAGCTTCTACGGGGTGATCACTTGCCTTACATTTTCAAATGGCTGTTTCGATTCGGCCCCACCAATCCGATCTGCACTCGTCTCGGGGCGACAGGCTCCAGGCGGTCGAGCCATCTGGCGATCCGAACGACCTATCTGGTGATCTTGATGTCCATCTTTCTGATCGCACTGATCGGTGACAGTGGGACACTTCGAGCCATGGCGCAGCGTGGTGCTCAGGCCTTCACGGTCATCAGCTTCGGGCAGGTTTTTCTGATCTGCCTGCTGACTCCGGTCTTCATGTCCGGTGCCATCACCCAGGAAGCCAACACCCAGACCTGGGACATCCTCCTCACGTCCCCACTGAATGCGTTCCAGATCGTCATCGGGAATCTTCTGGGCAGGTTGTTCTTCATCTTCTCACTTCTGCTTTCGACGCTTCCGATCTTTCTCGTCACGCAGTTCTTCGGAGGTGTTCCGGGCGTCTCGATCTTCACCGCACTTGGAATCTCGGTTGGGAGTGCCCTCATCGTCGGGGCGATCGCCATCACGCTCAGTGTGACTCGAACGGCGGGGCGCCGTGCGGTCTTTCTTTTCTACGTCGCCGTGGTCTTCTATCTTGCAGTGACCTGGCTGATCGATGGGCAGCTTCGGGCTCCGGTCGCCGTGGGGGGGCTTGCTGAAGGCACCACGGTCATGACGCCCTTGAATCCATTCCTGGCTCTTGAGTCCGTTCTGTTGTCCAAGAGTTACACCGCAAATGCGCCTTTGGGAACAGGGCCATTCATGTCGTTCTGGCTCCTTCATCCCGTCGGCCTCTTCTATTCCCTCTGTCTCCTGATCACGTTTGGTCTGATGTTGTTTTCGACCTTTCGAGTTCGCCTCATCGGATCACGTGCCAGCCAGACGTCTCTTTTCCGTCGAATGCTTCCCTCGTTTCTGGTTTCACGTGGTGTTCGAGCACCACGAATCGTTGGTGAGAACCCCATCGCCTGGTGGGAGCGGGACTGTCGCTCGCGTGCCCCTGGACCAAGGTTCGGTCGTCTTCTCTTTGTGGGCTTCGGTTCCATCGGCATGCTCCTGATACTCGGGCTGTTGCTGACCGAATCGATCGATGCCTCTCTGTTTCGCCTTCTCCTTCTCTCCATACTCACGATCGAAACCGTGATCATCCTGCTCACAGCTCTCAATCTCAGCGCCACCGCGGTCAGCCGTGAACGCGAAGACGGCACGCTCGATCTGATCCTCACCACACCGATCCAGCCTGGACCCTATCTCGCAGGAAAGCTTCGCGGACTCATTCAGGGTCTCTCCTCGATGTTGCTTGTCCCCGTCTCGTCCCTGTTGCTGATGGCGGCTCTCGTCATGCTTTTCCCCTCGACATTCGAGATCCTCTCACAGATCGGCACGAAGTCCGTCCGACTGCCATTGATTCTTCCCGAGATCGCGCTTCTCTTTCCTCTGGTTCTCGTCAGTTGCACGGCACTGTGCGTCATGATCGGGCTTCAATGGTCTCTTCGAAGTCGCAGCACCATCGGATCGGTGACTTCGGCCCTGCTCATCGTCATCATGGTGCTGTTCGTGCTGGGGCTCTGCGGAGTCAACGCCGGAGTTTCGGTCGAGGTCGTCGGTGGATTCTTCGCCGCACTCAGTCCGATCAACCTGATTCTTGCTGGTGTGAATCCCGCTGATTTCCTCAGTGCCGGCATCGCCAACGATGGAGACATGTCCGGAACACGCGTGGCTCTGGCACTTGGAGCCGTCATCGCTGCGGCAGCCTACAGCGGTGTGGTCTACGGAATCTACGCTTCGATGAAGCGCAGTTTCATGATGACGGTCCGAAGACTTGCCGGGACGAGCTGAACGGCGACATCGCCATCCGGTTCAGTCGATCACAGCCCCCATTGTGACAGGATGATCGAAAGATCCATTCCATTCACCACACCGTCGCCATTGATGTCTGCTTTGCGGTTGGAGCTTCCCCAGGCACTGAGCAAGAAGGCAAGATCGATCCCATCGACGTTGCCGTCCTGATTGATGTCCCCGGGGAGGTACGCGACCAGCTCGATCATCTGAGCGTCCATCTCGACCGGCGCACTCTTTCCGTGATCATCCCAGAGCTGTTTGGCGATCGCTCCCGTGCCGTCCTGTGAATTTGCTTCGAGGAACTCGATGTATTCACGAGTGGTGGTCTGGTAGAAGAGCTTCGCAACCGCGCTCTTGGCGGTCGTCGGGATGTCGTACTTGGTGTCATCCCAGTATTGACCATCCACGTAGGTGTAGCCCACCGGCTCCGCACGAACGGCTTCAAGCTCGGCGTTCGTGGCGCCTCGAGGTGGAATGCGGTTGTCGAAGACCGTCGTGTTGTTCAGAGCGAGATGGAAGGATTCACCCTCTGGAAGATTGGTGAGAGCCGCGAGGTCCGAATCCAGACCCGCCTTCATCTCGTAGATCTTCGTGGTTTCGGTGTCTTCGAGGAAGGCGCCCGCTTCGTTGTAACGACCGGATTCAGAAGCGAGAATCTCCTCGTCGTTCTCATCGAAGAACTTCACATTGATCCAGATGCGCCTGCCTTCGGGGTATCCGGTGGGAAGCTTGTGACCGGTCTGGTTGATGATTCGGACGTTGAGCTTGTTCGACGCGTCGACCGTCAACTCCATGTCCGAGGCATCCTTGAGCATCTGAATGTTGCGTGCCTTGGCAGAAAGCACACGTTCCTCGGTCAGACCCATGTTGTCCGCGTCATCACCTTGTTGCGTCCTGATCGCATCGATGACCCATGTGTTCGCTCCAGCGAACGAATGCTGTCCGATGTCCGGTCGATGCGCTTCGTCGAAGTCGAGGAAGGCGCAGCCTGCCCCGACCTGTTTGGGCATGTGGCAGTCCTGGCAGCTTTCCATGATTCCGGTCGGATGTGCTCCACCGAAACGGTCGTCTTCGAAGACCACGCCACCGCTCGCGAAATCACTCACCAACCACTCACTGTAGGTTCGCTGTTCCGGATACATGTGCATCGGATTCGAAGTCGGGTGCGGCTGCGTCAGATCCGTCAGTTCATGCTTTCCACTCTTCGCGTCGTATTCATAGAGAGGGTTGCTGACATCATGGCACTCGCCGCAGAACGAACTTTGCTTGTGGTAGGGGGACGTGATCAGGTAGACGAAGTTTCCATAGCCGTCAGTTCCGTGGATTCCGTGGAAGCCTTCCGGAACGTCGCTGTAGGGACCTCGGCGATGATCCTCGGGGTCGATCACCATCGTGTTGTTGCCGACGTAGTTCGTGGTGTTTCCTTCGGCTTCGAGGGCCTGAAGAATGGGAAGATCCGGGTCAAGAAGACCGCCTTCCGGGTATCCGACACCACTGTCCGGTCCGTAGACCGGGTTCACCGCGCGGTGGCAGAAATGACAGTTGATTCCGTCGTAGTCATCACCGTCGAAATCGTCGATGAGGCCATCTTCGGATTTTCCGTTCAGCCACCCTCGTGGCGCGTGGCATCTGATGCAGCTTTCACCGCCATTTGTGGCATCCTGGTTCGCGATGGAAAGGGCGGCATGCCAGACCGGGTCTCGAGCCGACTGACCCATCATGCTCACGACCCAGGTGTCATATGGCGCCGTGTCTTCGTTGAAATCCGAATGGCAATAGGTGCAGTTCGTGGAACTCAGCAGTGGTTTGAATTCGACGTAATCCGTGTTTGGCTGTGTGCCTGGTCCGAAGAAGGCTGCGGTGTCGGTTTGAAGCTGGATCTGGTTTGAATCGTCTCCGGAAGCAATCAGCAGGCCGGTGGTCAGGGTGGTCATCACGCCGCATGCCACAAGCCATCGGCCCAAGCGGTTTTTCTTCGTTTGATTGCTTTGGAGGAGTGTCATCGTGCTTTGTATCTCGTCCATTTCATCAGAGTCATGAAGAGCCATGGCAAAAAGTTTGATCTGAATCCCTCGGGCGGGTCAAATCGGGCCGCAGGCCCTCTGATCTGTTTTTCGGTCTTGATGAAGTCCTCGAGTGGTGGGGTGAGGTCTCTTTCAAGGGTAGATCAGCAAAGGCGAAGGTCAAGCATCTGTTTACGAAGTTATTGGATGCCGGAACGGGTTCGATGGGCACTCCTCCCTGCGCTGGATCGAAGTCCGATAGACTGTGTTCATGCCCATCTCCTTTTACTCGCCATTCCCCCCGGCTTTTTCGACCAAAAAGCCTCTCAGGAGCTTTCAAGAGCCGTTTTTCGCCATCTTTCGACTCGTTTGCCTGCTCGCTCTGATCCCGCTGGTCACTGGCTGTGAAAGTGCTGGTAAACCAAGCCCCGGATCATCCCTGTCACTTGGGGGAATCCAGTACGACATCTGCTTCGACGAGGTCATCCGGGTTGCTTCGGATTCCGGGATGCCTGCCGTCATCAGAGACCGTTCCGGTGGACTGGTCGAAACATCTCCCCGTCTCTGTGGTTCCATCCTCGAGCCCTGGCGCCAGGACAATGCGAATTTCAATCAGGCCCTCGAAAACACCGTCGCCCTGCAGAGGCGTCGAGCTCGATTCGAGTTCGTCCCCGCGGGCTTCGTGACACCGCCCCTCGTCGATTCCAGCGCACTGGATGGTGCTCCCTTGCCTGGCTCCACCGACGACGATCTCTTCGATATGCGCACCTATGACGGGCCTCTCGAACTTCGAGTCTGGGTCTACATCGAACGAGCATTCACCCCCGGACTCCGAAACGGAACATGGTCCCGGTCCCAGCTTTCCTTCAGCAGTGACCCTCTGGCGCCGGAAAAGCTGACTCTGGAATCAGGTGCCACCGTGGACCTGAGTCGATGGACCCCATTGCGACGCGATACCGCCTACGAACAGAGGCTCATCGGTTTGATCCGCACCCGATTGTCAACCTTGTCGCAGTCGGATGTGACCGCGAAAAAGCTCATCAAGACATCTTGATCCTCGGGTCGACCCAGCTGTACAGCACGTCGACGGCAAGATTGAAGAGCACCAGCAATGTCGAATAGACCAGTACGACGCCCATGATCAACGTGAGGTCCTTCGAAAGAACGCCTTCCACGAAATGCTGTCCGATACCGGGAACGCTGAAGACCTTCTCCACCACGAAGGAGCCGGTGAGCGCGATCGCTGCCGCGGGTCCGAGATAGCTGAGCACGGGGAGAAATGCATTCTTGAGCGCATGGCGCAGTGCGATGGCTCTGTCGCTCAGTCCCTTGGCCCTTGCGGTTCTGATGTGATCCGTCGACATCTGTTCGAGCATTCCGAATCGGACCAGTCTCGAGATGTAGGCTGCAAATGGCAATGACAGAGTGATCGCAGGAAGCACCAGATCAATGGGCCGACCCCAGTCCGCGATTGGAAACCATTTCAACCACGCCGCGAAAACGATGAGAAGAAAGGTGCCCACCACGAATGACGGCAGGCTGATCCCCACCAGAGCCACTGACTGCGTGCTCAGATCCGAGGCCGAATTTGGTTTCAGGCCTCCCACGATTCCAGAACCCAGACCGAGCAGGGTTGCGATCAAGATGGCGCTGAAACCGAGCTCGATCGAGACCGGCATTCCCGTCCACAGGATTTCATTCACCGACAGGTCGGGTTGCTTCAGGCTTGGTCCCAGATCAAAGGGTGCCGGAGCATCGCCAAGGAGCCATGAAATCCCGGTTGCATCTCCCAGATAGGAGAAATAGAAACTGAAGGGGTCGTCGAGGTTGTATTGTTTTTTCATCGCTTCCACCACTTCGGGTGGTGGTCGGCGGCCGTCCGGATTGTCCAGTGGGTTTCCGGGAATCAACCAGGCCAGCACGAACGTTATCGTATACACCGCGAGTACGATGAAGGGCAGTTGGATCAGTCTTCGAGCAATGAGCGACATCATGACACATCGCATGGTACACCCAGCACGATTCAGTGATGTCTCTCCCGAGGACCCGGAGTGATGAGAAGTCGACTCCCGGCCGATCTTCTGGTGCATTCACAGCTTTTCATGGCATTTTCGGGGGCCTGTTTCGTGACGGCCGTCTCCATCTTTCTCGTCGGAGCCGTTCCGTCACCCACCATGCTGCTGGCATCGGCCTGCGGCATTCTCTCGATTCATCTCTTCGACAGCCTTCGCAGCGCCAAGCGTGAAGACATGATCAGCCAGCCGCGTCGAGCGAAGCTGTTCAGAGATCGGCCGTTGCCGTTCCTCGTTCTGGGGGGCGCACTTCTGATTCTGACCGGCGTTGCTCTGCTGCATGCGGGAACGCGCCTGTGGGTGATGGGATGTCTCAGCCTGCTTGGTCTTCTTGCCGCCTGTTACGTCTTTCCCGTGCTTTCGTTGTTTCCTGCAGACAAGAAAACACCCGATTCGCTCAAGGACCTGGCTCGTCTCAAGCCCGTTCTGATTTCATTCGCGTGGTTTTCAGGAGCCTGTCTGGTGGTTCTGGGGCGCCCGATCACGGGTGAGGAGACCCCCGCACTGGTGGCGTTCCTCAGTCTCCTGATCAGTGCGTTTCCCTGGCTTCTACTCGATTCGATCTGGTTGGACCGGCGCGATCGACTTGCAGATGAGTCCTACGATCGCATGACCTTCGCGGTACGTCTTTCAGCCGGATCGTTTCGCGCGGTCTGCGTCGTGCTCTGCTTCTTCCCACTTCTGGGGGTCTTTCTTCCAGGCGCTGGACACCATGGATTCATGATCGGTGGATTCATCGGAGCGTTGCCGATGATTCTTCTCACTCCCGATCAGATCAGATCCGAAGCCATGCGGGTGGTGGTCGCAGGGCTCTGGCGCGTCACGAGTCTTCTGGGAATCCTGCCGTTTCTGGCGTGAGAGTCTCCAACGCCCAGTAGTTCTGTTCCAGGCGCGGATGACGTGAAATTCCCCTGAGTCTCGCCGGGTCGTACATGTAGGTCGTGCTGTAGTGATACATCGGAAGTATCGGCATGGCCTCCTGGATCAGGATCCGCTCAGCTTCATGAAGCAACTCGAGTCTTCGGACCGGTGACAGCTCGCTCGCTGCGTCCTCGAGCAGAGCGTCATAGGTCCGGTCGCTGAACTTGCGATCATTGTTTCCATTTTCGGTCTCGGAGAGTTCCAGAAACGTCATTGGATCACCGTAGTCGCCGTACCAACCGCCTCTCGCCACCATGAACGAGCCTTTGGAGAGGTCTTCACGGTACGCCTTGGTGTCCTTGGCGCGCAGTGTCGATTCGATTCCCAGATGGGTGCCCCACATGTCGCGCATGGTCAACGCCATGTCCCGGTATCGAGGCATCTGCAGGGTGTAGAGCAGGTCGATGCTTGGGAAGCGGTCGCCGGCTTCGTTTTCAACATATCCGTCACCATCACGATCCTCCCATCCTGCCGAAGTCAGCTCCGCTCGAGCCGCTTCCGGATCGAATGAAAGTCCTTCGGGGGTCGCGTATCCCACGATCGAATCCGGTGGCACGAGGCTGTCGGCCACTTCCTCACCGGTCCGAAGCACCAGGTCGACGATCTGCTGCTTGTCGATGGCCATGGCCAGTGCACGGCGAACCGCGGGATCTGCAAGAGGGTTCTGCCGTCCATCGACCAGCGTGGGGCGGCAGTTGAAACTGAAGAAGAACGTTCCGAACGCGGGGACCGGATGGAGATCTCTTCGTTCGCTCTCCGTCGGGGCGGGCAGCGAAGCCAGGATCTCGTCGATCGTGCGACCTTGTTCCTCTTGCGCACGAATGCCTTCTTCGTGGCGTTCACGGTAGTTCGCCACCTGTGCGGCCATTTCGGCCTTGTATTCAGCTTGGACGTCCGTGACCCAGTCGATCGTTCCCGCCTCGAATGCGAGGACGGTGGTGTTGGGGTCCCCGATGATCTTGATTTCAACGGTCTCACTCGCAACCGCGTCCTTGTTCCAGTAGTGGGGGTTCAGCTCCAGGCGTATGTCTCGTTTGAAGCGTCTTCTGATCAGTGAATACGGACCATTGCACACGAGATTCTCCGGTCTGGTCCAGTCGTGGTCCTGGCGAAGAAGTCCGCTTGATGGTTCGATCCTGCTGAAGGCATCCACGGTGGCGGGGTGGACCGGTGAGAACACGCCGAAGGCGCAGAGATCGAGAAAGTAGGCGAGCGGTTCCTTCAATCGAATCTCAAGCGTGTGTTCGTCGATCGCCCTCAGTCCGACGGTCTCGTCAAAGCGCTGCAGGCTCTCGGCGAAGAGCTCTTCGGCCTTCATTGGTGAGGGATCGTCCAGCAGCGCATAGCCATCGGTCGCAGCCGCGCGTTCCTTGAAGAACTCCGAGGCACCATCGATGACGAAGAACATGCTCGAATAGTCCGCGGCCAGATCAGGCAACATGGCTCTCTGCCAGCCTTTGACGAAGTCCGCGGCAGTCACGGCATCTCCGTTGCTCCACCGGGCTTCTTTTCTGAGCGTGAACGTCCAGACGCGTCCATCTTCCGAAGTGGTCCAGCTTTTCGCGACTGCGGGGACGATGCTTCCATCCGAACCATCGATGCGGACCAGGCCTTCATACAGCGAGCGTGCGATTCTCAGGTCCTGCATGTAGCTCATTCTTTGCGGATCGAGCGTGAAACAGTCCGTTGTCTGCGCGACCACGACATCGGCCCTTGGAAGTCTGCGGTCTAGGCTCATCGCGATCACGACCGCGAGAAGAAGAAGGACGAATGGCAGCAGTATTCTTGACATGTGCTCTCAGAATACCTGAGAGAAGTCATCATGGAGCGTGATGTTGATACTTGGTTGAAATGTCACCCGGGTCTGGGGGGTGATCCCAACGTCGGACTCACTTCAGCCAGTCGGCTGCCGATTTCCGGAACTCGAGACGGTCGCCCGACTCCCATGCGTTCACCGTCTTCTCCATGTTCGGATCGGTGACACCACTGGTCAGTCGATGGAGAACCATCGACTGCTGCAGGGCGATGGTGTAGCTGCTTCTGCTTGCCATGTCGCCTTGAATCTTCTCCCAATCGGCATCAGCCGACCGGACGACGAGTCCAAGAGCGGGCGAGATCGTTCCCTGGAAAGTCTGTCTCATGGTCCCAGTCAGGCCGATGAACTGCGAGCGCAGCGCGAGAATCATCGGGGCGACCGCTCTCGAGAGTTCGCCGGACTCCGAAGCGCCCACTCGCGAGAGGGTGAGTTCCAGAATACGAGCTTCGTTCTCGAGGGCTTTCTTGCGGATGTCGTCCGGAATGT
>MDTG01004227.1_pt1 | contig 12051 bp, 9 predicted proteins | sample 811421 | NCBI WGS metagenome assembly MDTG01 (sample SAMN05326645, study PRJNA326480) | marine metagenome | isolation source: seawater | place: Pacific Ocean: South East | collected 2011 | reverse complement strand
TTGCTTCTGAGCTTGATTTTCAATATAGCTTTTTAAATCTACCAACAACTCATAATCAGCAGTTGCCACATCAATTACGCCAAATCGATGGAAGTCCATCATAAGTCTAACTGAAGACTCACAATCAAAACCCAACCTCATCAGCAACCTAACAATAAACTTATAAGGCACCACTTGATCATTGACCAGCCGAATGAAATGCGAGCCGTCGTCACAGTTTTTAACAGATAGCCAAAGAAATTCACTCAAGTCGTCAAAGTCTTGCATCGGCAATCTATCAAGCGAACCAAGTAGCGCCTGACTAGCTGCTTGATTTCTTTCCATGTAACGATTTAACAACTTAAATATAGACATAAGAAACACCAAACAGTGCAAAAGCCACATTCACCTGGAAGCATAAATAGACTAGACAGTCAGGTCAGCTTCAATAATTCTTTTTGTATCAAATACAACCGCATATCAAATTCCAACTGATGATAATCCGGCAACATATGCTGACATAACTGATAGAAAGCCTTGTTGTGATCTTTCTCTTTGATATGAGCCAACTCATGAACCACAATCATCTCTAAGAAGGCTTTAGGTGCCGATTTAAACACCGAACTCACATGGATTTCATTTTTACTTTTTATTTTACTGCCCTGCACCCTACTCACATAGCTATGGGTGCCTAGGGCATTTTTAATAACGTGAATTTTATTGTCATAGACCACTTTACTTAACGGCGCAGACTTCTTTAAATACTGGTTTTTCAAACCCATAACAAACTGACGAAGGTCTGAGTCTGATCTCACCTGATGAGCCATAGCGTATTTGCCATCCAAATACGATTTTAATTTATTTTTTTCAATTAACTGTACGACCTGAAACCTGACGGAGTCAGCGTAACCCGCTAAATATCGATCTACCAACTGCATACAATCAATTTATTAATGACTGCAAAAGATCATGAATTTCATTTTTTAATGCTTTATCTTCAATATTTGAAGAGACAACCTTGGCTTCTTTTAATATCGTAATGGCTTCTTCAGTTTGGCCAAGCTCGATCAGCATACTCGCCAGAGAAAAGCGTATAGATGAACAAAAATCCGCTGATTCAATCATTTCCGCTTTTTCTAACGCCTTACGATAAATAGCCGCCGCTTTTTCAACATCATCAGTAAAGTCAGCCAATGTTTCCCATTGCACAGGATGATCCTTTTCATCACCTTCATGCTCTAAACATATTGAATTGAGCTCGCTATATAGCGCATCAAACGTCACCTGGTCTTTTTTGTTTGCGGCTTTTAGTAAGCTCTCAGCTAAAGACAATACTCGTTTATAAATTTTTGTATTCATTACTGCTCCTATAAAAGCAAAAAACCCAGCAAGCATGCTGGGTTCATTGCTCATACATTTATATGATTAGGCTTTCTTTGCGCTGCTTTTTTTAGCAGAAGTCTTCTTGGCAGACGACTTTTTCGCAGTGGTTTTCTTTTTAGCGCTGGTCTTTTTTGCAGAGGTCTTTTTAGCTGAGGTTTTCTTCTCAGTTATGACCCACTTGCCGTCCTCAAAGAACGCACTCCATCCCGTCGCTTTTCCTTCTTTATTCTCAGTGGCCACATAGATTTGCGCGGTTTTACGAGAATAACGAACAGTAGTTGGATTCCCATCAGAATCTTCAACGGGTGCTTCGGTTAGATAATGGTATTTCTCTGGTAACTCAGCCTTGTGAGGTACAAGCTCAAACACTTTAGGCGCGCGTGTTTCTCGGTTTTTAGGGAACTGACTAGCCGCCAAAAACAAGCCTGCCGCACCATCACGAAGAATATAGGTATCATCTACTTTTTCGCACTTAAGCTCTGGACAAGGTACAGGGTCCATCTTTGGTGGTGCCGGCTGTCCATTTTTAAGAAGCTTACGAGTATTTTTACAATCCTCATTCATACAACCAAAGTATTTACCAAAACGGCCGTTTTTGAGCTGCATCTCACTAGCACACTTGTCACACTCAAGCGTTGGCCCTTCGTAACCCTTGATCTTAAACTCCCCTGCTTCCACTTCTACGCCGGGGCAATCTGGGTTGTTGCCGCAAATATGTAGTTTACGCTTCTCATCAAGCAGATAACTTTCCATGGCGGCACTGCATATTTTGCAGCGACGTTTTTCGCGCAAACGACGGCTTTCTGCTTCTTCGTCATCATCAGCGCTAATGGCTTCATCACCTGATGTCAGGTTCATTGTTTTGGTGCAGCGCTCTTTTGGTGGAAGCGCATACCCTTCACAACCAAGGAATACACCCGTAGAGCCTGTGCGAATCATCATGTGACGACCACATTCAGGGCATTCGATATCAGTAGGCACAGGCGCGTTTAAGCGCATACCGTCTTCGTTACTGGCTTTATCTAACTTGATCGAAAAATCATTGTAGAAGTTATTAAGAACTTGCTTCCACTTCTCACGACCCTCCGCTATATCATCTAGCTTTTCTTCCATATTGGCCGTAAAGCTATAATCCATAAGATCAGTAAAGTTTTCTTCAAGGCGAGATGTGACAATCTCACCCATCTTCTCAGCGTAGAAACGTCGACCTTCAAGACGCACATAACCACGATCCTGAATAGTTGAAATAATCGAAGCATAAGTGGATGGGCGACCAATACCCCGCTTTTCTAACTCACGTACAAGGCTGGCTTCATTAAAACGCGCCGTGGGCTTGGTGAAGTGCTGCTTAGGTTCAACATGATCCAACTGCAAGGTTTCGCCAGCTTTTAGATCAGGAAGCACTTTATCATCGTCACCCTTAGATACAGCGCTCATGGCGGCCATATGACCATCAAAACGAATTACACGACCTTTTGCTTTGAGCTCAAAATCACCACACTGAGCCGTTAAGGTACTACTGGTAAATTCAGCATCGGCCATTTGACAGGCTAAGAAACGGTTGCGAATTAGGTCATAGAGCTTATGTGCGTCCGGCTCCATGGCGTTTAGTAAGTTTGAGCTCATACGTACATCAGACGGGCGTATCGCTTCGTGGGCCTCTTGTGCGCCATCTTTACTACTGTAAATACGTGACTGCTCCGGCAAGTACTTATCACCGAACTTAGAGACTATGTACTGACGGGCACCTTCAACTGCTTCTTTGCTTAAATTAGTGGAGTCAGTACGCATGTATGTAATGTAACCTGACTCGTACAAGCGTTGAGCCATCATCATGGTCTTTTTAACGCTAAAACCAAGGCGGGTACTGGCTGCCTGTTGAAGGGTTGATGTAATAAATGGCGCAGCGGGTTTAGACCGGGTCGGCTTATCTTCACGCTGAATAATTTCATAAGGCTGACTTTCAAGCTTGGCCACGGCAGCCATTGCTTGCGTTTCATTATTTGGCTTGTATTCCTGACCGGCTTCTTTTGTCACCTGAAAACGAATAGCGTCTTTGGCCGTGGAATTCAAATGACTGAATGTTTCCCAGTACTCTTCAGGGACAAAAGCGCGAATTTCTGCTTCGCGCTCGACTACCAAGCGCACGGCTACCGATTGCACACGACCAGCCGATAAACCACGGGCGATTTTAGCCCACAAAAGCGGAGACACCATAAAGCCCACAACGCGGTCTAAAAAACGACGAGCCTGTTGAGCATCAACACGAGCCTGATCCAATATTGAAGGCTTCTCAAAAGCCGCCTGTATCGCCGTCTTGGTAATCTCATTGAACACAACGCGCTTATACTGAGCGCCTGTGTCACCAATCACCTCTTTGAGGTGCCAAGCAATGGCCTCCCCCTCTCTATCCAAATCCGTCGCGAGATAGATGACGTCAGCGTCTTTGGCAAGCTTTTGTAATTCGGCTACGACCTTTTCTTTACCTGGCAAGATTTCATATTTTGCTTTCCAGTCGTTTTCAGGATCAACCCCCATTTTATTAACGAGGTTAATCTTATCTTTTTTCTTTTTATGAATAATTTTATCTTCAGGGGATAGCTTTCGCGTAATCGCTGCCTGACGGGCACGCTCTTTTGCATCAACAGGCTGTTTATTCGCACCTGTTGGCAAATCCCGAACGTGACCCACAGATGACTTCACAATAAAGTCATTGCCGAGATATTTATTAATTGTTTTGGCTTTTGCCGGCGATTCGACAATTACGAGCGATTTTCCCATATACCTTGCTATTCCCTAGGTACGTCCTAAATTTGGCTGGCCCATATATAAGGCCCTGTATTTCATCGGTCAAGTAAAAACCCTAGAAAGTGCCAAGCTAAACGTAAAATGCTTATTTTTTGTACGTATTATTACTAAATACAGCTGCTACACTTAAACAAAGATCTAGTTGTTAAAAGTGGATAATGCAAACTTTATGAACTATTTAATTATTACATTGCTTGTTGTGGTGGCCATCGGCGCCATCCTATATGCCCAGCGCCTGGCGCAAAAAGAGCACCAAAAGCGATTAATAATGAGTCGCTGTAAACGCTTATTACAACGAGCGAATGAAGTATGGGACACACTCACTCAAGTGAATGACTACATTGATAAGGCAGAAATTATTGACGTTTTAATTAAGTATTACTGCCACTATATTAATCAACGTGAACAACTCATGCCACAACCCGATACAGAAAAGCTTCTCACTCAAGCCGATATTTTCAAAAACCAATTAAAGCCAGGCGATACAATCACTCAGCTGAATAATGACAGCGATATCCACCACTGCAAGCAAGCGATCTCAAAGACAATGAAAATATTGAGAGCCAGTGTCAGCAAATCCATCCTTAACAAAGAGTCTTACCAAGACCTGACACATTACTTAAAGTTCACACGACTTCACCTTGAAGTTGACGCCTATGAAAAACTCGGCGACGCGGCTGGTGAAAATAAAAACCCTGCTCTTGCAACAAACCACTATAAATATGCAAAAAAATTATTAATTGAATCTGACATCAATTTTGATGGCAAACATGAACATATAAGAAAAATCACAGAAAAGAACCAAGTATTATTTGGTAATATTGTGAAAGATAAAATCGAAGAGCAAATTGAAAGCGAAAATGCTGTCGATGAGTTTGGCTTTCCTAGTGACTTAAATGTAATGTCAGGCAAAGCACGTAAAGATTAGTCTTGTTTTAATAGCTCGAAACGCAAACAAGACACACCATTCACTTCGACCGTTTGTTTAAACATTTCTAATGGGCGCACCCAGTAACCATAGTCACCATATAATGCCTGATAATAAACCAGCCACTCTTCAGTTTCACTGTGCTGCGCAATCCCAACAACCTTATACAAAGCACCTTTATAATGCTTATAAATACCAGGCTTAATCATATACACCTCAATTACTCGGCATAAAAAAAGGCTGAGCAAGCGCTCAACCTTTTTCTTAGCATAGGAGGCCGAAACCTCCTAGTCTCTACAAGCTAACGCTTATAGACGCTCCCATACAGTCGCAATGCCTTGGCCCATACCAATACACATGGTAGATACACCAAATTTAGCATCTTTCTGCTCTAATACATTGATTAGAGTAGTAGAGATACGCGCACCAGAACAACCCAATGGGTGACCTAGTGCAATTGCACCGCCGTGGATGTTGATTTTTTCGTCAGCCACATCTTTAAGACCTAGGTCTTTAACACATGGTAGAGACTGAGCAGCGAACGCTTCGTTCAATTCCCAGAAATCAATATCTTGAGCAGTTAAGCCAGCACGCTTAAGTGCTTTCTTAGTAGCAGGAACAGGACCGTAACCCATGATCGCAGCATCACAACCGGCAACCGCCATTGCTTTGATACGTGCACGAGGCTTAAGACCAAGTTCTTTTGCTTTTTTGCCGCTCATTAGCAACATTGCCGCTGCACCATCAGTGATCTGAGAAGATGTTGCTGCCGTAACAGTACCACCTTTAGGATCAAACGCTGGACGAAGCTTAGCTAGCGTTTCTAGTGTTGTCTCAGGACGAATCGTTTCATCTTGAGTGATTAGCACTTGCTTGCCATCTGCATCGTGACCGTACATAGGTACGATTTCGTTAGCGAAATCACCTTCATCAGTCGCTTTTTGCGCTAGACGGTGAGAACGTTCAGCAAATGCATCTTGCTGAGCACGAGTAATACCGTGCATTTTACCTAACATTTCAGCGGTTAGACCCATCATGTTAGATGCTTTAGCAGAGTATTTAGAAGATGCAGGGTTATGGTCGAAACCATGTTGCATATTCACGTGACCCATATGCTCAACACCACCAACAACGAACACATCGCCGTTACCAGTTTGAATCGCTTGTGCCGCTGTGTGGATTGCAGACATTGCAGAACCACATAGACGGTTAACAGTTTGTGCAGCCGCTTCTTTTGGAATTGAAGTCATCAAAGAAATTTGACGAGCAACATTGAAACCTTGTTCCAAAGTTTGGTTTACACAACCCCAAATCACATCTTCAACTTCAGATGCTTTCGCTTGAGGATTACGCTCGAAAAGCGCATTAATTAGATTTGCAGAAATATCTTCTGCACGTACGTTACGGAAACAACCGTTACGAGAACGGCCCATCGGCGAACGTACTGCATCAATTACAACTACATCGTTATCTTCGTAGCTCATATGTATTCTCCTAGTCTCGTTCGCAATTAACCGAAGTAGCTTTCGCCATTAGCGGCCATTTCACGCATCTTGTCAGTTACGTGGTATAGAGGGCTAATGTCTTTGTACTTGTCAGCAAGTTCAACGAATTTAGCAAGACCAACTGTATCGATGTAACGTAGAGCACCACCACGGAATGGAGGGAAGCCAATACCAAATACCAAAGCCATATCCGCTTCAGCAGCTGTATCTACGATACCTTCTTCAAGACAACGAACGACTTCGTTGCACATTGGAATCATGCAACGAGCAATGATTTCTTCAGCGTCGAATTCACGTGCTTCACCCAGAACAGGTCCAAGCAATTCAAGAATAGCTTCGTCGAATACTTTCTTCGGCTTGCCTTTCTTGTCTTCTTCGTACTTGTAGAAACCTTTCTTGTTTTTCTGACCGTAGTACTCATTGTCATACAACACATCCATAGCAGATGTGAAGTCAGCTTTCATACGCTCAGGGAAACCTTCAGCCATCACTTCATTAGCGTGTTTACCAGTATCGATACCCACAACGTCCATCAAGTAAGCTGGACCCATTGGGAAACCGAATTTTTCCATTACTTTATCTACTTGACGGAAATCAGCACCGTCACGAAGAAGTGCAGCGAAACCACCAAAGTAAGGGAAAAGAACACGGTTAACTAGGAAACCTGGGCAATCGTTAACAACGATTGGGGTTTTACCCATTTTCTTAGCGTAAGCAACGGTTGTAGCAACTGCTTTTTCAGACGTCTTCTCACCACGGATGATCTCTACTAGAGGCATCATGTGTACTGGGTTGAAGAAGTGCATACCTAAGAAGTTTTCAGGACGCTTAACGCTCTTAGCTAGGAAATCGATAGAGATAGTAGAGGTGTTAGAAGCAACGATTGCATTTTCGCTCACGTGACTTTCAACTTCTGCTAATACGATACCTTTAACTTTAGGGTTCTCAACTACCGCTTCAACAACAACATCTACGTCGCCGAATTCAGCATAAGAAAGAGTAGGACGAATGCGGTTAAGCGCTTCACCCATAGCAAGCGGCTTCATTTTCTTACGCTCTACGCGCTTAGAAAGAAGTTTGTTTGCTTCAGTCAAACCTAGTTCAATACCCGCTTCCGCGATGTCTTTCATTAGGATTGGCGTGCCTTTAAGTGCAGAAACAAAAGCGATACCACCGCCCATGATGCCTGCACCCAATACTGCAGCCTTGTTAGTAGGCGTTGCAATGGCGTCATATTCTTTGGCTTTTTTCTTCAATAACTGGTCGTTATTGAACAAACCAATAAGTGCTTGAGACTCAGTTGTTTTAGCAAGTTTTGCAAAACCTTTTGCTTCAACTTCAAGTGCTTTATTGCGACCGAAGTTAGCAGCTTTTTGCATAGTTTTAATTGCTTCAACAGGAGCTGGGTATTGACCCTTAGTTTGACCAGCAACGAAACCTTTAGCAGTTTCGAATACCATCATTTGCTCCATCGCTTCTAGCTTAAGCTTAGTGGTCTTCTCTTCACGCTTAGCTTCCCAGTTAAGGTTGCCAGCGATCGCATCTTTAACCATAGCGATTGCAGAATCTTTAAGTACTTCAGCTTTAACCACGGCATCAACAGCACCGAACTTAAGCGCTTTATCAGCACGATTTTCTGCACCCATGCAAATCCACTCGATAGCGTTATCAGCACCGATAACACGAGGTAAACGCACAGTACCACCGAAACCTGGGTAGATACCTAATTTAACTTCAGGTAGGCCTACTTTTGCTTTTTCTGACATCACACGGAAGTCAGTCGCTAGGCACATTTCAAAACCGCCACCTAGAGCAATACCGTTAATAGCAGTAACGGTTGGGAATGGTAGATCTTCAACACCATTAAAAATTTGGTTCGCTTCTAGAATCCATTTGATAATAACTTCGTCTTCTTGCTTGAAGTTATCACCGAATTCAGTGATATCAGCACCAACGATGAAGCAATCTTTACCAGAGGTAACGATAAGACCCTTAACATCACTGTTGCCTTTTAGTGCTTCTACGGAAGCCTTTAGGTCTTCCAGAGTAACACGGTCAAACTTGTTTACAGATTCACCTTGTAAATCGAAGTTTAGTTCGGCGATGCCGTCTTCGAGTAGCTTAACCGTGATGGCTTTACCTTCGTAAATCATCAACAAATCTCCACGCTAAATATTAGCTGAGTGAACACAGCATGAATAAAAAGATACTTATTAAGCATTTCTGCTTGATAAGCCCATTAAATACAAAACTGCTACTTACGGGCATTTGGTTGAAAAACACCCAACTAACCTAATTCATACGCCCGTTTGAATTTGGTAGCAGAACCTTCGTAAATCTGGCCATAAATGTCAACCATTTCCGTGATTTTAGCTAAAAATCCATCATAATCAGGTTACTTTTTGTGCGTTTTAAATTTTCAGCCAAGATTCCAATGGCATATATGACCATAGACGATCAACAAAATTAATGTGGATAATGCGCAACCTAAACTGATTTTTTATGGCCATTGTCAAGAAAAAACACCATAAGAACCAAGGTTTTATAAGAAAATGTGATAAAGGCCAAACTCCCCCTTTGACTTACGGGAAAAATTCAGCACACTGTCCTTAAAATAATAATTAAAGTCCTCAGGATACAAAATGATAAAAATAGCCCTGAAAAAAGTCTGTAGTGCTTTAGCGCTATGCTTATTAATTGCCGCTAATCCAGCCACAGCCGATGCGGATACCAATAACACCCTCAAGCGCCTCTATGAAATGCGAAGCCTCACCTTTGCAATTTTAAGTGACTATTATATGTTCAGTGGTCTTCAGGGGGACTCACGCTATAACCGCGAAATTGAATCCAACGTTAAACAGTTTGAAGACCGTTTAACAAAAATTACCGATGCAACTGCACCCACTGCCAAACTAGAAACTCTAGCGGCAGCCATTAGTGGCTGGCAGAACTATAAACGTCTACTGGAAACTAACCGCGCTGATTTCCTCACTCAAGGTTATGCCAATGCTCGCTTAGTATCCGAGTTAAGTAATGAAGCCATTGCCTTAAATAAAAGCTTGGGCAAGGTTTATACCTCTTTAATTGATAAGTCCGGTATTAAATTATCATCCCTTACAGAACAAACACGCGATATGGGTTTAATCATTCAAACCCTAACCGCTGAGTACGCCGCTCGCAGCACCTCTAGCTTGGGTCAAGTCAGCGTGGTCAGCATCAACGAAGGTGGCATGGACAAACAAGGAGAAGGGTTTTCATCTCTACTTCAGGAATTAAAGGCCGCTACCGAGAAAGAAAAACGCATTTACAAATTAGTCGATCAAGTTGAAGTAAAATGGGAGTTCATTGCTAAATCCATTGCGAATTACAATGAAAATGCCGTGCCGTTTATCGTGAGCAGTTACGGTGACCGTATTACTCACGACCTAGCGACCATTGAAGAGTATTACACCAAGAACTTACAGGCTAAGAAATAGCCTGTAGTGTTTCTAGACAGGCCTTTAATTTTACCGCGTCAAACTCGGTACCCTGCTCACCCCAAATAACTCGTCCAGACATAGGTGTTCGCTCTACAGCGTTCACCTCAACGGGTAAAGACTCGATCAAATCTTTTACTCGCTGCAAATCAACTTCTGCTTCTTGGCCGTACCAGCTCCACCCTTCAGGCAAACCTTCTTGTAACCAACCATCCGCTTTCACTATGGCCCATGTTAATTTGTCTTGCTTTACCGGCTCAGGGTTATACCACTCGTAAGTTACGCCTTCGACATCATCGCGAATACCACTATTTTTAGGTTCAGCCTTTAAGGTTTGAAGCCGCACCTTCATTCCGGCCATTAAGGCATCACGCCGCCACTTAGCAAGTTTTTGATCACGAGGGCTGGGGCGAATCCACATGACACTGCCCACAACCGCCAGCGCAATGAGCGCCATAGCAAACCAGACGCCCATTATTCATCACCCTCTTTCATGGCTTCGAGTTCCATCCATCGTTCCACTTTGGCATCTAGGTCCGCTTGAGCTTGCTCCAACTTGGCAAGTGTCTTAGTGACATGCTCGTTGTCTTTTTGATAAAAATCGGCTTGAGTAGTTTCAGTAGTGATAGATTCAACCACTTGTTCTAACGTTTCAATTTCAGCCGGCAAGCCATCAAGCTCAAGCTGAATTTTATAGCTGAGTTTCTTACCAGCTTTTGGTTTTTCAACCACGACTTCTTTCTTAGCTTGGGCGGCTTGTTTTGCAGCTTGTCTAACTGATAAGTCTTCGTCTTTTAAACGGTTCCCGCGAGCATACCACTCACTGTAGCCACCCACGTGCTCGGAGATCTGGCCGTCACCATCAAATGCATATAGTGAGGTCACCACGTTATCTAAAAACGATCGATCGTGGCTCACAACCAATAGCGTGCCTGGGTATTCCATTAAGCGGTTTTCAAGCATCTCTAGGGTTTCTACGTCTAAGTCATTGGTGGGTTCATCCAGCACCAGCATATTTGAAGGCTTACTAAATAGTTTAGCCAACATGACTCGACTGGTTTCACCGCCAGAAAGCGCCTTAACTGGCGTTCTTGCTCGTTGAGGGGTAAATAAGAAATCACTCAAATAACTTAAGATATGACGAGAGCCTGAACCCGTATCAATGAACTCACGGCCTTCGGCTAGGTTATCCACTACGTTTTTCTCAAGGTCTAGACCTGCACGTAGCTGATCAAAATAAGCCACTTCCAACTTAGTGCCCTGTTTAATAGTGCCCGACTGCGGCTCTAGTTGATCAAGCAGCAAGCGTAATAACGTACTTTTACCGCAACCATTAACCCCTAACAGGCCAATGCGATCACCGCGCTGAATAAGCGTTGAGAAGTCAGAGATAATGTTTTTTTCTGCAAAACCATAATTGACATGTTTAGCGTCAATGACAATTTTACCGGACTTATCTGATGCATCCATGGTGAAGTCCGCTTTGCCTTGTCGATCAACACGGGCACTGCGCTCGTTACGCATGGCTTTTAGTGCGCGAACGCGACCTTCATTACGGGTACGTCTTGCTTTTACACCTTGGCGAATCCACTTCTCTTCATCTGCCAAGCGCTTATCAAAAAGGGCATTTTCTTTTTCTTCATCTTCAATGCGTTTTTCGCGCCACTCAACCAAGCCATCATAATCACTACCGTCATAACGGAATACGTTACCACGGTCTAAATCGATAACTTGCTTGGCCACTTTCTCCATGAAAGCCCTATCATGCGTCACGAATAAGACGGCACCAGGGAAATCCGCCAGCTGCTCTTCAAGCCATTCGATAGCCGGAATATCCAAATGGTTGGTAGGCTCATCCAGCAGCAATAAGTCAGGCTCGCTCAGCAATGCGCGCCCCAACATCACACGACGACGCCAACCGCCAGAAAGCTCCGCCATGGTTTTGTCTTTGGGTAAGTTCAGCTTTTCTACA
>MDTG01284573.1_pt1 | contig 12053 bp, 6 predicted proteins | sample 811421 | NCBI WGS metagenome assembly MDTG01 (sample SAMN05326645, study PRJNA326480) | marine metagenome | isolation source: seawater | place: Pacific Ocean: South East | collected 2011 | reverse complement strand
TGTTAGCGTAGGCTTCTTCTTCTAAGTAGACAGTGGTGATGACGCCTGCCTGAGTCTTTACGGCAAGGTACACATCGCAGTCGTGACAGGTGTACTCTACTTCTTCGATGACAGTTCTCTTTAGGAATCTGAGATCGCTGTCATCACTGGTAACGACAGCATCGACTTGAGCTTGTAAGTCAGCAATGGTCTTCAGCAGGCTTGCAATCTGTGTGTCCACATCAGTCTTATTGGCATCGACTGTCGTATTGGTGGATGAGATCGAGCTTGTCAGCTCCGCGTCTTTTTCATCAAGCGAGTTGAACTTGGTTTGAGTTGTGTTTTCGTGGCTCTCCAAGTCAGTTGCTACTGTGCCAATTTGATTCTCAAGCTCGGTTTGTAAGGCAGTGTTCTCGGTCTCAGCCGTTACTCGATTTGTTTCAACGGTTGTCGTTAGGTCAGAAACCAAGTCATCCAAGCCGCCGATGGCATTCGCCAGACCAAGCAGGTTTTTGTTCTGGTCTTCAGCCCACCCGTAGCCTGTCATGTCCGAAGGGATCACGGCATCGTCGGTGATTTGCTCGCCAGCGGCGATGAGCCTCAAGCCTGCCGTCGAGGTCAACGCTCTCAACCTTAGATACTGTTGATCCTCATGTTCCGTTCCTGGGTCTACAACCAAACGCAACAGGTACGGACCTTCTTTGTCCACGGTGAACTCACACTGGTTCCCGTCAACGTCTAACGCGGCTTCCGATGAGCCTATGCCGTCACTTGGAACGTACGCCAAAGACCAAACATAGCCACTCTCAGTCATCGCAGCATCAGCCGAAATACACTTGACCACATCACCTGCGTTCAAGTCATCGCGGCTGAGTCCCAACACTTCAGTCGCCGCATCATCATTCAATGTCGTTTTGATATTCGCTGCCATGTCATCGCCTCATCACAAATAAAACTGTTCGGATACCGTCTCGGATTGGACTTTTTTGGGCGTTGAACTCCCAAGTCGATCCACACCTACGCTATATGTCTGACTATCGACGCGATATGGCATAGGCGGTCTGACTTCGAGGATAGAGTGTGCGATCAACACCTCCGTTGAACTCCACAACCCCTTTCCAGGCAACCCACCATCAGGACCAAGGACCATCTCAATGCGGTAGGAGCCAAGGTTTGGACCTTCGGTAAAGGTAAACACCTCATCCTCTGCAACCGCCCCCAAGTTGACGGGTGCGGGATCTCCAAACGGATTTAAGGTCTTATCGTAGATCACCCCATCTTTTACATACGCGCTGCCCACCAAGCCTGATGGCGAAGTCTCATACGATCTTGGTACGAGATCGGTGGGAAAGGGGAGTCGGTGTACTTCTTTCACTTGGTACGATGAGATGTTTTGACCGTCAGTGATTTCTACAGGTGAGCCAGGTAGCACATTGAGAAAGTCTCTTTTGGGATCAACGAGAAAGGCTTTGTTACCCTCTCCCGTTCGAGCGCTTCCCGTAATCTCCTTAGCACCACGCCAGTTTTTGCGTAAGTCCTCGTACTTCCAAGTGAAATACTCCCAAGTCGGGTCGTCCTTAAAGACTTCTCCATAGAACTCAACGAAGAAGTGGCGGTACTGGTAAAGCAGGTGAGCAGGCTTGAGAGCTTTTAGGATCAGCTTAATGTTGTGCTGAAGAATAAAAGGATTGTCTGGAAACGCCTGTTCAAAGTCGTGGGTGTGTTCTGACAAGTCGGAGGCAACGTATGGTTGGACCTCGAAGTTCTTGATCTCATGGCTGTGGTAATCCTCTGACCCATCGCTTGAGTAAGTACCGTGCGTTTTACCGTTACCCTCTGAGTTCACGCGGATACGGTGCCAGTGTTGATGCTGGTCTTTTACGGTATGCTTAGGAGAGACCGCGTTGACTTCGATCTCAAACTGGTCTTCTAAGCCGACGCCTGAACCTGGCTTGCCTTCAAAGGCGACTGACTCGACAATATCGACCCCAATGTCTGAGAGCAGCCCAACACCTTTCTCCACGGGATCTTTCCGTGACCCCTCGATGAGAAGGACAACCATCTCGCGCAAGAAATCTCTCAACGGCACATCACCGTCAACATCAACCAACTCAGCCCGTGGTCGCATGGCTTCGGGGAATACGACTTGTCCAAGGATCTGGTAAAGGAACTCGGAACGGGTCAAATCGTATCGAGGGTCGTCGGACGCAAGCTCGGCTTCGACCTGATACTCGGCAAGCTGCTTGGCGACCGAACGAAAGACGTTTGTGTAGATCGGTCCCTGTGCTTTAGAGACGTAGTTTGAAGGCAACCGATTAAAGAGTTGAACCATGATTGCATCCTCAATCTGGTTCATCCGCTCAATCGCAGTGGTTCCCTTTGGTACAACTGGCGCAGGATCTTGAACGCCACTGGTCAGACGTTCACCTATAAAAAGCGGTTTCTTCTTATCGTCGTCATCGTAAGCCATCAGTAACTCCGCGTGACATTGGAGCTAAGGCGTCGTTGGTTAGCCCTGTCCTCATCAAACGACAGCGTGACTTCACCCAATACAAAGTACGAGGTTGGTCCACACTCCAAGTCTTGAGTTCCTTTGTCGTCAACCACACCGTAAGTGACCATAAAGTCGCAGTCGGTGGGTGATTCCCCAACAGGTAGACTGATTAGGACACGGTTTGCTGACAGCTCTTTACGGCGGCTGGCGATCTCATCCTCAGTCACATATCCTTGGCTGCGGATTGTCTCATTGTCTGAGAAGCCTGGGATGGGAAGACCGCCTTGACCGATAATGTAGGCTTGGTTCGGTGTGGCTCCGAGCAGTTGAGGCGCATTATTCAACACGTCTAACCGAAAGCCATTTTTCTCCACCATGCGATAGTTCCCTTGCTCGCTGCCACCACCTTGACTTGTGTTGTGTTGCAAAGGCTCATGAAGAAGGAACACGTTGACCTTGTTTGAGGACCAAGACAACAGCAACGAGTGGTCTGTTGCTTGGTTATTCGCAAGGGCTTCTTGGATGACGTAAGACGAATCAGCCAACGCCATCTTGGTGAGGGGGAGAATCACATAGGAAACGCCAATAGCCGAATCAAGTACCTCCACAATATCCGACTGGCGAACGGGGTCGCCCATGTTCAATCCCATGAACATGTTTTCCAAGTCGAGACGAATCGCCGCATCGACCTCAGACGGAGAGTAGCCTCGCTTGGTAACAACGGTCGCAGTGAGATCAATCGTAACGGGAATGGCTTCTTTAATCAGCACGTCGGCTGCCATGTGCTTCATCCCGTCGATGGTTTCCTGTGTGGTAGAAATGATCAGGTTGCTCGTATATTTGACGGTGAAGTTTTCGTCGTGCCTGTAAGAGATGAGGACTGTTTGCCCGTCCTCGATTTCTCGACCTTCGATTCGTTTGATGGCCAAAGGTTGTGTTTGGCTACCCTCAACGATGGTGTAATCGTAGATGCCCGATGGGTGATACGGACCACGATACTCTGTCATGCCGTCTTCGGAGGTCACCTTAATCGTCAGGTTGATTGCCCCAAGGTTGCTAACATATTCCAGATGCTCTCCAACCAAGACGTGTACTTCATCTTCCACATCAAACAAATCGCCTGTTGGCACCTCCAATTCGGTGTCGGGATCAGTGGGGGTGATGATCTTTACAAAGTCGCCCGCCTTTTCAGAGAACCCTGTTGTCGTTGGAGGGTTGGCACGAACCAAAGTGTACAGAGAAGGTTCCAGTTCATTCGTTACGGTTCCGCTCATCGACTTGATCTCAGTCACAGGTTGCCGTGAAAACTCGTATGAAGAACCAGTCCGATAGCGGTAATCCCCAAGCACCACATCTGAGAAATCCACGGCAGGTTGAGGTACATCAATCGACAAGCGAATGACGTTGTAATCAATGATCCTCACGTTGGTCAGATCGAAGTATTCTCCCGTACTCGCATTCATCAGACCCATTCTTGGATTCACGTAATCCAACATTTCCATGATTGGGTTTTCAAGCGACAAGTTGTCGTCCAACACGCGGAAGGTCAGGCTATCGAGATGAACCAACTCAAACTGAATATCTCTCTTTGTCTCAAACGTGAAAGCAAAGGTGTCTGTTATCTCGGTAGAAGTCTCACCCCGAATCCAAACGTCAACTTTCCCGCCAAGGTGCTTGCCGTAATCTTCATCGAAGTCTCGCCGCATAAGCTCATCGCCAGCACTGACGCAAAAGGCTTCCAGCACCCCTGAAATGCCAGCAACGGCTTGATAGTAGCCTCGCTTGGTTCCCGTATCGACTGATGAGATACGAACCAACGCACGGTTCGCAAGCACGGCATTTGTCTCGCCGTCCATGCCACCAAAAGTAGGAGCTGCATTAGTGACCCTCAGACCTTGAAGCGGTGTTGTAGAGATGCCCCCAGCAGGGACGTTTCCACCAGAGCCTTGATTCAGAGCCACCACACCGACATTGATCGCATACCGCTTGGTTGTCGGGTCATAATAAGCGGCGGCGTTTTCAAAGTTTAATGCTGCGGATGATGTGGTGAGAAAGGTGGCTCCCCCACTGACCCGTGTTCCAATCGGTATCGCATAAGTCTTATCCATCTGCGTCACGTAGAAGGTGACCTCTCCACGCGCTTTGGCTCCGTTGCGCCTAACCACGCCAAAGTTAGCTGCCAGCTTATCGAAACAGCCATCAATCAAAGGCTGAATCGAGTTCTCGGATGGAAAGTGCATCGCCGCTGCAAGAGCCGTTTTATACGGAGACTGCGACGGCGAAATGCTCGTACCGTTTCGGTCGGGGTCGTCAATCTCCATCAAGGTGTGTAATGAAGATGCGCGGTGAAGGAAGTCGATAACCAATCGAATACGTTGGGCTTCATTAAGGACGGGATCAACGAGAACATCCCTAAGCACTGTACCTGGATGAAACGAAATACTCGGATTGGCTCTGTAAATATCCACAGCCATCTTTTGAAGCATGTCGTCCTTGGTAACTGAGCGGAAGTTGCCTGTCGTCGCTAAGATCGCCATCGGCTTCGCTTCAACTTCAACTGAAAAAGCAGATTCAGTCTCAAGACCGTCTTTCAGATACACTGAGGTGGCAACGTAATAGAGACAGTCTTCATCAGACAATGAGGCATAGACGTTACTTGGAATCGTTCGGGGCGAACTGTTCTCTGACGCGGTTCGACTGTGGTCGAACGAAAAGGTGTCTGTTCGGTTGTAGCGTGAGACTTGCATCTGAAGACGCAGCTTGTCCATTTGATCAGTAATGACCAACGCCTCATCCACTTCACGCTTAATGACTTCCTGCGTACCGAAGTCAGCTTGTTCGGCTACAAAGTGGAACACCTGCGGATTTTTCAACAGGTTACCATCTTCATCGCGAGCCACTTCGAGATCAACGTCCATCTCAGCAAGAGGGGTCTCATAGCGGTCTACTTCAGGAATCGAAATCGGGTTTAGGTTCAACTTCGAGTAACCACCGTCACCACCACCTGATGCGACCGATGCGTAGAAGTTGTACCCAATGAGATTGGTCTTATCCTCAACGGCTTCGACAATGATGCGAACAAAGCCACGGTAGGACTCTGCACGAACTCTGGTTGGGGGTAGGGGAAGGTTGCTTATGTCGCCTTCCTTCACCAAGATAAGGTCCAACTGACCTTGATCTGCAATCATCCCCTTGAGGTTTGTCGATCTAACCTTGACCTCATTGACACCTGAAAACAGAGCCAGCCCTTCGGGGTAGGCTTCAGGGTTTGGGATCGTAAAACCGCCAGCGGAAAAAGAGATAAGGTCAGGGTCGGTTGTAAACGCCTTGCCTCGAATCGCCACCTCTAAGCTGACGGTATCGCTCTCATTGTAAGTCCCTGTGATAAACCGATAGTCTCGCGTCGTAGACAGCGAGGCTTTGGTGAGAAATCTCCCGTCTGGGAGCGAGAATGAAATAGCCATCAGTAACTCCCCATCTGTTTGATCACTTTACCGCCGCTTGTAATCATGCTGTTTGCTCCTGGGACGGTGTAGACGACTGTCAGTCGTACGGGCGACCCCGAATAATTTTGAACCACCACCTCACACATGAATGTCGTGGGATCGTTTTGGTGTTGGCGAACCTGTATGTCGCGCACCCGATACAGGCGTTCTTCCATAGTGACTTGCTGATAATTGGCTTGCTGTTCCTGCAAGCCGATATGCGTATCCAACACACGTCGAATCTCTGATGCAATAGTAGACGCCATGCCACCGACAGCCTTGGATCCAATCATCTTCATGATGTTTGAGCCGTACCAAGAGTGCTGAATGTTACTGCCACGTTCCGTGAGAAGTGCCTTTAGGCAAGACTGATAAAGCAAATCTTCTTTATTGATGAGCTTCAAGTCACCGTCTGTGTCTACTCGGAAATCATTTTCTATTCGTGTCGCCATACATCGACGACACCTGTGAGCTTCCGTGAAGTAACTGACTTCAAACCTTACGTTGTTACGCTGCTTCGGAGGGTAGGCGAACCGAGGGTAGCTGACCGTTAAAAAGCTGTCTCGCAAACCCACAGACCAAGGCGGTGCAACTTCGCGCCCATTGGCTCTCCGTTGTCCGCTAAACCCAACCGTTTCGGCAGCGGTTCCAGACACCTTAATCGAACTGGCGATACCCCTGTGAAAGTTGTCTTCCAGTTGGAGTCTACCGTCGTTTACCGTGACGACCACTTCATCGAAGAGTTTATCCAGCTCTTTGGCGAGGTCAGATGCTTTGTGGGAGCCGATTGGCAACACCAATCGTTTAGTGATCCCTTGGTACGTGACTTCTAAACCCCGTGCGTCGTCAAACACGCGATAGGGTCCAGCCGACCCTGCCACAAGCACGGCTGGCGAGTGCAACCCCTCTTGGGGAATCTCTAAACCGTTCATGTAAACGCGAGCGCCATTGCTCAACGCCGTTTGAGACGTAATCAGCGTGACACCATCAGGTCCGAGGCGCACGGGTTCCCGAATCATCTCATGTGGGCAGGTATAGGCTAATTGAAACTCGACAGACATGGGCTTCCTTTGCTCTGTTCAAGGGAAGCTATAGACAAACCAACCAACTATTCAGGATCAAGGGCTTCGCTTCCATCGTTGGGTGCGGCGAGACCATCGACCACATCGACTCTATCCTGACCTGTCAGCTTCAAGTTCTGTGGCATCTTCATCCCAAGCCAATCATCTTCGCCCTTTTGTCTCGGTGGCGTAATGAAGTCGTAATGCCCCTTTTGAATGTTCTGCACGTTGATCTTGCCGAGCTTCGGCAATTTGGTGTCCTTGTCCGTCTCAAACAAAATCGCATCGAGAGTCTTGATGTGATTCTTTAAGGTGTAGGTCTCAACGAACTCACCTGTGAGTTTGTAGCTTTTCACCAGATCTGCGACAGACTGCCCAAGGACAAAGCGACGCTCGTTGAGAAGCTGCTCCCTGAGATCAAGCAGCTTCATGATCTTAAACTCTAAGTCTGAGCGCTTTTGCCGAATAGCGGAGTTTGCCCAATGACGCGCACTTGCGATCTGTTCTGCTATAGGCTCGGCTCTGTCTTGAGCGTTGGACTTACCTATCCGTAAACGCTCATTTTTATGCCAGATAAGTTCACCGCCAGCATCAAAACCAGAGGTGGGCATTTCTCGCGTCTTCACTGTAATCACACCGCCATAGGGTTCCTTGTAATTCAAAACCAGATTGCCGTTTTCATCGTCGATGTACTCTTTACCTTCTTCGGGGTCGAGGTACATAGACACGTCAAACGGGTTTCCCCCTTGCGCGATGTAGGCTCTCATCAACTTCCCGACAGATGATTTTGCATCGCGAATAAAAATGCCGATACGTTTTTCCGTGGCGTTACCTTTCTCATCGGTCTTCCAAATCACATTGACATTGCCAATTCGAGCCATCTCCACATCAATCTGTAAGGCGCGTGAGTCTACGTTGCGAAGCTCTTGGAGAAGAAACTGTCGAAGATGTTGATAGTCTCCGATCCCAAACATACCAAGCCAGTTGAAAGCCATTTATACACCCTCGTCGGCGAGCAATGCGGCTGCGTCTGGTCCGTCATCCCCACCGCCTGCCGACGCACCAGGGCTGTCAGTAGCAGCGAAGATTGCCTTGATAAGATCAAGGATGATGAGTGGTAACCCTCCAGCGACGACAGCGACACCTGTTCCAACAGCCCCCGCACCATCTTCTGGTTTATTTTCAGACTGCATAAACTCTGCAATCAAGCCTTGTGTACCAGCACCCGTGCAAACCAACATGTGCAGATCCGCAGACACCGTGAAGTCTGCGAACATGCGGAGGATGGCTTGAATCTTACGGATGAGTTGCTGGATCTCCAAGATCCGCGCCTCAATCATCCGAATATAATCAAGGATTTGCTTGATTATGGCAAGCAGACCATCGCGAACAGTCTTCAACCAGTTCAACAGCTTCTCAAGGAACTCTTCAACTGGCAGCAAGATCGTTTCCAACGGTCGTACAGCAATCCACTTGCCGTCCGATGCCGCAGATGTAGCAACATTGAGTACCGCCAAGGCTGAGTCCATCTGCGCTCTGGTAAAGCAGTTTCGAGCAGGAACGATCATAGATGTACCCAATGCTACATTTTCGATCAGTGTGCTTTCTTCACCGAAATCTTCGCCCCGTGACCCGATAAAGACTGGGATTCTACCGTCATTCGCCTTGTGTTGCGCTGTTGTGAAGGAGGAATCTTGCACCCCGTTATTTTTTCCGTGTGTGTTGTACCCGAATTGTATGGCTGCGATATTTGCCTTGTTTGAGAAAGGTGCCATCAGGTTCAAGTGCGCTCCCACATATCGATCATCACCTGTCTCGTATGTGTTGCAGTGATCAAAAAGAGTGTGTTTGGCTTGGTCTTTTTTTGAATCGAAGTGAAACACAGACACGCCGTTGACCACTTCCGAGGTATCTCGGAATGACGGGATCGTACCTTCAATCAATGGGTGGTCACTTCGAGAAGCACCCATGTAAAACAACAGATTCTTTCCGTGCGCCTTCACCAAGGCTTCAAACACAGCATCGGGGATTGAGGCTGCACGACGTTGAAAAGCCTCAGCTATATTTTCCGCTGCGGTTGCGATTGAGATCTTAGACGGCGACCAGACACCTGGCGTTCCCCCGCCCGTTCGATAAATGTCTCCGAACCAGCCGCCTGGCGCACCGAAACCTTGATTGACCAGTTTCGACACTTTCCAAAAGCCAGAGTGACTTGGCAACACACCGTCTGCGGGATCGCTATCGAGTTCACCGCGAGTCATTATGGCGATACAAGCCGCCACCTTGACCATCTTCATAAAGTCTTTCTGCGCCTCTGATGGAAAGACGACCTTGATGGGCTGTGAGAGACGACCGCGACTGTTAGGTTCTGGAAAATGCTCGGTCTTAATGATTTCTAAGGGGTTTCCAATGTTCTTAATTTTGTAGCCGCTGATCCCCTCTGACTTGGTTTTCGCACTCTCTTTGGTCTTATAAAACTTGTCGTCTGGATCGATGCTCGCCACCGCATCTGTGCCTGAAGCGATGCGAACGTAGACTTCACGCGCAGGGTCTTTTTCAGGTATGGGTTCACCGCTTACGACTTCTTTTAGACCGTAGGGCATTTCTTCTTGAGTCAGTGTGTACTTGAACTCAGGGAAAAAGTAGTTCATGGCATTGTTATGGTGGATGACCACTTGCTTTTGCATGATGGGGCCTTTTCCCACACCTTCAGCATCAACCCACTTTTCCAAATAAATGGGATTGGGATCTTCGGGGTTCTTCACAAACCAGATACCTGGTTTTCCGTTGGAAGGGTCATCGGTTCTTTCACCTGAAAGAAGGATATTCCTATTGTGACCGTTCTTACCGCCAACGACATTTCTTGTGCCGCCGTAGATTCGGAGTGGTCCACCACCATCCATGATGGGTGCCATCACAAAGGCGTTCTTGACCTTTTTGCTGTCGGTAGCTCCTGCAACGGTTCGTTGCGCTCCAACCATCAAGCCCTCTCGAATCGTCGAGATCTCAAGGATGCAGGCATCAGGGGGGAAGGCAGGCATCGCCATACCCAACGCATTGGCTGGCGCGGCTGAAAAGCCCCATGTCAACTCACCTTGTTTGGGTGGTGCCTCATCACTGTCCCACATGTCAGACCAACCAGCAGCCGTAAACGGGTCGCGCTTAAACTCAAAGTTCAAGTCTGTGGGCGTCTGAAGCATCGACCCCTTGCCAGGGTAATTTCCAAAAAAGCGGAGCAAGCCCATAAAGACTTTGATCAGTCTAATGACCTCTGAAATATCAACGCTCATGTAGAAGAATAGCCCCAACACGCCACTCGCTGTGCTGAAGTCGGGTCGGTTGGGATCACTTGAGTCAATCAACCAGTTGAAGCACCGACTCTCCCAAGCAGAGAACCCACCCATCATGTTCGTTAGGTTCTCTTGGAAGTTCTTATTGTTGAACCATTCTTCGTCATATCTGACATAAAACCCAGCTTTTCTGAGATCATTTGCCAAAGCCTCTATGAGTGCAATCAAGGCTTCCAGCACAGCGAGAATGGGTCCGAGCAAACCAAGAACGAACACCTTACATATCTCAAGGACAACGAGAACGATGTCCAAGAACACGACAATCAACTCTAATACGTCGTTGATTGCCGTAATGATGGGTTCAAGGAACGGTGGTGGAACCTCAAGTTCCAGCCCGCCCCACTTGGCTGCGTCATCTGCCATTGTCTACAACCCGCCCCCATGCTGCATCTTCTTGATCTTGACGTGTAGGTCTTGAACAAGAGCTTGATCCTGTTTCACTTGGTGTTCCAATAGAGACTCTACCTCCGTCATCATGGCAGAAACACGTTTTACATAATCCAGCTCGTTGGCGTGAATGTCGCGGGGAATGTTCACCTCAGCGTTGGTCTCTCCGTCTTTGAGGACACCCAACTCCTTCAGCTTTTCCCGCAACTCTTCAAGAGTCATTCTTCCATCTTCACGTTTCATATCAGTCTCCCATCGATTCCTTCAACATACGCATGCGTTCCTGCTCCCGAAGCCGCTCCACAAGCGTTGCTCTCCAGTTCTTAATTTTAATCAAGGTTCCATCGGTCCTTGTGGTTCGCAAGTAGAGCCAAGCCAAGCGTTTCGCTCTAACCCTGTCCGATTTGTCCAGAACTTCATCAATGCGCTGCAAGAGCAAGGGTAAACCCCACTCATCACTGCTTGTAAAAGCCGTGAAAAATGGGTCGGGGGCATCATTTGGCGGGTGTTCCGTGTCGAGGAACGTGTCTTCGAGGACCACGCGCCTATCCAAAATCGACAGGCAATCGGAGTCATTTACGAAAGGCGCGTATTGGAACTGACCTGCCAAGCCGTATAAGAAATCGTTTCGAGGAACACCAAGACCCGTATCAGGGATCGTCGGTTTGCCGAGATCGTAAGCATGTCGGTCATTTTGGAAGTCCCAATATGAACCTTGCTTATCACCCTTCATCGCCCCCTCGAAGTTCTCCATTAGAGATAAAATGCGCTCTCTGTGAAACAGGATGATCTCAATCGTATCGTCTCGCAATAGCTGAGTGGGTCGGACGATTCGATAGGAGAAAGGACCGACGGAGAACGGGTTGCCCTCGAAAGAGTTTGGAACGGTGTCACCAACGCCGTCTACAGCCGACGGGTCTTCTCCAGCAAACGCTGTGGGTCTGAGGTCGCCTTGACCCTCTTCGCCGCTTGGGGGGAGTCCTGGGGCGGCGAGGGAAGTCATCTCTGAGCCATGAATCGTCGGGTACAGCGCGAACTTTGTCTCATAGGAGGGCGTTCCACCATGCAGTGCGTTCGACAGCTCTGGACCAATGCCTGAATCGCCAATGAACTCTGAAGTCCCACCTCGACTTGGCGTAACCTTGATCCTTGTCGCTTCCACTTCTTCAATCTTGTAGTAGCCACGGTTGTCGTCGGTTTCGCTTGGACCACCTGCCTTAAAGTTTGGCTGAGTAAGCTCGCAACCCCGATCTCCAAACGGGCGCATCCCGTACTCCACAATGTCAGGCTGACCTGT
>MDTG01129470.1_pt1 | contig 12053 bp, 11 predicted proteins | sample 811421 | NCBI WGS metagenome assembly MDTG01 (sample SAMN05326645, study PRJNA326480) | marine metagenome | isolation source: seawater | place: Pacific Ocean: South East | collected 2011 | reverse complement strand
GAGCCGGTCAGCTACGGCGGCGGCGACCACGGGCCGACGCCTTACGACCTGCTGCTATCGGCGTTGGGCACCTGCACCAGCATGACGATCAAGATGTATGCGGAGCGTAAAAAGTGGCCGCTCGAAAGCGTGCGGATCGAAATGGAGCACAGCCGCGATCATCACACAGACTGCGTCGACTGCGAAAAGGATGGCACGCCGATCCAGGTGATCGACCGCGCGATCGAGCTATCGGGAGACCTTAGCGAGGAGCAACGCCAACGGCTGATGGAAATTGCCGACAAATGCCCGGTTCACAAGACCTTGCTGGGCGACCTGCATATCCATTCGACGCTGATACCCGGTTAGGTTTCGTCGCCCTCCGGCTCCGGCAGCACGCGCACTTCCACGCGCTGGGCCGGGTCGAGGTAACGCTGCGCGACCGTGAGCACGTCTTCCGGAGTGACGGCGCGCAGCCGCTCTTCCCCCGCCAGGAAGCGGTCGATACGCTCGCTTTCCGTCTGGGCGCGGTCGACCAGGTTCATCCAGCCGTTGTTGGTATCGAGCGCGTTGCTGTAGGCTTCCAGCAGCGGCTGGCGAGCGCGCAACAGCATGTCCTCGTCCACCGGCCCGGCGCGCAGCGTCTCCACGGCTGAAAGCATGGCATCGCGCGCGGCATCGACCTGCCCGGTGTCCACCTGGGCGGAGATATCGAACGTGCCGTAACCTACGTAGGTGCGGCTCTGGTCGGCATCGACCTGGGGAGAGTAGGTCTGGCCCAGTTCCTCTCGCAGAACGTCGGTCACTTCCAGTTGCAGCACCCGCTCCAGCATTTCGAGCTGGAGGTTCTCGACATGATCGGAATCGTCGCGGGTGGGCCACACCATCACCAGCATGGCCTGATCGTCCGGGCCGGTGTGATAGAGCGTGCGGGGCGAGCGATCCTGCGTGAAGCCGCGCTGGCGTTCCTGCGCGTAGTCACCGAAGCTTTCCTCGCGCGGGGGCAGTGTGCCCAGCGTCCGCGCGACGAGGTCGATGGCGTCCTGCTCCTCGAAATCGCCGACCAGCGCAACTTCAATGGCGCCGTTGGCCAGCCTGTCCGACACGGCATCGCGCAGGCCCGCGAAGGTGAGGGCGAGATAGTCTTCCTTCGGCTGCAACGAGAAGCGCGGATCGCCGTCCGACAGGATCGTGCCGATACCGTTGGTGAAAGCGGCAGAGGGCGTTGCGTTCAGCCGCGCGAAGAAATCCTCCACGTTGCGATAGTACTGCGCTTCGCCGGTCGGGCGGAAGGCGCTGTCCGTGATCGTGGCGGTGTAGACCTGCAATTGCAGTTCCAGGTCGCGCGGGGTCGTGGCGGCGGACATGGTGAAGGTGTCGGCGGCCGAATTGACGCCAAGGCCGACGCGCCGCCCGGCCAGCACGGTCTGCAGTTCGTCCAGCGTGTGTTCGCCAAGTCCGCCCACGGGCAGCGAGTTGAACATGGCGGTGGCGAGGGGGTTCTCCGGCGTATCGAGCAGGTCGCCGCCGTCGATGTTTACCTGCACCAGGACGCGGTCTTCCTGCAGGTCTGTCGGCTTCAGGTTCAGCATCACGCCGTTGGCGAAGCGGATGGTGCGGATATCGAGGCGGTCGTCCACGGTGTCGGACACGACTTCGCCCGGCGTACCGAAATCGGTGTAGGCAAAGTCGACGGCTTCGGCCTCTTCACTGGCTTCCAGAGCCACTTCCATGCCGCTTTCCCACGCGGCGCGCAGGGCTTCCTCGCCGCCTGTGGGCGCGGTGCGGCCCTGGAAGCGGATCAGCGGGTTCTCCAATGGCACGGCCTCTGCCTTCAGCGCGGCCAGCACGGTTTCGGGCGTGATCAGCGGCTTGTGCTCGTTCCAGCGTTCCAGCGCGCTGGCGGGCGTGGTGGGCACCTGCCCGTCGCGCAGCAGGGTGACGGCGCCGGTGACGAAGGCGTTGTTGTCGCGCGTGGCGGCCCCTGCGGCGTTGGACTGGATCGCCTGATCGAGGTTGGCGACCTGTTCGGCCACCTCCGCCTCGGTAAAGCCGAATTCCATCGCGCGGCGGTATTCTTCCTGCGCGGCGGCAAGGGCCCGCTGCCAGTCGCCATCGGCGGCGGCGGCGATCAGGTTGGTGGTGCGGCCTTCCCTGAAGAAATCGTTGGTGCCGAAGGCGGCGCCGCGGAACGGCGGGTCTTCCTGCCGGGCGAGGCGTTGCAGGCGGCGGTTGACGATGCCGTAGCCGATCTGCCGCAGCACGCGCGCGCGGCGGCTGGCGACGGTGTCCGTCTCGCCCAGCCATTCGCCGTTGGCGGCAACGGTGATCTGTTCGGACAGCGCCGGGTCGAGGAAAATGTCCGTTGCGCCTTCGTGAGATAGGTCCACCGGGCCAAGCGGCGGGTTGTCCAGCGCGGGCTCTCCCTGCCAGTCGGCAAAATGCTCCGCGATGGCGGCCTCGACCTCGGCCGGGTCATAGTCGCCGATCACGATCACGGTGACGTTCTCGGGACGGTAATAGCGTTCGTAGAGCGCGCGAAGGGATGCGCCGTCGGCAGCCTCGATCGTCTCGACCGTGCCGATGGGCAGGCGCTCCGAAATGCGGCTGCCGGGGTAGAGGAAGCCCAGCGTGTCGATGGTATTGCGCAGCTGGTAGGTATCGCGCACGCGGCGTTCGGAGAGCAGGATGCCCTTCTCGCGGTCCACCGCCTCGTCCTCGAACAGGATTTCGCTGGCGGTCTCGCGCATCAGCATCAGCGCGGTGTCGAGCAGCGCCATGTCGCTCCGCGGCAGGTCCAGCCGGTAATGCGTGCTGTCGAACCCGGTGGCGGCGTTGGTGTCCGCGCCGAAGGCCAGTCCCTCGCGCTCCAGCAGGCGCACCATTTCACCCTCGGGCACATTGGTGGTGCCGTTGAAGGCCATGTGCTCGATGAAGTGGGCATAGCCCTGTTCGTCCGCGCGCTCCGCGGCAGAGCCGAAGTCCACCCACAGCTGCACCTTGCCCTGTTCGGGTGGGGTGGCATTGGGGCGGATGATGTAGCGCATCCCGTTGTCGAGCTCGCCCACCACGTATTCGCTGTCGAACGGAAGGTCGCTTCCCGCAAGATCGGGAAACGCGTCGACAACGTCGGCAGGGACGGACGATGCGGTGTCCCACGGCTGCTGCGCGAGTTCGGGCGCCTGCGCATAGGCGGGCTGAACGGCGAGAAGGGGAAGGGCTAGCACGGCGGCAAGTGCCGCGAAGGAACGGGAATTCATGCCCGCCTTCATGGCACCTGCAAGCTTAAGGGGCAATGACCGAGCGCCGGGACCGTGCGCGGGCCTTACTTCTTCGGCTTGGGGCCGGTCGCCTTGGGGGCCGGGGTGCGCAGGCGCGAGCGGTGGGCATCCATGTCCAGCACTTCGCCGGGGCCGTTGTCCTCGCCCGACAGCACGCCGAGACGGCGGGCGACTTCCTGGTAGGCCTCTTCCTCTCCGCCCAGGTCGCGGCGGAAGCGGTCCTTGTCCATTTTCTCGCCGGTGTTGAAGTCCCACAGGCGGCAGTTGTCGGGGCTGAACTCGTCGGCCAGGATCACGCGGCTGAAATCACCGTCGTAGATGCGGCCGAATTCCAGCTTGAAATCCACCAGACGGATATCGACCGCGGCGAACATGCCGGAGAGGAAATCGTTGATGCGGATGGCCATGGCGGCGATATCCTGCATTTCCTCGTGACCGGCCCAGTTGAAGGCGGCGATGTGCTCTTCCGACACCAGCGGATCGCCCAGCGCGTCGTCCTTCAGGTAGTATTCGATCAGCGTGTGCGGCAGCATCTCGCCTTCCTCGATGCCGAGGCGCTTCGCGATGGAGCCAGCGGCCACGTTGCGCACCACCACTTCCAGCGGAATGATTTCCACCTGCCGCACCAGCTGCTCGCGCATGTTCAGGCGACGGATGAAGTGGGTGGGAATGCCGATGTGCGCGAGGCGCGTGAAAATATACTCGCTGATGCGGTTGTTGATCACGCCCTTGCCGTTGATCGTGCCCTTCTTCTGGGCGTTGAAAGCGGTGGCATCGTCCTTGAAATACTGGATCAGCGTGCCCGGTTCGGGGCCTTCGTAGAGGATCTTGGCCTTGCCTTCGTAGATCTGGCGACGGCGGGACATGGGCACGGACCTTTCAACAGCAAAAAAGACTGCGCCCCGGCGACGCGATGGAAGTTCGCGAAAATGCCGGGGCGCGTTTGAACGGGCGCTATACACCGAAGTGGGGAAGGGGGCAATCGGAGACACCGTGCGCCGAGTCGCCGAGGCGTACACACCCGGTCGGACCAGACGTTTCTCCGACAATCCAGCCACATGCGCGATAGCGCTTTGCGGGGGCCGATAGCGTGGTAGCCTTCGCGCCTTCATCAACGAAGGGGGGATACCAATGAAGAAGCTTGCATTCGTTGCCGTGCTGGGCCTTGCAGCCTGCGGAGACGCCGCCACCGAAGAGCCGATGGTGGAAGAAGAAGTCGCGGTCGAGGAACCGGCGATGGAAGTCCAGATGGCAGCAGACGGACAGCCTGCGCCCGGCACCTACGAAGTGGTTCTGGAGAACGGCGACGTTGTTACCGAAACGGTGAACGCCGACGGCACCTACAGCTGGATATCCACCAACGGAGAGACCGGCAGCGGAACCTGGCGCACCGATGGCCCGAACGTGTGGTGCACGACCGGGGAAGGCGAAGAGGAAAGCTGCAACGACGAAATGGTGGACGACGACGGTGTCTGGACCTCGACGGACCGTGAAACCGGCGAGACAGCAACGGTCACGCGCGTCGAAGGGTAATCATCTTTACAGCGAAGCGGGGCGCTGCGGTTCGCGGCGCCCTTTTTCATTCGCAGGGTTACTCCAGCCCGCCCGGCCTTTGTGTGTCGGCTCCGTGATGCGCCCCGTGATGCGCCCCGTGATGCGCCTCGTGCGGCACCTTCCCGCGCTCTATCAGCCGGCCCAGCGTCATGCGCTGCACCAGCACGCTGAACAGCACCGCGCCGAATGTGGCTGCCAGCAGCAGGTCGCGCACCGGGCCGGCAGGCAGCGACAGCGCGAGCGCGATGGAAATGCCGCCGCGAAGGCCGCCCCACCACAGCACGCCCCACGCGCCTTCCGCCTTGGGGCGCGCGGAAGGCACCACGCGGGTGGAAAGTGTCACCGCCGCGGCGCGGGCGAACAGGGTGATGGGTATGGCCACAAGTGCCAGCCCCAGCTCGTCCACGCCGGGCACCAGCACGATCATTTCCAGCCCGATCAGCAGGAACAGGACGGAATTGAGCAATTCGTCCACCACTTCCCAGAACCGGATCACGTAGTCGCGGGTCACGTCGCTCATCGCGTAGGTTACGCCGTGGTTCCCGATCAGCAGCCCGGCCACGGCCATGGCCAGCGGGCCGGAGATATGCAGCGCCGTGCATAGCGCGTATCCGCCCATCACCACGGCCAGCGTGATTGTCACTTCCAGCGCATATTCGTCCATCGAACGCATGGCGCGAAAGCCGAGGTAGCCGAACACGAGGCCCACGAGCAGGCCGCCGCCCGCCTCGATCAGGAACAGCCGCGCGCCTTCGCCGAGGCTGAATTCGCTGCCCGTTACCGCCGCGCCCAGCAGGATGGTGAAGACCACGATGCCCACGCCGTCGTTGAAGAGGCTTTCGCCTGCGACGCTGGCCTGCAGACTCTCGTCCACCTTCTCTTCCTTCAACACGCCCAGCACGGCGACGGGATCGGTAGGCGCGATCAGCGCGCCGAACACGAAATACCAGATCGGTGCCAGCGGCAGGCCCATCAGCATGCCGAGGCCCCAGGTCAGCACGCCGACGATAACCGTGGAGAGAATCACCCCGACGGTGGAGAGCAGCAGCACCGGCACCCAGTCCGCTTTCAGCCGGTCCAAATCCACATGCAGCGCGCCGGCGAACAGCAGGAAACTGAGCATCCCCTGAAGCAGCGTGTCGGTGAAGTTCATTTCCGCCAGCAGGCGCGCAACGGTATCGTCCAGCGTCACGCCGGGCAGGAAGGCATTGGCCGCCAGCAGTCCGATGGCAGCGATGGCTCCCATCACCGTCAGGCCGACGACATGGGGCAGCTTGATGAAGTGGTGGTTGAACCAGCCCAGCAGGGCGCTTGCCACCACCAGCATGGCGGCAAGATCGAAGGGCGAGAGGCTGGCGCTATCGTGTTCCATCAGGCGGCATTAACGGCCAAGCGCCGCAATGCCCATAGTGCTAGCCCTGCCTGCTCGCCCTAGGCTCGTGCCTCTTATGCCGAAAGCTTCGCCGCCGTGTTGGCAACGCGCCGTCCGAGGTATTTCGCTCCCTCGATCTCCGTGTCGCTGGGCTGGCGGCTGCCGTCCGGCCCGGCGATGGTGGTGGCACCGTAGGGCGCGCCGCCTTTCACTTCGTCCACGCCGTTCTGGCCGTCGAAGCCGTAGTCGAGGCCGATGATGCTCATGCCGAAGTGCAGCAGGTTGGTGATCATCGAGAACAGCGTCGTTTCCTGCCCGCCGTGCTGCGAGTTGCTGCTGGTGAAGACAGCGCCCGGCTTTCCGATCAGCGCGCCCGATGCCCACACGCCGCCGCAGGTATCGAGGAAGCTCGCCATCTGGCTGGGCAGGCGACCAAAGCGAGTGGGTGCGCCGAGCACGATGCCGTCGTAGCTGCCCAGCGCATCGGGGCCTTCGACCAGCGGGTGCTCGTCATTGGTCTGGAAGCCGAAGTTCTTCACGATCTCCTCCGGCGCGGTTTCGGGCACGCGGCGGATATCGGCCTCGTGACCCGCGTCGCGGATGCCTGCGGCCACGGCTTCGGCCATGGTCGAGATATGTCCGTAGGAGGAATAGTAGAGAACGAGGATGCGAGCCATTTTGGTCCTTTCGATTGCCGGGTTGTCGCCCGTCGCCGGTATTACGGACGAGGGGAGACGCGTAGATTGGTTCTGTCGGTCTTGGCAATGTTGGTGGCAGCGCGCGGTTCCGCAATGGTACCAAAGGCCGTGCCAGGGCACGAAATCGGCCGCGCGGGCCTATCGTTTTCCTGCCGGAGACGCAGCCGCGTTCGCCCTTGCGCCCGGCTTGTCGCCGATCGTTCCGAGCCAGATCTGAGAAATTTGAGGAACACGCATTCTTGCGAAGGCAAAAATGGTGCCCGGGGGCGGTCTCCACTTCTTTCGGGAAATCAATCAATAATGGTGTCCAACCGGCTTTTCCCGCCCGTTCGCACCATCCGTAACCTTCAAAGCTTTGTCCAACCATCGGGCGTAGCTGCGTCGGCTTGGATTGGCCTCAAAACCTCCGCACAAGGCTGAGGTTCGTTGTCTTGGAATTCCCTCTCGCTGGTCGAGCGTCGGCGGCGCAGCACGCCAGCCATGCCGACACCTTCGCGCCCAAAACGACCTCACTCGTTTGACCGCGATCGAGCGCCTCAACTGCTTGCCAATGCGGAGATGGCTGCGCGCTTGGCGAAATTGCGGAGCCCTCAGTGGTGGGCATTCGAACCTGTGAGGCGCCGCAAATGAATTCCTATGTCGATGATGACCCGAACAGGGTGTGGCGGGATGGCCGGTGGCAGGATGCCAAGGGTGCCTTCCAGAGCCACGGCGGGAGCGAACTGATACCGCTCGACCTGGTGGCGCTTGATGCACAAGACCCGCGCCCGGCCGAATTCGTGGTGGAGAGGTTGTTTCCGCGCGGCGAAGGCGGGTTGCTGGTTGGGCCTCCTGGCTTCGGCAAGACGTATTTCATGTTGATTGTCGCTGTTGCGATGGCTGCCGGTCTGCGAACGGTGCTCGGCCTGTCGATCGCCCCCGGACCGGTTGTCTTCTACACCGCCGAGGATTCGGAACGAGAGTTGCACTGGCGTTTGGTCAACATCTGCCGGAAGCTCAATGTAAGGTTGGCTTCGCTAGCGGGCAGACTGCATATCATCCATTGGCGCGGCCAGCCCGAAGGGCATTTCGGGACGTTCGAGGCGGATGGGAAGTTTCAGCCGTCGCAGGCTTTTGAAAAACTGAAAGCCTTTGCTGTTCGGGTGGGCGCGGCGATGGTGGTGGTCGACAATCTCGCCCACGTCTACCTCGGCAACGAAAACGACCGCGCACAGATCACGCGGGCGATGGGGCCGGTCAATGGCTTTGCCGAGGACGCGGATCTTGCATTCGTGATGATGGCGCATCCGCCGAAGTCCGGCGACAGCTATTCGGGCAGCACGGCTTGGCAGGCTGTCTTTCGGTCCCACGCTCACCTCGGGCGCGATCCAGATGGTGATCCTGACGTTCGGGTGCTTACGGTGGAAAAGGCCAACTACGCCGCCGCGGGCGAATTGGCGCGGTTCCGCTGGTACGATCACACCTTCGTTTGCGACACGGACCTGCCTGGCGATACGCGCGCTGAGATCGCGGCAGTGTCTCGGACCAACGCTGCGAACGACAAGTTCCTCACCTGCCTCGATAAGCTGACTGAGCAAGGCCGGAATGTCACCCATTCGAAGGCTGGCAACTATGCGCCGCGCCTGTTCGCCAAGATGCCGATGGCCAAGGGTTTCAGCGAGGGCGAGTTCGAGGCGGCGATGGAGCGGCTGTTCGCGATGGGTGCGATCGTGGCCGATGCGAAGGTAGGAACCTACTCCAATCGCAGTGCCAAGCTGGGCCTCGCGCGGTCGGAAGATTGGGCGAATGGAGGTGCACAAAACCCCGCACAAAGCGATGCACACAACCTTGCACAAGACCGCACAAAGCTATCCGTAAAAGATGCACAAAGCCGTGCACACAACACCCCATACCCTACGGGTATGGATGGTGGGGACCATAGTCCCCCACCACCATCCCCGAGGGGTGAGGATGCGGGCGCGGGTGAGTTCGATCCTGACGAGCCTATTCCGGGGTGGGACGATGACTGAGCGCGCTTGCATCAGCTCGGCAGGGGGCGGGGTCGAAAGTCGCCAAGGTGCAGGCTGTCTGCACCGCCGCCCCTCTCATCTACAGACTTTTTTCCTGCAGCCGGGAATTTCGGGACAGGTACGCGGCGCTGGAGGTTCGAGAAATGTTGTCCTTTAGAAAATGGCTTAAGGCGGGTCGCACGGCTGTTTCAGCCTTCATTCGGGCCCTGAATAGCGCTGACGAAGCGCGACAGCGGGACTTGGCGTCATCGGGGAAATCGCCGTGCCGCGTGATTAAATGTCCATCGGGCGCACGCGACCTCTTCGGCGAGCCGGTCATGGTGGATGTCCGCCGTCGGCCGGGGCGGCCGCCACACATGCCCACGCCGGAAATCCGCTCCCAGGTGGCGGGGATGCATGAGCGAGGGCTCTCACAACCCGAGATTGCCGCGGCGATCGGTATCACGGTGCCGACGTTGGTTCGGCACTACCGCCGCGAAGTGGAAAGTCAGTCTGATAGCTGGCGCAAGATGAAAGGAATGACCGATGGAGACTGACACGTTCACCCTGACTATCCCGCCCTGCCGAGGCCGAAAGGCCGTGGAAAGCGGGGCGGGTAGGCCAGCGCGGCTGCGAACGGCGCTCGCCAAGATGCCGCCGGAGATCACGGCAGAGGTGCTGGAAGCTTTCGATGAAGTCTCGCGGCCCATGACGGCGCGCGAGCTGGAGAAAGCCTTGATGGTGACAGACCTGAATTTCAAACAGCGGCGCACGGTGGTGTCCGCGCTCAAGGGGTTCTCGATCCTGCTGGTGGTGCCGGAATGAGCGCGGCAGAGATCGAATCGACCCGCCGGATTGCGAGTGCCCGGCGTATCTTTCGCAAGGCTGCGGAGAAGTGCGCAGAGTACGGCGTGACGGGCGAGGAGCTGGCAATTGCCTCGATGTATGCCGCTTACGATATCGCGGAAGGGCACGCCGGACCTGGTGTGGCTGCGATCGAGTGGCAGCGCAGCGCCTGTGATGTAATCGAACGGCAGGTGATGGAGGACGGGGAGCGTACTCCGGACGGTTTCCCGTCGCCCGAATGAGTGCGAGGGGATGCTTTCGTGCGCTGGCGATGGCGCGGCCTCGGCGGGCGCAGGTCGAGCGAGAGGCAATCGATCGGGCCTTCGCAGCCATGCCGGATGGCATGTCGCGCAGCGCCAAGGCGGCGAAGCTGGCGGTGCGGGTGGCGCGAGAGATGATGCTCCAGGCGGAGTTGCTCGATCCGATGGAGACGACGCTCCGCAACCTTCGCGCAGGCCTGGGCGGCGATCCGGCATTGTGCCTGGCGATCGATCCAGACTGTGGCCTCCATTCCGTACTGGAGCGCCTGCGTGTTGAAAGGTTCCGGGCGCGAGGGTGTTCCTATCTGGACCGGGATGGCTGGGCGAGGGAGAGCGCAGAGATCGAGGGCGAGTTGGTGCGGCGCCTGACCACACGATTTCGCCGCGTGCGAAAATAGTTGGCACAAACCGTATTTTTGCCAACCGGGATCGGTGATTGTCGTTCGGCAATTTCAGTGAGGACGGCAAAATGAAAGATTCGAAGATTTCCATTGCGGGCGCGGCATCCGGCCTCGCCCTCGCTTCTGCAGCGCGGGTTCGCGGCGTTGTGGCGGCGCGGGCCGAGGGCGATACTGCGGCGATGCTGGCGGAGATGCAGACAGCCTTCGCAGGCTTCCGCGAACGCCACCAAGCCGAGGTTCGCGAGCTGCGCGACACGGTGGAGGCGCAGGCTTCCACGATCGATGCACTGCGCGTCGGCGGAGATCGCAACGTGCATCCCGGCGCGGGGCTGCGTACCGGTGGCCGGCGCTTTGGGCCGATCGATGCCGAGACGGCTTCGGAGTTTCGCGCGCAGCTGCGCGGCCTTCCGTCCGCAGGAATGACAAGCCAGAGCGATCCCGACGGCGGCTATACCGTTGCGCCGGAGATCGACGGCGTAATCGATGCCGTGTTGCGCGACCTTTCACCGCTTCGCAGCATGGCGCGGGTGGTGCAGCTTCCGGTCGGGAAAGGCCACTGGGAGAAGATCCTCGGGCGCAGCGGCGCGCAGAGTGCCTGGGCAGGCGAGGAAGACGACCGTGACGACACCGAAACGCCCCTCCTGGGCAAGATCGAGGTGCATACCCACGAGCTCTACGCGGTGCCGATGCTGACGAACCATGTGCTGGAGGATGCCAGCTTTGACATGGAGAGCTTCCTGGAGGAAGACGTTTCGGGCGAGTTCTCGCTCACCGAGGGCTCAGCTTTCGTTTCGGGCGACGGGATTAAGAAGCCGAGCGGATTCCTGACATACGAGGCCACCACGCAAGCCGATGCCAATCGGGCGTTCGGCAAGCTCCAGTACGTTGCGACGGGCAGCGATGGCGCATTCCCCGCCAGCAACCCAGCGGACAAGCTGCTGGACCTGGTGACGACACTCCGTCCGATCTACCGGCAGGGCGACGGGGTTGGCTGGCTGATGAACAGCACCACGGCAAACGTGGTGCGCAAGTTCAAGGATGGCCAGGGCAACTACCTCTGGACCAATTCAATCACCGCTGGCCAGCCTGATCGCCTGTGTGGCTATCCGGTGGCGATCGATGAAGGGATGCCCGATATCGGCTCTGGTGAATTCGCCATTGCCTTCGGCAACTGGCGGCGCGGGTACGCCATTGTCGACAAGCCGGAGCTGCGCCTGATCGTCGACCGCGTGACCAAGAAGGGCTGGACGAAAATGTACTTCTCCAAGCGCGTCGGCGGCGGCGTGGTGGATAGCAATGCGATCAAGCTGCTGAAGTTCTCGGCAAGCTGATTGCTGGCGGGCGCGCCCTTGGCATTTGCGGCGCGCCCGCGTTACCCACGGGAGGCTTGAATGGCTGGTACTGCAGTAATCGGCGCGCTGCGCGTCACTCTTGGTCTGGATTCTGCCGAGTTCATGAAGGCAGGCAAGACGATCGACCGTCAGATAAACCACATGGAGCGCAAGTTCCGAGACATGGGCCGGAGTCTGCAGCGGACCGGCACGCAGCTGAGTGCGGGACTCACCGCGCCGCTGGCCGCATTGGGGCTGGCCTTCGGGCGCACGGCACAGGTCATGGCCCAGAACGCGCGCGACATGCAGACGAGCGCGCAGGTGGCGGGCGAGGGGTTCGAGG
>MDTG01006845.1_pt1 | contig 12053 bp, 11 predicted proteins | sample 811421 | NCBI WGS metagenome assembly MDTG01 (sample SAMN05326645, study PRJNA326480) | marine metagenome | isolation source: seawater | place: Pacific Ocean: South East | collected 2011 | reverse complement strand
GTTGATAGGCTGGATGTGGAAGCGCAGTAATGCGTGCAGCTGACCAGTACTAATAGCTCAATTGGCTTGATTTATGCACTGAAAAAAATTTAAATAAATATTGGTACGAAAAAAAAATAAATAATGTCTCAAAAAATTAAAAATAAATTAATAGATTTTGAAAATAAAATTATAGAAATTTACGAGAAAAAAAAAATTCGCGCACCAATTCATCTGTCAGGTAATAACGAGGATCAATTAATTAAGATTTTCAAAAGGATCAAAAAAAAGGATTGGGTTATTTCAAACTGGAGAAATCATTATCATGCTCTTTTACATGGTATTCCAGAAAGCATATTATTAAAAAAAATAATTGAAGGCCATAGTATGCATATTATTTCAAAAAAACATAATTTTTATGCTTCTTCCATAGTGGCAGGGGGCATTTCAATAGGATTAGGAATTGCCCTTGCAATAAAAAGAAAGAATAAAAAGAATAAAGTATGGGTTTTTTTGGGAGATATGACTTTTGAAACTGGATTGTTTCATGAAGCCTACAAATATTCTAAAAATTTTAAGTTACCTATAAATTTTGTAATTGAAGATAATGGCTATAGCACAAATACACCAACTAGATTGGTTTGGAACAAAAAACTCAAAATACCAAAGGATGTGTATTATTATAAATACAAAAGAAAACATCCTCATCACGGAACTGGAAAATGGATACTATTTTGAAAAATAAAACGTATAGGTATGAGTTGGAGCGATCTATGAAAATGTTGTCTATGGACAAAAGAGTATTATTTATTGGTCAGTCAGTAAGATTTACAGGTAATGCCATTTTTAATACACTTGAATGTGTAAATAGTAAAAAAAAAATTGAGTTACCTGTATTTGAAGAAACACAAATGGGTTTATCTTTAGGTCTAGCTCTACAAGGTTTTGTACCAGTTACAATATATCCTAGAATAGACTTTTTGTTATCAGCTACTAATCAGCTAGTAAATCATCTAGATAAGATTTATCTTATGTCTAAAGGGCAATTTAATCCCAAAGTTATAATAAGGACTTCTGTTGCTTCTAAACGGCCTTTGGATGGAGGTCCACAACACACTCAAGATCATACTGTTGCAATGAAAAAATTGCTTACAAGAGTTAAAGTTCATAGATTTAAAAAAAAATCTGAAATATTCAGAACTTACAAAAAAATTATTTCTAAAAGCGACAAAGATTGTCATTTAGTAATCGAAGATGCATCCTATTACAATTCAAAAAAATAATAAATGACCAAGAAAATACCCTATTGGGAACCTGTAATAGATCAGAAAGATTATAAGAATATAAATAAAGTCTTTAAACAAAATTTTGCAAATCAAGGTCCTTTAAATGAAGTTTTTGAAAACAAAATAAAGAAAAATTTCCACTCAAAATATGCTGTAACTACAAACAACTGTACCACATCTATTTTTATGGCATTAAAAGCAATAGAGTTAAGCTCTAATGACGAAGTTATAATACCAAATCTTACCTGGATTGCAGTTGCAAATGCTACCAAATTAGCTGGTGGCAAAGTTATATTATGTGATGTTGATAAGGATAATTTTAATCTTGATTTAGACCTTTTAAAAAAATTAATTAATAAAAGAACAAAAGCAGTAATTTATGTTCATAATAGTGGTAGAAGTGGAAATATTTACGAAATTGCAAAATTTTTAAAAAAAAAAAAAATATTTTTAATTGAAGATGTTGCTGAGGGTTTTTATTCAAAATATAAAAATAAATTTTTAGGAACATATGGCGACTTTGGATGTTATTCTTTTACACCAAATAAACTTATTACTTGTGGTCAAGGAGGTTTGGTCATTTGTAAAAAAAGAAAACATTTTAATTTTATTAAAAAATTTAAAAACCAAGGTGTTAGTGGCAAAGTATTTAAGGGCAATAATAAAATAGATTTTCCAGGCTTTAATTTTAAGTTTAGTGATTTACAGGCTTCAGTTTGTCTATCTCAAATGGGTAAATTAAAAAAAAGAATTTCGAGGCTTTTACGAAATTATAAACTTTATAATCAAAGTTTAAAAAATGTAACACATACAAAAATAATAAAAACAGATGTATTAAATGGAAACATTCCTTTATGGGTTGACTGCTACACAACCAAAAAAAAAAAATTAAAATCTGAATTTAAGAAAAACAAAATAGGATATAGAGATTATTGGACTCCAATATCTAATCAAAAAGGTTTCATTAATAAAAAAAAATTTTATATAACTCAAAATAGTATAGATAAGTTAATTTGGTTGCCATCTGCATATACTTTGACGGATTTAGATGTTATAAAAGTATGTAAAATAATTAAAAATTTATAAAAATAAAATGAAACTTAGCATAATAATAATATCAAATAACAGGATTAACGATCTAAAGAGATGTTTAAAAAGTGTATACAATCAAGATTATAAAGATTTTGAGGTAATTGTATTAAATAATGGTTCCAAAGTTCCTGGATACGATGAGCTTCCAAATTATTTTACTGACAAATTCAAATATTTAGAAAATAAAGAAAATCTAGGTGCGTCAGTTGCGAGGAATCAAGCTGTAGAAAAATCAGAGTCAGAGTATATTTTATTCTTAGATGATGATGCACAGTTAGTAGCAACAGATACAATTCATAAATCAATTAAAATTTTAGATAATGATATTACCATTGGCCAATTAGGTGGTGTACAACAGAACAATAAAGGCGAAATAAATACTTATGGAGCAATATCTGGATGGGATGGATTTTTAGATCGAAAAAAATCTTCATTAAGTTTTAATGGTCAATTAAAAGCTAAAGGTCTTCATATTCCAACTTCATTTTGCATGATGAATAGGGAATTATTTTTAGAAATAGGAGGTTTTGATCCAATATATTATTTTTACGATGAGGATGTAGACTTATCAATGAGAGTAAAGTCGAAAGGTTACGAATGTGTTGTTGATAGAGATATAATTTATAAACATCAATCAGGCAGCTCTGTCAGAACAAGAAATAGAAGGTATTTTAATAAATCATATTTAATATTAAAAAATTCATCATTTTTAAAGTCTGTTCTTTATTTGTTTTATATTTTCTTTAATTTATTTAATCTTAAATCCTTAAATCCTTTTGAGGATAATTATTTAAAATTTACAATCACTCTTAATCTTTTCTTTAAATATAAAATTATAGCTCAAAGAAGAAATATAAATTATATCAATGACTTTGAAGATATTAAAAATAATGTTTTGATTTCTCATCTCAATTCTCTTGAAGAAAAAGATTATTCTGAGTCAAAAAATAATAACAAAACAGCATTTATATTCATTACGAATAGATGCCAGGCTAAGTGTCAACATTGTTTTTATATTGATGAATTAAACAAAGCTGTACAGGAAGAATTGTCACTTGAAGAATATAAAAAATTAGCAAAAAATTTAGACAAAGAGATTAAACAAGTTATTATCACTGGTGGTGAACCATTTTTAAGAAAAGATATTTTTGGAATTAGTAAAGCTTTTCTAGATATCAAACATTTAAAATCTTTAAATTTTATAACAAATGGACTTTTAACTAAGAGAGTATTAGAGGATACTGAGAAACTACTGAGATCGACATCAAGAAATAAACGATTTGTTATAAATATTTCACTAGATGGATTAGAGCGGCAACATGATAAAATTAGAGGTATTCCTGGAATGTTTAAAAAATGTATGGCCACTATAGAAGGATTAAAAAAATTGAGGGAAAAATTTCCCAATCTTGAGGTTTCTGGCCTTACAACGGTAACTAAGGATAATATTGATGGAGTAAAAGAATTAAATGATTATGTAGAAAATACTTTAAATATTTATCATAGAATAAACATAATTAGAGGTCCAAAAACTGGAGTTTTTGGTGTCAACAGAAATATTGTCGAGGAAAGTTTTAACCCTGATTGGGTTAAGCCTTTCCATTTAATGGAATTAACTAAGGATCAACATAAAGAAATTATAGACCATTTTAATGAAAAAGAGGGATGGAGAGACTACCATAAAATGATTCTCTACTATGGGTTTTATATAAAACAAAATAAAAAAAAATTATTTACCTGTAGTGCCCCAAATGACAATATTGTAGTTTATCCGAATGGAGATTTCACATTTTGTGAGTATACAAAAACTTTTGATAATATAAGAAATCATGATAATTTTTTAGATATTTGGAATAGCGAAAAAGCAAATAAAAGAAGAAAAGAGCTAATAGGGTGTGCTTGTGATCATCCTTGTAATTTAGGTGGTAATTTAGAAAAAAATTATGAACTTCAAAGCATTCTGCCAGAGGTAAAGCTGAATTAATAAGCTTTTAACTTGATAATTAAAAAATTAATCTATTCTAATTATCAATTTTATTTATCTCAGTCTTATTATTAACTTTAATTTTAACTTTATTCATTTTAAATTTCTTATCTAAAATTTTATTTATCCCTGAAGATAAAGTATTATAATAAACTGACAATTTTTTATATTCTCTTAGGGGATCATTTTCTAAATTCATTAATATCCTTTTTGAAAAATTTTGAGCATCAGTAATTAGTCCTGTAGGTTTAATAAAGAAGTGTCCGTCTTTTTTTTGAATATCCAAAAGGAATTCTACATTTTCAATGTGTTTTGAGTACTCTTTTCTAGTTAGGAAGCCTTTATTCGTTGAAATAGTTTTAATTCCTATAGATTTAAATTTTTTTATTAAATTTTCTTTAAATACATCTCTCTTTTTTTTTAAGGTACGTTTTGATATAAAATTTGATGAACCTAAAAATTTTAATATAATTTTTTTTTTATTCTTTATATTTAATTTATTCAATTCATTTAACAAAATGTTATAATCTCTTCTTCTAGGATCTAAAGCACCATGTAAACCTAATATAATTCGATTTCGACTTTTAAATCTTTTGATTTCAATTTCATTCTTATGTGTTGGTTTAATTACTAAATGTTTAGATTTAAAATTGGCATATTTTTTAAAATTTTCTCTTAAAGTTTTAGTCTCAAAAGATAAATATCCTGAATTTTTTACTGCTTTAATTCTAATTTTTCTAAAAATATTAGTAAAAATATTTTCCTTTGCAAAATTTTCCTCTTTGAAGTTATAATCTTTAAAACGAAGCTTTTTTAGTTTTATTTTATCAAAAAATAGATCACACCTACCAAATCTATAAATTATTTTTTTGTTATATATTAATGAAAATATTAAATAAAAAATATAGTTAAATAAAAAATAGAATTTATTTTGTTCTGGGCCATAAGATACAAAATAATAATCAAATTTGTTTAAGAAAATTGATTTTAAAAAAAATATTTTATGCGACCATGCATTTATTATGTTGTATTTTTTTTTATTTAATAACTCTGGACAATCGAGCTTAATAAACTCTTTATCTTCATTTATTGCTAGGTATAGTGTTATTAAAAACTTATTTTTGAAAATTTTTTCATAAACCTTAACATTATGATAATGAACAGCATTTTCTAAAATGAGCATTTTTTTTTTCACAATTTTTACGTTTAATTTTTATTATTTACTATTAATATTGTTTTTGATTAATTTTTTAAAAATAAATATGAATTGAAGATAATAAAATGAAAAAAAATATCAAATTAAAAAATATTTTAATTATTTATAGTAAAAAAAGTAAATCTGATATTAAATGTGTAGAGTACTTGAATGATTTTCAAATTAAACTTACCAGGGTTTTTTCTAAAGGAGTAAGAAAGGAAAATCTTTCAAATAAAATAAATAAATGGAGTGGAGATTATATTATTCATCTAAGCTCATATTATAAATTAACAAAAAGGGACCTAAAAAGAGCTAAAATAGCTCTAAATTTTCACCCGAGTCCCCCTAAATATCCAGGCTCGGGAGGCTATTCAAAAGCTTTATTTAATTTGGATAAAAAATTTGGTGTTACTGTGCATTATATGAACCATAAAATAGATAATGGCAAAATTGTTGGATTTTATTCTTTTAAAATTAATAAAAAACTTACTTTAGAAAAATTAATTAATAAAACAAATAATTTTAAGTTTGTAGTGTTTAAGAAAATTCTTAGGGAACTTCTAAGCAATAATGGAGAAAATAAAATTTTAAAATTATCTAATAATAATAAATTAAAATGGTCAAAAAAAAGGGGAAAAATAAAAGATATTGATAGAATTCAAAAAATAGGAAGATTTATATCTAAATCTGAGTTAGAAAGAGTAATAAGATCAACAAGTATTGGGAAATATAGTCCATATATTGTCCTGCATGGTTATAAATTTGAATTGAAGATTAATTCTTAAAAAAATAAAATTTAATAATTCTGAGCCATCTAATATAATCTTGAAAGTAAGATAAAATATACTTTTTATCTTTATAAAAATTCTTATACTTTTCACTATCAGAAATCATTTGATAATGTCTTGGATTTTTTAATTCATAGTCTCTTTTATATTCAGTTTTTTTGATTTCGTTTATACATTTTATACATAAAGCAATTGCTGTATTTAAATAATTTGTAAATTTAATATTTTGTTTCAACAGTATTTTAATAAAAATTTCATTAGCTCTTATGTGATCTTTTTCTAATTCATAATCTTTTTGATAATCATGTGCATTTCTAATTTGATTAACTAAGGGTTCGCCAAAAGCAACAACATCTTTTTTAGATGAGTGCAGTATTTTTTCGATAAAATAAGATGTCCAAATATCCGAATTTCTACCTCCCGCAGGTGGTTTGTAGTAAATAGGTATGAGGTCTCTTGATATTGACGTATTTTGATCATTAAATGGGCTATAATTATTTCTTGATAAAGCAAAATTTGGCAAAAATTTTTTCTTTATTTTTGTTACTCTAATTGGCCAAAACAATCTAGAAACAGAATCTATATCTGGATCACCTAATACTAGACCACCTGTTACTGCAATTTGCTTCTTTGCAACTTTATTTAAATTAATTTTATTGTTTTCAAATCTTTTTGACCAAGGAAAGCCTCTAGGAAAAAAGGGTATATTATATTTTTCTTCCATACTTATAGCTATATTTGGCCAATTATTTTTTGTTTTAATTGATGTGATTTTATTTTGAATAAAACCTGTCTTTGAGTGATGATAAATAAGGTTGTGTTTTTCAACTGCGAAATTGTCATCATCAATCATTAATACATTTTTACATCCGTCTAAATAACAAATAATAGTACCAATCATTTTCCTTACATTGTCATTTTTAGGAATAAATTTTATTAATTTAGGATAATTTTTTAATAATTTTTCTTGATCTGAAACAGACAGGTATTTTACAAAAGCATTGTATTTATTACATAACTCATTGCAATACTTCTTAGCAGCCGGAGGTGTTTTTAAATCACCAATTACAAATATCTTAAAATTCTTTTCATTATACTTTTTTGCATTTTTAAGAATTGTGTCTAAGAAATAAGGTATGTTGACAGTTGAAGTAATTATATGTAGTGGATTACTAGAATTTCTTTTTGAGTTCATAGTGAATGATATATATTTTAAAATAATATAATCAACTTAATTAATTTCAATTGTATATAGTTAGTGTACATATTAATTTTAGTTTAGACTCGAAAAAAGTAATAATATTTAAAAATGTCAAAATAATTTTCTTTTTTTCACTTCAAATTAATGTAAATAGGAATTAGGTAATAAATGAATTTATCTAAAATAATCTCCGAGGGTCACAAAATAAAATATAAAATATTTAAAAAGTTTTGTGAAATTGAACAGGGTCACCCAGGTTCTATTCTATCGATTTTTGATGTGGTGAACATGCTTTACCTTGGCAATTATGTTAATCTTTCAAAAAATAAAAAAAAAAACGACTATTTAATTATAAGTAAAGGTCATGCAGCATCAGTACAATATCCATATATTATTAGGAGTGGAATACTAAGTGAAAACCAGTGGACTAAATGGAGAAAAAAAAATGAGAGTGTATTTAGAGTGTTTGGAAATAACTCGATTCCGGGTATTGACGTTACTAGTGGTTCTTTAGGTCATGGAGTTGGTATAGGTTCTGGAATTGCTTTAGATTTAAAATCAAAAAAAAAAATAATAAAGTATACGTTATTATAAGTGAGGGAGAGTTGTATGAGGGATCTACCTGGGAAGCACTATTATTTGCTTCACACAACAAACTTGACAATTTAAAAATTATTTTAGATGTAAATAATTTAATAATTCTTGGTAGAACAGAAAATTGTTTAAATTTAAACTCTATAAAAAAAAAAATAAATTCTTTTAACTTTAATGTTAGATCAATTGATGGTCATAATCATAAAGAGATTAAAAGTGGGTTAGATTTTTTGCACCCAAATAATAAAAAAAGTAAATTATTAATTGTTCAAACAATTAAAGGTAAAGGTATTTCATTTATGGAGAACAAACCAGAATGGCATTATTGGCAAAAAATGGATGATTTAAAGAAGAAAAAAATGTTAAGGGAACTAGATGATAGAATCACAGCGAGATGAGTTTATTAAAGTATTATATAAACGTGCAAAAAAAGATAAAAATATCTGTATATTAAGCGCTGATTTCGGAGCACCCGCATTAGATATATTCATTAAGGAATTACCATCTCAGTTTTATCATTTAGGTATAAGTGAGCAAAACATGATTGATGTTGCAATTGGTTTAGCACTAAAAGGAAGAAAAGTATTTTGTTATGCTATGGCACCATTCATATCTATAAGGTGTCTAGAACAACATAAAACAGCAGGTTTAATGAATTTACCTATCGTTACATTGGTTGCGGGTGTTGGTTTAGGATATGCAGATGCTGGACCAACTCATTATGCTACAGAGGATTATGGATCATTGGGTTCATTAATAAATTCAAAAGTTTACACAATTTCAGATGGAAAAATGTCAACTAAATTATCTAATAAATTGTGTACAAAAACAGAGTATTGTTTTGTGAGAATAGATCGAAATGTTACACCAAATTTACAAAAAGATATAAAAAATTCTGAAATTAAAAATGGTTTAAGATATTTATCAAAGGGAAATAACACATGTGTAATAACTAGGGGTTATATGAGTTACAAATCTTTAATAATATTTAAAAAATATGAATTTATGCAGAAATTTACATTAATTGATCTTTTCAAATCAAAACCACTACCTTTGGTTATGAAGAATATTTTAAAAAAATACAAAAAAATAATAGTGATTGATGAACAGGTTGAAAGATCTAGTATTGGATTGCCAATATCTCATTTTATCCTTAAACATAATATTAAATCAAAAGTAACTTTTTTAAATTTAGATGAGAAATATGTTTTTGAGAATGGTGGTAGAGATAAACTCCTCGATTTGCATGGATTATCAGAGTCCAATATAATAAAAGCCATAGAGAAAAAATAATGGATATTGTATTTGTAACTCCTGGAAATTCTAAAGCGATTTACCAAGAGTTATCAAACAAATATTCAGCCATAGAACCTCCTACTTGGTCTTTATTACTTGCAGAGTCATGTAGATCAAAAGGATTTAAAGTTTCTATTTTAGATTGTAATGCTGAAGGCTTGTCTATTCACCAGTCATATGAAAGGTTGAAAGAACTTTCTCCAAAGTTAATTTGTTTTGTTGTATATGGTCAGAATGTAAATGCAGGTACTACAAGTATGAGTGGTGCTACAGAGCTTTCAAATTATATAAAAAAACAAAATAATAAATTTATTATTTCATATGTTGGATCTCACGTACAATCTGTTCCTTTAGAAACACTTCAAAAAGAAAAATCCATTGATTTTGTTTTCGTTAATGAGGGTGTGTATGCCCTTCATAATATTCTTAAATTAAATAATTTTTCAAGTGAGAATTTATCCAATGTGAATGGTATAGCTTATAGAGATAAAAATGGAATTGCTAAATTTACCAAACCTGAAAACATAGTTCCACAAGACAGAATGGATATAGACTTACCTGGTTATGCATGGGACCTACTGCCATATAAATTATCTCCGCTAGATTTATATAGATCACCAATGTGGCACGCTAATTACATAGAGGAAAAAAGAACACCTTATGCAGCAATTCAAACATCGTTAGGCTGCCAGTTTAGATGTGATTTTTGTATGATAAACATTATAAATAGAAATGACGAGGAAGAAGTTGGTGTAGCAGGCACTTATAGTAAAATGAGATACTGGAGCACAGAATTTATTTTAAAGCAGTTTGATAAGCTAATAGATATGGGTGTTTCAACTATAAGAATAACAGACGAAATGTTCTTGCTAAATCCTAAGTACTACAAACCTTTATGTGAAAAGTTAGCTGAAAAAAATGTAAATGATCAATTACTAATGTGGGCATACTCAAGAGTTGACACAGTAAAGAGACCAGAAATTCTAGAACTTGTTAGAAAAGCTGGGATCAGATGGCTCTGTTTAGGTATAGAAAGTGGAGATAAAAATATAAGATTAGAGATTTCAAAAGGTAAATTTGAAGATGTAGATGTAAACAAAGTTGTAAAACAGGTACACGATGCAGATATAAATGTTATGGCCAATTATATATTTGGATTACCTGGAGATACGAAGGATTCGATATTAAAAACTTTTGAACTTAGTAAGGAATTAAATACAATGGGATGGAATACCTATGCGGCAATGGCCTTGCCAGGAAGTAGGCTGTTCAAAATAGCAAAAGAAAATGGAACAAAACTTCCAGAAAGCTACGAAGGATATTCTTTTCATTCATATGATTGTATTCCTTTACCAACTGAAAAACTAGAGGCTTACGAGATATTAGAATTAAGAGATCAGTGTTTTGTTGATTATTTTACAAATGAAAAATATTTACTTACTGTTAAAAAAAAATTTGGTATAGAGGCAGCAAAAAATATTTTGGAGATGTCAAAGATAAAACTAAAAAGAAAAATAATCGAAAAAGCTTACAGTAAATCTATTTAATTTGAGTAAAAAAACTCTCTAAATTTCCTCCAAATTTTTTTTTATAACCAATAAGAGTCCAATCTTTTTTATTTATAAAGTTAATTTTATATCTTTTAGAAAGTTTATTTTTATTAAATCTTGTAAGTTTACTGTTAAATGAAACACCAAAATCAATTGACATTCTTGGTCTGCAATTTTCATTTCTAGTATGATGCACACACAACATGTCAAAATAATAGAATAAACCATTTTTCATATGAGTCAGTTTTTTTGTTCCGTCAAAAGTTTTTATTTTTTGATTATAGTTTTTCTTTTTTGTTAAAATTGTTTTTTTTGGATTAATAGGCAAATAATAAACCAATGTATTTTTTTCATCTCCATCTATAAAAATATTTGTTCTACCATCGGCTGGATGTCCTGCCCATGCATCAGAATGAGGTTTAGATGTAGCAAAAGGTCGATTTGAAGGATATTTTTCATGCATAGGTTTTACAATTCGAACTTCTGGAAACTCAATAAAACTAAGATGTTTCAACATACCGTTCTCCCTTAAAATTGTTTTGAGTACAGTTTGTATTTTGAAATACTCTTTAATACTCTCTTTTTTTGGTCTTACCACACCATTAGGAGTAACATTAAATAAACCATAAATTTCATTTTTATAACTAAACAAAAAATTTTTTTTTCTTTTAAATTTTTTCTTAAACTGTAACTCTAGGCATTTTATTACATAGTTTACAGTTGCTAATTTAAGTTTTTTTAAAGATTTCGATTTAATTCGCGTATTAAACACTACATCAAAATCTTGATAAATATCTATTTTATTCTTTATGTTCTCATAAATCCTGAGTCTTTTTTCTATGATAGAATGTTTGTCTATTTTATTTTTCATACAAATCGACTTATATAAATTTAATGTCAATTTCACAAGTAATAGAATATCGACAAAAAATTTTTATTGTTTATACGAATATAGATATATATATAAATAAACATTTAGATGATAATAAGCAAAACTCCTTATAGAATTTCTTTTTTTGGTGGTGGTTCAGATTATCCAGACTGGTATAATCATAATCCAGGAGAAGTGATTTCAACAACTATTG
>MDTG01101102.1_pt1 | contig 12054 bp, 12 predicted proteins | sample 811421 | NCBI WGS metagenome assembly MDTG01 (sample SAMN05326645, study PRJNA326480) | marine metagenome | isolation source: seawater | place: Pacific Ocean: South East | collected 2011 | reverse complement strand
CAGAGACCCAAGCCGCCCAAGCACTGCGTCATATAGACCAAGAGACGGGTTCTGTCGTCCCGCCCATGCTAGCCACATCCACCTTCGCAAGAGACGAAGACTACAACCTGCGGGATGGATACATATATTCACGCTATGCTGGCCCGACAACCACTCATGCAGAAGAAATCATTGCTATGCTCGAGGCCGCAGACGAAAGCCTCCTGTTCAACTCAGGCATGTCCGCCGCTGCTGCTGTGGTAGAATCCCTACCCCCGCAAGCCCACGTCGTCGCCCAAGGCATGATGTACCACGTTGGACTGCAGTGGCTCGATCGCCAAGCGTCCCGAGGCATGATAGCGCTCGATCACTTCCCAGCAGGTGACATCGACTCGCTTGCTATGAAAATTCACCCAGACAAAACCAAACTAGTCTGGATCGAAACACCCGCTAACGGCGATTGGTCCATCACAGACATAGCCTCTGCTGCCGAACTGGCCCATGCCGCTGGCGCAATACTAATGGTAGATAGCACAGCCGCACCGCCCTGCACGCAGAAACCACTTGCCCTAGGCGCTGACATTTCCTTCCACTCGGCCACAAAATACATGGGTGGACATTCAGATTTCACTGCAGGTGTCCTCTCGGCCCAAAACGATTTACAAATTTGGGACGAAATTCGCAAAGTCCGTGGCTTCCAAGGCACGATTTTACCAGCGTTTGAAGCATGGCTTCTTATCCGCTCCCTACGCACGCTCCACATCCGATATACGCAAACCTCAAACAACGCGATGGCCTTCGCAAACCACTTCATAAATCACAGAGACATACAAACCGTCCTCTATCCAGGCCTTCCAGATCATTTGGACCACACCATCGCTGCACAACAAATGAAAAATGGTTTTGGCGGAATGATGTCAATCCTTATCAATGGCACTAACAACCGCGCCCTAGAAATTGCCAAGCAAACAAAACTCTTCATTCCTGCTACATCTCTTGGCGGCGTGGAATCACTGATCGAACACCGGCGAACCGTAGCAGGCCCAGATAGTGGTATCCCCGATAACCTCTTGCGCATCTCTATCGGCATCGAGCACATCAACGATTTAATTGCAGACTTCGAGCAGGCTATTTTAGCCACTGCAACTCATGCCTAACAATCTGCTCACAGAAACACCCCAAGGCCTGTTGATCCTGCTCGCTGTCTTTTTCTTCCTCGCCGGAGTTTTACGCGGATTTAACGGTTTCGGTTCTTCGCTCCTATCTGTACCTGCTTTGTCCTTTTTGCTTGATCCTGCAGAGGCCGTTGCCATCGCAACAATTGCAGAAATCCCCATAGTCTTTCTGCTGCTGCCCTCCGTCCACAGCCACGCAAGTGCTACAACTACGCTCCCAATGATCGCCACATTCGTAATCTGCGTTCCAATTGGTGCAGTAGCTCTTACTTCAATCGACCCAACACCCATGAAAATTGGTCTCTGCGTTTTTGTATTGGTGATGCTTGGGATCCTTGCCAAACAGGACCGAATCACCACATTTCTGCACCACAAAACCCTGATCGCGGCAGGAGCATTAGCAGGATTTTCGCAAGGCTTGACTGCCATTGCTAGCCCAATCTTTGCTACCGCCATAATCGCACGTGGCGAAGACATGCAAACCACCCGCGCCAACATTATCGCCCTCGCCGCTGCGCTCATCACATTATCCCTAATCAGCTTTGGCTGGTTTGGCATTCTCACCTTACAGACCCTTACAACCGCAATAATCATGTTGATTCCCCTCGCCCTTGGAGTGTGTTGCGGCCAAGGTCTGTTCAATCGGGCCAGTCACCTCAACTTACGGCCAGTGTTTATGGGTCTTGTCGTGCTCACTGCTCTCTCAACACTCACACAAGAGCTTTTTTAGACTGGCAATATCATTGTCCCACACGATAGGGTATTCCCAAACACCTCAAAAAAAGGATCCTCAAAATGGCTGATATCAAACGTTCCCACTCCAACGGCCGGATGTCTCAAATGGTTGTGCACGGCGACACCATCTACCTCGCAGGCCAAGTCGCAGCAGAAGGCGAAAGCGTGACTGCCCAGACACAAGGCATCCTTAACCAAATCGACAGTCTCCTGGCAGAGGCGGGTTCTGACAAAACCAAAATACTGATGGCGCAAATCTGGCTTGATGATATGTCCAACTTCGCTGAAATGAATGCCGTCTGGGACGCATGGGTCCCAGAAGGCAACGAGCCCGGACGCGCTGCCGGTTCCGCGCATCTCGCCACTCCGGGCTTCAAGGTCGAAATCATGATTACTGCTGCAAAGTAACAGCGAAGGGCCGCGCCAAATAAAAAAAACGTGGCCCCCGATAAATCCTTAGGTTTAAGCTTTTAAACAACTTTTATGCAAAAAAAAATCAATTTTTGACATCGCAGCACCAAACAGGCGCATCAGATGAAAACACTTTCCCAGTCCCTAACCGATCCTGCGTTTGTGCAAAATCCCTATCCATTTTACAAACGAGCCCGCGCAGCTGGCGAACTTGTTTATTGGAACGAATACTCCCGAATCTGTGCGACCTCTTACGCTGCAGTGAACCACTTTCTGCGTGACAGAAATTGGGGCCGCGAAATACCCCGCGGATTTGCAAAATCTATCTCCAAAAAAATCCAGCCCTTTATGGATATCGAGGAACATTCGATGTTGGAACTCGACCCACCACGCCATACAAAACTGCGCACTTCGGTCCTGCGATCGTTTACTTCAGCCCGTATCAAATCTCTTGCCCCTGAAATCGAAACTCTCGCTAATCAACTCATCGACAGTTTCGACAACACACCTGATTTACTGCCCGCCTTTTGCACACCCATTCCTGTCACAATCATCGCACGTCTAATTGGCGCGCCTGAGTCCGACGCACCACTACTACTTGATTGGTCTCACAAAATGGTCACCATGTACCAAGCCAGCAGGACACCCGCAGATGAGGACGCAGCTGCAGGCGCTAGCCGGGATTTCGCCTCATACCTGTACAATCTACAAACTGAACGAATTAAGCAACCACGACAGGACCTAATCTCTGCTCTGCTAACACACTCTTCTACAAAACTGAGCGGTCCAGAACTTACGTCTACCTGTATCCTCTTATTGAACGCAGGTCACGAAGCTACTGTTCATGCCATGGCAAATGCCACAAAAACCTTCTTGCAAACTGGAACCAAACCCACAAAACCGAGCATTGAGGAATCCCTCCGTTACGATCCACCCCTGCACCTTTTCGAACGTCACGCCAAATCAGAGGTTGAGGCTTTCGGCCACAATTTCAAACGCGGCGACACAGTCGCTTGTTTGCTCGCCAGCGCCAACCGCGACGTGAAAAATTTTGAGGCCCCAGAAACATTTCAACCAAAACGCACCAAAAATCCGCACGTCAGCTTTGGCCAAGGGATGCACTTCTGCCTTGGTGCACCGCTAGCACGTCTTGAATTGCAAGTTGCACTAAAAACCTTGTTCAATCGCTGCCCAAACATGCGGCTCGCAGCAAAGCCAAGCTACACCAACAACTACCACTTCCATGGCCTTACAAGTCTCAAAGTTATCATTTAAATGGATTTTCTTGCATTTAGCGCTGCGGAGATCGTTCCATCATCTAAATAATCCAATTCGCCACCGATTGGCACACCTTGCGCCAGCGACGTTAACGTAACGCCCACTTCTTCCAACTGGTCTGCGATATAATGGGCCGTCGTTTGCCCATCCACGGTTGCATTTAGGGCAAGGATCACTTCAGATACCTCTTCCGCTAATACCCGGGAAATCAACGATGGAATGCGCAGTTCTTCTGGCCCCACACCATCAAGCGCAGATAGCGAGCCACCCAATACATGGTAGCGGCCTTTAAAGACTTTTGTACGCTCCATGGCCCATAAATCAGCCACATCTTCGACCACGCATATTTGTCCATTCCCACGTCGTTCATCCTCACAGACGTCACATCGACCCTTCGTCCCAATATTGCCACAGACGACACACTCCTGTGCTGTCGCCGCCACTGCAAGCAGTGCATCTGCAAGCGGTGTTAACAGCAAGGCTCTTTTCTTGACCACATGTAAAACTGCACGGCGGGCAGACCGCGGCCCCATTCCCGGCAGCTTCGCCAACAATGTTATAAGCGCGTCAATTTCTTGGTTGTTACTGCTCAAAACGGCAGCTTCATCCCTTCGGGCAGGTTCAGACCTTCAGTGATCTTACCCATTTCTTCTTGCTGCATCTGAGCCGCTTTAGCTTGCCCATCTTTAATGGCAGCCACAATCAAATCTTCCACAACTTCTTTGTCAGAAGGCACGAACAATGACGGATCGATCTCGATCCCTTTTACGTCACCCTTGGCTGTCACAGTCACAGTCACCATGCCAGCACCCGCTTGACCTGTGGTGGTCAACTCATCCAGTTTAGCCTGTGCATTGGCCATCTTGCCTTGCATTTCCTGCGCCTGTTTCATGATCTTGGCCATATCGCCAAGCCCGCCTAAACCCTTTAACATTAACACTCTCCATTAAAAGTCGTTTGTGTATACCTAACCCGCCAAGGGGCGCAAAACAAGTTATCGCACCGCTAATCTGCCAACAAAACACCAACCCCAAATCATAGCTGCTGCTCCAGCCAGAACCGCTGACAACGCCTGCCCATAAACAATACCCGGTGCAGCCAACCACCATCCCATCATCACACAACACGGAAAAATTAAAATGCCATCACGAAACCAGTTACAAAAGGTTGAATAAATCGGCTTGCCCAAATTATTAAAGGCCGCATTCGATACAAACAACGCTCCCGCAAACATATAGCCACCAGCACCAATCAGCATAAATGCTAGCAATACTTCACGCGATAACCCAACTAACCCGAATAGATTCGCTACCGGTTCACGAAACAACGCCAATATTCCCCAAGACACTAATGTGTAAATCACACAAAATATGAGTGCGTCTCGATATGTTTGCTTCACACGGTTCATCCTCTCTGCACCAAAATTTTGTCCAATGATCCCCCCAATCGCTCCCGACAAGGAAAATATCCCCCCAAATGCTAGCACCGCAATACGGCTGGCGACGGCCCAACCTGCCACTGCAGCATCACCATAAGTGCTGATCACTTTTGTTAAAACGTAATTTCCAAAAGGAGTCGAAAGCTGGGTCAGGACCGCAGGGATCGCAATAGCTAAAAATGGCTTTAAAAGGGTATGTAATGCCTGTCGCGAGACAGGCCCAACCATATTGTGCACTCGCACTACGAACCAAATCGACAAAACCGCTGAAACAGTTCGCGAGACTACCATTCCCCAAGCGGCTCCTTCAAATCCCCAGTTAAGGCCAAGAATGAACAGAGGGTCCACCAGCATCGCCACCAAACCTGCAGACATGGTTACAGACATGGACCGCACCGCATCACCAATGGATCGCAGCACGGCTGAACCCACCATGCCGAGCGCCATAAACGGTAAACTTGGGACTGAAATTAAAAGGAACAAAGCGGCATCTTCCAAAGTCTGTCCTTCAGCCCCTGCAAAAGCTAAGATTTCACGGCGATAAATAATTACCAAAAGGGCAGTAAATAGCTGGAAAAAAAATGTATAAAGCGCCGCCGACGTTGTCTGTTGTCGCGCCAATTCCAGCTTGGCCTGTCCGATGGATTTCGAAACCAAAGCCGTGCTAGCAATCATCAATCCTATACCACTTGAAATGGTAAAAAATTGAATTGTCCAACCAAAGCCAAGCGCGGCTATAAGCCCTTCATCTCCGAGATAGCTAACCCAAAACAGGGTTGTCACATCGACCAAAAACATGAACACAAGGCCGAGTGAACCCGTCAGTGTCATAACCACTACATGACGCATGGTCGATCCAGTCAAAAACTTTGCTTTATTGTCCATTTCAGCCATTTATCTGCAAGGCTCAGAGGCTAAACAACGATGAAAAATACTCTCATGTCCTGGTACAGGATGGCGTGGAATCATCAGCGCAAGTACCAACGAGATCAGGGCCACACTGGCCGCAAAGAAAAACACAGCAGTAGGCGATACCATCCATAAATATCCAAGCACAGGGGGAAGGAGAACTGCGCCAATGTGGTTGATTGTAAACGCCACCGCCGCTGTGGGCGCAATATCCGCAGGATCCGCAATTTTTTGGAAATACGTCTTTTGCGCAAGAGCCAAAGCAAAGAACAAATGGTCTACCACGTAAAGAACAGAGGCGATCATTACGCCCCAGCCAAACATATAAATTCCACCGTAAGCACAGAACACAATAATAAGTCCCGTGTATTCAAAAACTAAAGCATTTCGTTCGCCAACACGGGCGACAAAACCGCCCATCAAAGGTGCAAAGATCATATTGGCTATATAATTGATCAAGAACAACGCCGTAACTTCGTGTACTTCAAACCCAAACCGTTCAACCATCATAAACGCTGCAAAGACCATAAAGATTTGACGGCGGGCACCAGAAGCAGCCTGTAGGCTGTAATACAACCAATAGCGGGTGCGAAACACCATTTTGGTGTGCTGTTTAACGGGCGCTTCAAACGTCGGGTAGGCGAACCAACAAAACAAGGTCAGCATTAACGCCAAACCGCCGCCTGCCATGTAAATTGTTGTGTAATCCCAGCCTAAAATCTTCCACGTCAGCATGATAACACCATAAGTAAAGAGGCTTGCACCCGACCCCACAGCCACATACCACCCAAGAAGCTGGGGCGCGCGCTCCTTACTTATCCATTGTAATTCGAGTGACATTTTCACAGTTTCGTAATAGTGAAAGCCGATAGAGCCAATTAGGGTCGTGATCAAAAGCCCAGCCATGGTTGGAAACCAAGCTGTGATTGCGACCGTCGCTCCAAGCAGTAGCAAGGATACAACCGCCAACGCTTGTTCTCGCACGTACCAAAGCACGTAAATCACGCCAATAGCCAAAAAACCCGGGATCTCGCGGATCGAGTGAAGCCAGCCAATATCACTGCCCTGAAAATCAGCTACTTCAATAACAAAGTTGTTTAACAGCGCTAACCAAGTGGAAAATGCCAATGGCATCACAAACGCCATAACACCAAGCAACACCCAAGGTCGCCTCCAAATGGGTAACTTATGAGAATCCAGGATTATCACAACATTATCTTGCATTAGAACTCCCTACGCCTGTCGCGCGGGGATGGCGAGCGCAAATAGTGAAGCAACACATTGTTGCATAAATCGTGACAAAATAATTAAACTAGGTCAGGCCGTCAACAGAGTACCTGCATCAAGGCGAACCCGCCGGTCCATCCGCGCGGCAAGCTCTATGTTATGGGTGGCAATCAAAGCTGACATGTCAGTCGCACGCACCAAATCCATCAAAGCGGCAAATACCGTTTCGGAAGTGCTAGGATCGAGGTTCCCAGTTGGCTCATCCGCTAGCAAAACTTTTGGTTTATTCGCAAGCGCTCGGCAAAACGCCACTCGCTGCTTTTCACCACCCGACAGTTCAGCAGGGCGATGCCCAGTACGATCTTTAAGTCCAACCATGTCCATCAATTGTATGGCATAAAATCTTGCCTCTTTCTGCGAGACGCCGTTCGCCAGTTGAGGCAGGACCACATTTTCAAGTGCCGTAAATTCCTGCAAAAGATGGTGGAATTGATACACAAATCCAACATCTTGACGCCTCAATCGCGTACGAGCACGATCCCCGCTGCCAACCGCATACCCACCGATTTCAACATACCCTTTGTCCGGTGCATCGAGCAGGCCTGCAATATGCAGCAGTGTCGATTTACCTGCACCAGAAGGCGCAACCATCCCCACAACCTCACCAGTACCCAATGTAAAATCCACACCGTTCAGCACCTGAACTTCAGTTGGCACCCCAAGATTATAACCCTTGGTGATCCCATTCAACTTCAAAGCATCACTCATATCGAAGTGCCTCTACTGGACTCATTCGCGCGGCCCGTCGTGCAGGGAAATACGTGATCCCAAATGATAGTCCAAGCGACAAAGCAACCGCACTCATCACGTCGCCAAATTCCAATTTAGCAGGCAAATGTGACAAAAGGCGTGTGGAAGGGTCCCAAACGTCACCCCCCGCAATCGTGTTCACAAAGCCAAAGATCGGATCAATATAAATCGCAAACAGACAGCCGAGAACAACACCCAGTGCTGTGCCGACTAATCCGATAGATGCGCCACAGATAAAGAACACCCGCAAGATTGACCCTTGTGTAAGGCCAATAGTGCGCAAAATCCCCACATCACGCCCCTTATTTTTTACCAGCATTATCAGACCAGACACGATATTCATGGATGCGATAAGCACCAGAATCGACAGAATAATGAACATGATATTATCCTCCATTTCTAGCGCGCGCAGAAACCCACCAGATGCGTTCTTCCACGTCCAAACCAGTGAATTGGGTCCCGCAGCCAGTGTAAATTTATTCGCAAAATCATCCACCTGATCAGGATTGCCAACCATCACTTCAAATTCATCGACCTGTCCGTCACGATTGAAAAAGACCTGCGCTTCCGCTAGGGGCATATAGACCCGTGTCTTGTCTATATCCCAGCGCCCAACACCAAAAATATAGACCACGTCATATACTCCCACTCTGGGGCTGGTGCCAAAGGCAGTTTTTACCCCATTGGGAGAAATTAGTGTAATTTTGTCACCAAGGGCGAGGTTCAGTTCCCGCGCCACGCCTACACCAATGGCAACACCCTTGGCATAATTGTTGATATTCCCAATTTTTGTTTCAGGCTTCACCACTAACGGAATACCGATTAAATCTCTGTACCGCTGGCCCAGTACTAGCACACCTGTGTTGCGCCCGTTGGCAGATGCCATGACCTGCCCATTCACAATCGGTGCGGCACGTTCTACGCCTGGAACAGCACGCAAAGCTTGGGCAATTTTGTCAAAATCTGTAAACGTGCTGACCGTCTGTCCCTGATCATTCAGGTGTGGCGAAACGTAGACAGACGCATGTGCATTTGCACCTAGAATTGTATTGGTAAATTCAACCCGAAACCCCGTTCGCACAGCCAACGTTGAGATCAACGCAAACACCGCAAGCGTAATCCCAACCAGCGAAATCCACGTCATAACCGAAACGCCACCCTCGCGGCGTTTGGCACGCAAATACCGCCACGCGATCATCCACTCAAAGTGGGCAAAAGGGGTGGTCGTACTCATAGCTTTACTTTCTTAACAAGGAGTTTTTACGCAAGGATAGGGCAAACAGACTGAACACCAAATTATGCCCTGCCAAAAATCGGTCAATAGTGAATATCAACCAGCCAAGTGTAAAAGACACACCATTGCGATACGCCTTGAAAACCCATGCGGCAATACTTTTGTCCAAAAAATATGCGATATGGCTCGACCCTGAGAAGGCGTCGATAAATTCCGACTTGGCCAGTTCAACTTCTAGCCCCTCCAATCTGGCAACACTACCAGTCACCACCACCACGCCTCTTGGGACACATTACCCATCATAGAGACAATCACCACTTCGCAGGTAAGTCCCAAGGTTTGCGCCATTTTGTAAAAAACTGCCGCGATAAGGCGCACCATGGCTAGAGTATCGACCACACCCCACAGAAGCTATGGAAGCTATGGAAGCTATGGAAGCTATGGAAGCTATGGAAGCTTCAATGCGGCGATTGTATGATTTGCCAACGTCAAAGTTGATAAATTGCGTCATACGCTCCCTGCCTATTTTAACAGTTTAAAGGCTCAAGTAAATTTCTTTAATACGCAATACTGCCTCTGCTGGCGTCATCTCTTGACTGTTCCCAGTTCTACGCGACGTAAGCTCAACCAAACCATTACTTAAGCCTCTTGGGCCCACTGTAATACGCCAAGGCAATCCGATCAAATCCATTGTTGCAAACTTGCCACCAGCCCGTTCTTTACGATCATCATAGAGCGCTTCCAGCCCTGACACTGTGAACTCTTTATAAAGTGCATCACAGGCCGCATCGACCACATCGTCGCCCTGCTTCAGGTTGACAATACCCACATGATACGGCGTCACACCTTCGGGCCAAATGATACCCTTATCATCATGACTTGCTTCAATAATAGCACCCAACAAACGTGACACCCCAATCCCATGAGAGCCCATGTGAACTGCTACCGGATTGCCGTCAGGCCCCTGTACTGTTGCATTCATCACATCTGAATACTTAGTCCCAAAATAAAAAATTTGTCCAACCTCGATCCCCCGGGCAGATTTACGCCGTTCTTCTGGAAGCTCGTTGAAAAGCTTCTCGTCGTGGGTCTCATCCGTGCGGGCGTACCTCCTTGTAAACTCTTCCATTATCTTCTGACACTGCGCCTTATCATCGAAATCGATCTCTCTATCACCAAATGTAAGATCTGTCACCGCGCTGTCATAAAACACTGCAGATTCACCCGTTTCAGCAAGCACCAAAAACTCATGCGTATCATCCCCACCGATCGGGCCTGAGTCCGCACGCATCGGAATGGCCTGAAGCCCCATCCGCTCAAACGTACGTAAGTAGCTCAACAAATGACGATTGTATGCATGCAATGCATCCTCCTTGGTCAAGTCAAAATTATACCCGTCCTTCATGTAAAACTCGCGCCCACGCATCACCCCAAATCGCGGGCGGCGCTCATCACGGAACTTCCATTGTATCTGATACATGGTCAGTGGCATATCCTTGTAAGATGTCACATTGCTGCGGAATATGTCTGTTATCAATTCCTCAGCTGTCGGCGTGAATAACATATCACGATCATGTCGGTCTCTAATCCGCAACATTTCCTCGCCATAATCATCATAGCGACCAGATTCTCGCCACAAGTCTGCAGATTGAATGGTTGGCATCAGCATCGGCATATGCCCTGCTTTGGCCTGCTCTTCATGCACGATACCCTCAATCTTGCGGAGCACCTTGAACCCCATTGGCAGCCAAGAATAGATCCCAGCAGATGCCTGTTTTATCATACCCGCTCGCAGCATATAACGGTGGCTTACAATCGATGCTTCTGCCGGGTTTTCTTTCAATACGGGGAGGAAATAACGGGACATGCGCATGGGTTAGGCTCCAATTCTTAATCAACAAAATCTCTAGGCCAAAGCCAAAGGTGGTGCAATACGAAGTAATAAGGCAATTAAAACCTCTACAACCAAATCACCACGTATTTATATCAGCCCCATCCAAAAATTTCACCTAAGGCGGCGTCTTGACAGTGGTCACGCCAAAACCAGCGTGAAGCAACCTTCAAGTCACAATCCTTATTCCAATCTAGAAGGGACGAAATAAAAAACTAAGTTGTTGATAAAGGCAAACTCAGAGAAGCAATCTAAGACTTAAAGAAACAATGCACCACCTATCGCAATGAAGCCTCTGTCTTCAGTCGTGCTACTCTCGAAGATCATGTAAAGCCCAAATGATGCGAGCTGGACGCAGAATTTGGGTTTTTTTCGTCAGTCCTGTGATTAATTATCCAAAAATCAACCAGAGCAATGCAATCAGAAAATCGGGATACCTTCGCGCAAAAAGGACCGCAGGAGAAAACCGTGAATTATTGGACCCTCACAATCCCCTGACACCCCATGCAGGCTGCAAGTTCATGCAACCGCGTTTCAACAATCTCTCCACTGTAAATAGTCACGGATGGATCCAACCACAGCTCCAAATGCGTCGTACTTTGATGCAGCTTTGCCTTGCGCAGCACATTTGCATCACCCGCTGCCAACGAAGCCCCAAGCCGCATAGCCTGTCCTATCACTTGCGCCACAATTTGCTCTTCTTCTGTCAGCAAATGCTTCAATTTCTTATACTTTTCCAGCTTTCCATTCTTGCGATAACGATGCAACAAAGCCATGGCCAAAGTCACACGCGCTCTGTGACGCAGTCCACCCAGATTACCCCGCATAGCATTGTCAAAACATTCTTCGGCCCGCGAATTTGGGTCTGATCGCCAACTAACATCGTGCAGCAAACCCGCAGCTAAAACCAACCGCTGTACCTTTGGGTCATCTGCCAACAACGGCGCAACCCAAGCTGCTAAATGCT
>MDTG01068774.1_pt1 | contig 12054 bp, 11 predicted proteins | sample 811421 | NCBI WGS metagenome assembly MDTG01 (sample SAMN05326645, study PRJNA326480) | marine metagenome | isolation source: seawater | place: Pacific Ocean: South East | collected 2011 | reverse complement strand
TCTTAATTGCTTTTCGTAATCAAGAACATCCAGAACTTTTTGATGTGGAATTTCTTTTTCCTTCAAAATTGAAAGAAGTTCTTGAGGTGATCTAGATGCTAAAAAATCTTTTGCTTCTAATGTTGGTTTTGGTGATGACATCTAAAAAATTATGTTAGAGTAAAAATATTACTTTTTTTTAACACAATATAAATCTTCATCTTTTAATTACAGCTTTATTTTATCTTTTACTCTACTATTATTGAAAAAACTTATCTTGAAAACCAATCAGATATAATTTATCTTCAGCTCTTGTAATAGCTGTATATAACCATCTTAGATATTCTCTAGATGACGCATCTGGAAAGTATGGTTGCTCTACAAAAACAGTTTTCCATTGTCCTCCTTGAGATTTATGACAGGTAATTGCATAGGAAAATTTTACTTGTAGCGCATTAAAAAATTTATTCTTTTTAACAGCCAAGAGTTGTTTATATGAAGATTTTTCATTTGCATAATCTTCTTTTACTGCCTCATATAATCGATTTGACTCCTCATAAGTTAAAGAGGGAGTTCCACTGTTAAGGGTATCTAAAATCAAAACTGTTTCAAAAGGTTGCTGACTTGGATAATCTATCATTCTAACTTCTACTTCTGCAAAACGAAAACCATATAATTCTTTAATTGCATTAATTCGCATAACTTCACAAATATCTCCATTTGCTATAAAACCAGCTTCAGAAGAATCTTGTAACCAGAAATAATTATTTTTTACGACCATAATATAATCTCCTGTAGTAATTTCATTTTCTTGACCACGAACTTGAGAACGAATTTGTTGATTATACTGATTCGCCCTTTTATTAGATAAAACGATCAAAGTAGTATCCTCTAATCTACCGTTTTTATAGGATTCAGTAATTGCATCTTCTACATCATAACCATCAATCAAACGTATAATATCAGGATATCCCAAATCAAATTGAAAATTATTAGCATTATATTCTATAAAGTTTCTTAATACTGAGGCATTCGCTAATATTCCAGATTTTTCATGCTGACGAGTAACTTCATCTAATTCTATTTTTTTTACATTTTTACGATATTGTACTGCTAAAAGATCTTCTTCTAAGGCTGGACTTAAGGTTAATTTAACGGGAGGTAGTTGAGCAGTATCACCAATGAGTATTAACTTACATTGATATCCAGAATAAACATAGGAAATTAGATCATCTAATAAAGAAGCTTTTTCGAAAAGTTTTCCATTTTGGGGTTGATCAGGAATCATTGAAGCTTCGTCTACAATAAAAATAGTATGGGTATGTTTGTTTGGCTGTAATACAAAGTCTACAGATCCATTTTGTTTTTTTTTAGGGAAATAAATTTTCTTGTGTATAGTAAAAGCTTGTCTTTTAGAATAGCCTGACATTACCTTTGCAGCCCTACCAGTAGGAGCCAATAAAACAGCTTTCTTTTTAACTTTCGATAAATTGTGAACCAAGGTACTTATGATAGTAGTTTTTCCGGTTCCAGCATAGCCTTTTATTAAAAACAATGAATTTTTATCTTCAGCAAATATGAAATCTACTAATAACAAGAATAATTCTGACTGCTTAGAGGTAGGTAGATATGGAAACTTTTGTAAAAGTTCTTTATGAAAATCTGAGGCTTTTTTTAACATGTAAAATTTAAAGCATTAAAGATACGTGGATTTGTACATAAAAGTTTTTATCATTAAAAAAAAATTGTAGATTTGCTACACCTGAAAAAAAATATAAAATGATTATATCGATTCTTTTAGCTATTATCGCAACATTTGGTTTTGCTTATTTATTAGTAAAATATTTACCGTTAAAACATAAATGGATGGTTTCTATTTTTCTTTTAATTCTGTCCGTTATTTTAGTTTATAAAATTTATGATGGGATTATGAAACCCATAAACTTTAATCAGGACAAACGAGTAAAATTTGCCAAAGTAATTCAAAATCTTAAAATAATTAGAGATGCTGAGTTGGCATTCTATCAAGTGAATGGAAAATACACAGATAGTAAAGAAGGATTGATTCAATTTATTGATACTGCTCAATTTGCAATTACTGAAACACGAGATACTGTTTTTCAGGTGAACAAAGGAACTAGATGGCAGCCTGTTATGGTTCCTGTTGAAAAAAGAATTTTAGATACTATTGGATATGAATCCGTACTTAATAGTTTCGAAGGAAAAAATTATACGAATATGTTTGATGTACCTGGAGTCGAAGGTAAACAGTTTGAACTTGCAATTGGTGAGGTTGAAAAAATTCCTGGATTGAGAGTACCTGTTTTTGAAGCTAGAACAGAAAAAAAAGATATTTTAAAAGGAATGGACGCTTCTCTTGTAAAGCAAGAAATGGAAGCAATAGAAACTGACCAAATTAAAGGTGAATATGTTTCTGTAGGCTCTCTCAGCGAAGTAACTACAAGTGGTAATTGGCCACCATCATACGACAAAGCAGATCGTGAAGAAGAAAACGATAAATAAAAAAATAGAGGACACCTTTAAAAAAAAATTATCCATCCAATTCAGTTTGGATGGATTTTCTTTTTGCGCCTGTAACAGTAATAATGAGGTATATAACTTTTCCTCTTATCAGTTTTTGGAAGCTATAAATTCTCCAGAATTAATTCTAAATAAAATTCAACAAGTTTTTGAAAATGAAAAATCATTGCAAGAAGATTTTGAAACTGTTACTGTAATTCACCAGAACAATCTGAACAGTTTAGTCCCAAATGAATATTTCAATGAAAGTTCCTTAAAAAATTATTTAAAATATTCTATCAGGACAATTTCTACAGATTTGATTGTATATGATACTTTAGATTTTATGGAAAGTAAAAATGTCTATATACCATATGTTAATATCAATAATTTTCTTTTTCAAAACTTCGGTGAGTTTGAATATAGACATCACTCAAGCATACTATTAGAAAAACTATTTTTAAAAAATACTGAATCTGAAGTTAATTTCTTTGTACATGTAAGTAAGAGTATCTTTGATATTGTGGTTTTCAAAAAGTCTAAACTTCTTTTTTATAATATTTTTGACTACGAAACAAAAGAAGATTTTATCTACTATATTTTATTTACCTTAGAGCAACTAGAATTAGATCCCGAAGATACAATGGTAACTCTTATTGGAGCTATAGACTCCAACTCTGACAACTACAAAATTTTATATAATTATGTTAGAAATATCAACTTTTTAAATTCCCAAAACACCATTTTTAATTCTCAAGACACTTTTACTAAACATTCAAACTTTATCTTATTAGGATGAGAATTGTCTCTGGAAAACAAAAAGGAAGAAAAATAAGAGCTCCAAAAAAATTACCTGTAAGACCAACGACAGACCTTGCAAAAGAATCATTATTTAATATTTTAAACAATCACTATTATTTTAATGATATCTCTGTAATTGATTTATTTTCTGGAACAGGCAATATTTCATTTGAATTTGCTTCAAGAGGCTCTAAAAATATTCATGCAGTTGACAATAATTATAATTGTATCAAATTTATTAATAAAACATCAGATGAGTTTGACTTTACAATAAAATCCTATAAAATGGATGTTTTTAAATTCTTAGAAAAAACACCTTTAAGAGCAGATATTATTTTTGCAGACCCTCCATATAACATGGATATAGAAAAGTATTTAACGATTGTTAATCTTGTTTTTGAACGAAAACTATTACATAAAAATGGTCTACTTATTTTGGAGCATTCAAAACATATGGTTTTATCTGAAAATATTTTTTTTCGCTATTCAAAAAAATATGGAGGTAATGTCTTTAGCTTTTTTGAAGTAGAAGAATTATAATAAAGACTTCACAATATCAGAAACACTTATATTTTCGGCTTCAGCTTTGTAGTTTTTAACAATTCTATGAGATAATATAGGAATTGATACTGCCTTAACGTCCTCAATATCGGGAGAATATTTCCCTTTTACAGCAGCATTTGCCTTTGCTGCTAAAATAAGGTTTTGAGAGGCCCTTGGTCCAGCTCCCCAATCAACATATTTCTTAACTAAAGCTGTAGCTTCTGAACTTTTTGGTCTTGTTTTCCCAACAAGAGCTACCGCATATTGTATGACATTATCTGCTACAGGAACTTTTCTAATTAATTGTTGAATCTCTAAAATATCTTTTGATGACAGTATCTCAGTTGCTTGGGAAACAATATTCGTTGTCGTGTTTTTTACGACAATGACTTCTTCCTCAAAATTAGGGTACTCTAGATTAACAGAAAACATAAAACGATCTAACTGTGCTTCTGGAAGAGGATATGTTCCTTCTTGTTCAATAGGATTTTGAGTTGCTAAAACTAGAAATGGCAATGCTAGACGATAATGATTTCCTGAAATCGTAACAGATTTTTCTTGCATGGCCTCTAATAAGGCAGCCTGTGTTTTTGGAGGTGTTCTGTTTATTTCATCTGCCAAAATGATATTTGAAAAAATAGGTCCTTTGATAAATGTAAATTCCCTTTCCTTATTCAAAATTTCACTTCCTAATATATCTGAAGGCATTAAATCTGGTGTAAACTGAATTCTTTTAAAATTCAACCCTAAAGCATTTGAAACAGAGTGAACTAATAATGTTTTTGCCAGTCCTGGTACTCCTATTAATAATGAGTGGCCTCCGCAAAAAACAGATAATAAAACATAATTAACAGCTTGTTCTTGACCAATAATTACTTTTCCTATCTCTGTTTTTAAATCCTGAAATTTAACTACAAGATTATCAATAGCAGCTACATCAGACATTAGTTAGAAGTTTCTTTTTTCCAATTTTTTTTAAACTTACATTTTTGAAAATCATCACTAATTTTAATATAAGTATCTCCAATTTTTTCCCTAGACCACTTTGCAATAGTTTCTTGTTTTTTCTTTTGGAGAGCTAAACTCTGAACTTTTACGTAATCATCTAGCATATCGGCAATATGCGTATTCGTTCTATCTTTCATAATCATTACCTTATACATTTTCTTACCACCTCTTTCTTCATCATAAAAAACGTCAGACATTTCACCTTTTTGTAAATTATTTACCCTTGCATATAATGCAGGATCCATTCTAGTTAAATCAAAGGTTGATTCTCCAGAATAAGGGTTTACTATTAAGCCTCCATTATTTTTAGTATCTTTATCTTGAGAGTATTTTTTTACTGCTTCTTCAAAAGTGAGAACACCATTTTGAATGTCTTTTTTTATCTGTTCTACTTTGGCTTTTGTTTCATCAAGTTTTTCTTGTGGAATTTCTGGTTGAATTAAAATATGAGAGGCAATTCTGGTATTTCCCTTTATTTCATGTAGTTGAATGATATGATACCCAAACATAGATTTAAAAGGTTCAGATACTTGATTAACATCTAAAGAAAAAGCTGTTTCTTTAAACTCTTTAATAAAAGGACTTTCTTTATTAATCGAATATTTTCCACCATTTTGTGTAACTCCTGGATCATTAGAATTAATAATCGCTTTCATCTTGAAACTTGCTCCCCCCTCTATTTCTTTCTTAATTTGCGATAATTTTTTTACAATTCTATCTAACTCTTCTTGAGTAGCTTCAGCATTAATCACTAATTGTGCTAATTGTATTTCTGCAGGAAATTCAGGTAATTCTCCTTTTTCTTTAAGTCCGTTAAAATAAATTCTCACCTCCTCCGGAGTTACATCTATATTTTCTGTGATTTTACTTTGCTCCCTTTGAATTAGATAGTTTTCTTTTTCAATACCAAAAAGTTCTTTTTTTAAATCTTCGATATCATTAAATCCATAAGCTTTTACGACTTTTTCTATACTTCCATATTCTTGACTAAAAAACTGTATATTTCTTTCTACTTGGCTTTCTATTTCTGCATCAGAAACTACAATACTATCAACAACGGCATGATGAGCTAGTAACTTCTGCAACATTAATTGTTCTAACATTTCGCAATCAGAAATTTCAATTTTACCTTCACTACTATTCTCTATTTCTAATTTAAATTTTTCGATATCTGATTCTAATACAATATTTTTTCCAACTACTACTCCAACTCCGTCAATTTTAATTTTTTGTGCAGGTACTTGAATGAAAAATGATAAAAACAGAACGAAACTAATGGATTTTAAAACTTTTATTTTGAATTGCATCTTTTATGATTATTTTTTCTATATCTCTAATTAATTGTAATTTTCTTTGGTGTAAAATCATCTGTTTTATTGTTGGCTCAATATAACTCAATGGAGCTATGTCATTCCTTAATAGAACATCTTCTACAGCAGCCAAATATAAACCTAATGAATCTTCTTTTTTAATGAATTTGGTTTTTTTTAACAAATTTAGTCTTGAAAATGGTGTTTTTAACAAAACATTTTCTAAAGGAGTCCAAATAGAATCATTTAACATCATTGATTTAAAACTTAACTGTCTTAATTCTAATTCTTCAAGGTCTTCTGTAGTTCCTTTTTTAAAAAAAGAAACAACTTCTTTAGTATCAATTAAATCATTAGAAAAATGGAGATACCTAACTTTTATTAGTTCTTCATTTAATCTAAAGTTATTACTATTAAGATGGTAATAATCTTCAATCTCTTTTTGCTCTAGGACTGTATCTAATTGTTGTTTAATTAGTCTCTCCTTGTAACCATTTATAAGGAGTGCTTGTTTATATTCTCTTACTAATGTATTTATTTCTGAATTCTCATTTTGAGAATTATTCTCCTCTGCTTTTTTTAAAAACAATTCCTTTATTGCCCAACTATTAATAATACTTCTTATTAATATAATACTATCTTTAGAGTCTACATTTTTTGGCAACATAAACTCAACATCTTCTTTATATAATTTATTATCATAAACACTGGCAATTATTTTTTCAGCCATTGCTTCTTTCTTTTGTAAACCTAGAGACTCACAAGAATAAATTAAAAGGATTAGCAGTATATAAAAAAAGTTTTTCAAGATTCTTTACGATAATATTTTATCAGTTTTTTCAATACTTTTTTGTTGATTTTTATGGAATTATTGGCACGAAGTGTTTGAATCCAATCTTCTTCAAGATGAGTTTGGAAATCATTCATAACTTTAACTTTAACCGATTCTAACTCCCCATTTTTATAATTCTCTTTATTGGACTCAAAATAGTTTTTTAACGCAATTGTATCGGAAGATATATTCCATATTTTTTGTTGCATTAATTCAAAAAGTAATAAACCCTCCTCATATTCTAAAAGAGTATGGGCAAAATCAGTATTTGTATCTACTAAATTTTCTTTAAAATAGGTTAAAATTTCTCTATCCATAAAATCATTAAATAAAACATCCATGGAGATATTTCTTTTATTTAATAAAAATGATAAAAAATCACTTTGAATAATTTTTTTCTCATTGATCGTGAAGAGCGTATTTTGTAGAGAATCTTTAGATATATTTCTAATATCTTTTCTTTTAAAAACTTTCTTAGCTGTTTCATCAACTTCGATTATATACTCTTTTTTTAATCTGTTTAATACTACCTTGTCAGATAGACTTTCTCTACCTGTATTTCGAACTTTACTAGTAATATCTTCCTTCATTTCTTCAAATGATACAATAGGAAATTGCTTTAATAACTTAATAATATGCCATCCATATCGAGTCTCAAATGGTTTGCTTACCTCTTCTACTGATTGCAATGAAAAAGCTGATTTTTCAAATGGTTTTACCATTCTTCCAGACCCAAATTTTGGCAAAACACCACCTTTGTTTTTTGTATTCACATCATCAGAATATTGCTGGGCTATTACTTTAAAAGGAACTTCTTCTCGTAGTTTAGAATATGCTTCATCAATTTTTAGCTTCCCATTTGCGGTGGTATCTGCAACTACAATATGAGCAACTTGTACATCGCCTTTGGAAAGTCTAGACCCAGTATTTTTTAGTATATGATATCCATATCGAGTTTTAAAAGGTTCTGATACATTATTTAGTTCTGTTTTGTAAGCCACATCTTCAAATTCGTATAACATTTTAAATGCAGAGAAATAACCTAAATCACCACCATTTTTTTGAGCGGAAGGATCTTCTGAAACTTGTTTAGCCACAATATCAAAGGATTCACCATCTAATATTCTCTTTCTTGCTTCCATTATTTTATTGTAAATCTTAAGAGTATCTTCAGGCGAATGATTTTTTGGAAGTCTAATAAGTATATGACTTGCCCTAACTTCAGTTTTAGTTCTATCATAAGCTTCTTTAATAAGAGAGTTAAAATGATTTTTATCCTGAAGATATGGAGCTATCAATTGATTTTTGTAGGTTTCAATTTCTCTCTTGTAGGATTGTAATGTGTCGAGTTGCAATTGAAATGCGTCCTTTACTTTTAATTTAAAATTGATAAATAATTCTAAGTTCTTTTCAACATCTTTCGCCTCATCATTATCAATGACGTTTAAGTTTTTTTCATAAATTCTTTTAAAATCTGATACCAAAATTGGTTCTCCATTAATAGTAGCTAATATTTTAGTTTCTTTTTGTGAAAAAAGATTAAATGAGAATGTAAATAATACGAAGAATAAAATATTTTTTTTCATGAGGTTATAATGAAATGATTCCTTTTATTTTTTCAGCTTTTTTGTAATACGAAATTACTTCGTTTGAATTTTCTAATTTAATAACTATGGAAACACTAATATATTTTCCTTTTTTAGATTTTTTTGTTGTTATTACTGCTTTTTTATTATCAAATATTTTTTGAATTTGATCAAACTGATTTCCTTCAACTAAAACTATAAATTTATACAAATAATCTGTTGGAAACTTAGTTGTTTCATCCAATTGAATCTTTAATTTTTTATAAAAACCTTCAGTATCTTTCATGATAGCGATTTCGTCTTTTTATTTTTAGAAACGTATACAAAATTACATCATTCTATCATTATAATAAATTAATACTATATTTTTGTTTTATGCAGAAAAAAATTGTTCTTATTGGAGGGCCAGGGACAGGCAAAACATCGGTAATTAATGACCTTAAGAGTAAAGGATTCTTTTGCATGCCTGAGATTTCAAGAGAAATTACCTTAAAAGCTCAACAGAATAGAATTCAACAATTATTTTTGACCGATCCGTTTTTATTTAGTAAACTGTTATTCGAAGGTAGAGAAGAACAATACATAAATGCTAGTAATTCAAAGGCTGAATTTGTTTTTTTTGATAGAGGGTTACCCGATATTCAGGCATACATGGAATATGCTAAAAAAGACTATCCATCCAATTTGAAGGAGAAAAGCTTACTGTATACCTATGATTATATATTCATTTTTAAACCATGGAAAGAAATTTATAAAACAGATAACGAACGGTATGAAAATTTTAAAGAATCTTTGATGATTGATCAGTATCTTCAAAAAGTATATAGAGAGTTTGGTTATTCTATCATAGAAGTACCATTTAATTCCGTCGAGAAAAGAACAAAGTTCATTCTTAATTGGCTCAAAGAAAATGCATGATACAATCACAAAAAATCTTACAAAAATATTGGGGACATTCTTCGTTTAGGAGCTCTCAAAAAGAGATTATTGAGAAGGTGTTAGAAAATAAAGATGTATTGGCATTGCTTCCCACTGGTGGTGGAAAATCAATCTGTTATCAAATACCTGCTCTTTCTAAGGATGGGGTTTGCTTGGTAATATCACCTCTTATTTCTTTAATGAAAGATCAGATAGAGAACCTCGATCGAAAGGGGATTAAAGCCATAACTATTAAACAAAACTCAACAATTGACGAAATCGTCAGCTTATTTGACAATCTAAAATATGGGAGTTCCAAATTTTTATATATTTCACCAGAAAGATTACAATCAGAATTCATATTACAAAAAATAAAAGAAATTAATATTAATTTAATTGCTGTTGATGAAGCTCATTGTATTTCTGAATGGGGCCATGATTTTAGACCCTCTTATAGACAAATAAAAAAAATACGAGAAATACTGCCAAAAGTTAATATGATTGCTTTAACCGCTACAGCTACAAAAAAAGTAATAGTAGATATCATAGAAAATTTAGATTTAAAAAATGTATCTGTATTTAAAAAATCATTCTTTAGAAACAATCTAGCCTATCAAATCATCACATTAGAAAATAAACTAGGAAAATTAGAACAGATTTTGAAAAAAAATCCATTTCCGACAATTGTATATACCAACTCTAGAAGTAAAGCTGAGGATATTTCTAATTTTATAAATACCAAAGGGTACTCATCTACATTTTATCATGGTGGAATGTCTTTGGATGATAAGTCCAAAGCATTTGAATTGTGGATAAAAGAAGAAAAATTAATTATGGTAGCCACCAATGCATTTGGAATGGGTATCGATAAACCCAATGTAAAGTTGATTGTTCATATAGATTTACCCAATAGTATTGAAAACTATGTTCAAGAAGCTGGAAGAGCTGGAAGAAATGGGGAAAAATCTTTTTCTGTGGTTTTACAAAACAAGAATGATATTATAGTTTACAAAAGAAATTTTCTAAAAAATATTCCAACAATTAAAGAAATTAAAGAAGTCCATCAGAAGATATATCAATATTTTCAAATTGCTAAGGGAGAACATATTAAGACTCCTTTTAATTTTAATTTTTTTACTTTTTGTCATACATATAAACTACAACAACAAAAAACAGTTACCATTTTCCAAATACTTAAAAAAAATGGTATTGTAGAAATCAGTAATAAATTCAATAAAAAATCTACAATCCAATTTATCCTCTCGAGTAAACAACTTCTCAATTATAAATATAAGAGTGAATTTTCTAAAAAATTAATCGATTGTATTCTTAGAAGCTATGTAGGGGTTTTTCATAAAGAAACTAAAATTAACGAATTTGAAATTGCAAAAAGAACCCACACAAATTCTTCACGGGTTAAAAAAGAGCTAAAAAAACTAGATGAAATACATATATTAAAGTATACAGAGGCTAATGAAGATCAAGAATTAATGTTCCTTCTTCCAAGAGAAGATGACAAAACGATTAATACGATTTCAAAAAATATTCTTAATTATACGACTCAACAAACCATAAAAGCCAAAGAGCTAGTTAGCTTTATTAGGAATGATAAAGTATGTAGAAATATTCAACTTTTAAAGTATTTTGGAGAGAAAGAAGTCTCCAAATGTAGAATTTGTGATGTATGCATTTCAAAAAAAAATAAAAATCCAAAAGATGTAGAACAACAAATAATAAATCTTTTTAAAAAACAAAAGGAAATATCACAAGATGAAATAATAGCTCTTTTAAATTCTGATGAAAGTTCTATTTTAATACATTTACGATATCTATTATCAAAAGACAGAATTGGTCTAAGTGATACTAATAAATTTTTTCTTTTATGAGAAGTCTTCGAATAGTATTTATGGGAACACCCGACTTTGCTCTAGCAATACTAAAAAAGTTGGTGGCAGAAAAACATAATATTGTTGGAGTTATTACAGCTCCTGACAAACTAGCAGGAAGGGGTAGAAAGTTACATCAATCTGCCGTTAAAAAATATGCAATAGAAAAAAACTTATACTTATTACAACCATCAAACCTAAAAAAAGATGATTTTATTTCAAAATTAAAAAATTTACATGCAAATCTTCAAGTTGTGGTGGCGTTTAGAATGTTGCCAAAAGTGGTTTGGAAAATGCCAAAATACGGCACCTTTAATTTGCATGCTTCATTGTTACCATCATATAGAGGGGCTGCACCTATTCATTGGGCCATCATAAATGGAGAAAATAAAACAGGCGTTACTACATTCTTTATTGATGAAAAAATTGATACAGGAGAAATCATACTTCAAAAAGAAATTGCGATCCATGAGGATGAAATTGTTGGAGAATTACACGATAAGCTTATGAATTTAGGAGCAGATTTAGTTTCTGAAACAATATCTTATATAAAAAAAGGGACTGTTACTACTCAAAAACAAGAACAAATAAATATAAGAATGGCTCCCAAACTTTTTGCTGAAAACTGTAGAATTAATTGGAACGAGTCTTTAGATAGAATATACAATCAC
>MDTG01136031.1_pt1 | contig 12055 bp, 12 predicted proteins | sample 811421 | NCBI WGS metagenome assembly MDTG01 (sample SAMN05326645, study PRJNA326480) | marine metagenome | isolation source: seawater | place: Pacific Ocean: South East | collected 2011 | reverse complement strand
TTTGATACTTCAGGATGGATTGAATAATGCAACTAGCTTTGAAGCCATTGATCTTTTAAAAAAGTTTCAGATACTACGTATAGACAATATGAAATTCTTGGAATCAACAAAGATTAATTTCGATCTAATATATATAGATCCTATGTTTTCTGGTGTCCATAAATCTAAAGCTAAGAAACATATGCAAGCTTTGAGAGAATTATCTTCATCCCTTAATCAAACTTCAATTTTAGAGACGAGTTTAAATTCTGCGAATTACAGAGTTGTCGTCAAAAGACATAAACATATGAATTATCTAGAAGGGCACAAACCAAGCAGATCTATCGAGGGAAAGGTGGTTCGATATGATATTTATAATACTAACTAGTTTGAGTACCTATAAATTCTAAGAACTCTTTATCAAAAAATTGTTCGTAAAGTTTGTTTGCTCGTTTTGTTATTTTAGATGCTGATAAATAACCACTTTCATCTTCTTTAAAAAATTTTGTTTCCTTCATCATATAAACAAAATTATCAAATTTAGCCTTGTCTGAGAACTCCGGATAAGGCCAACCTTCAATCTCTTCTAGGTTTTCAGCTAACTCTTTACATCTAGTATTTAAATCATCTTTTTGGATAGACCCGCTTTGCCACATCGTATGCATGACAATATAGAATCGTTTAAGGCTTGGTTCACAAAGGTGTGATAAGGCAATATAGTTTTGAAAGTATGAACTATTCTCATCAGGAGGTAAGATGTTTCCTTTTTCATCTTCATCCAAAAGGCTTTTATTTTTTAAAATCTCAATGGTCTGTGAGATATCTTCTTGGTTAATTGTTTTATTCTTTAAATGAAAATCTTTTGCAAATATAGGATAAATCATCTCTATGAGATTTATGACCTCTTCTTTTGGGGCACTTTTTACAAATTTTACTGATTCACAGATCAAAGAATAGAGTATGTATAAATGTGCAATATTATTTTTGTAAAAAGAAAGTGTGGCGACCTGATCCGATGTTGGGCGATATATTTTTTTGGATGCTATTAAGCTGGGGTTTATGAAACCTAATTTCTCAGTTTTAGTTATCATTTCTTTAACTTCTTTTTGTGTTATCCAAACATCCTTATATTCGGACGAGTCCTCAATTAGACCTAAAAAGAATTTCATTCTTTCTGCTAAGTCTTCTTCACTCATTGCTTGAGTAGTTGAGGTCAATAAGGCGACTGAGAATAAGCTGGTTGAGGTTACCGCTACAGAGTTATTAATAGATCTAATAACCTCTTGTCCTAATCGGCTAGTCACTTCTTGAAGCCATAGAGGTTTTTCTTGTGGAGATGTTAAAGAATAGTCATCTTTTACTTGTCCGCTGAGAAAAGAATCTAGATCAATAGGATCAGAAAAATTTAGATAAGCATTTCCGAGGTAATTTCTAAAATCTTTAAATACCTTTAGAGGATCAAATATACTTTCTTTTTTCTTTTTACCTCCGGCAAGCTCTGAGAGATAGCTTTGTCCTTCAAGAATTTTTTCATAACCAATATATACCGGCACAATTTTTACATTCTGATTGTTGAGTGAAGCAAAGCTTCTGATAATTAATGAAAGCAATCCTGGCCTAGAAGGAAGGCTGAGACCCGTCCTGCTTCTTCCACCTTCTGGAAAGAATTCTATAGAATTTCCTCTGGTCATTAAAGCTCTAATATGTTCAAAAAAAACAGTACTATACAACGTATTGCTCATAAATGTCCTTCGCATAAAAACGGCACCTGCACCCCTTAAAATGCCTCCTATGACAGGAAGATTAAGATTATTTCCTGCTGCCACCTGAGGAACCATTAACCCGTTCTCGTACAGGAGATATGTTAATGCGCAATAATCAATGTGACTTCTATGGCAAGGTAGAAATATCAGAGAATTTTCTTTAGAGAGCTCCCTAATATTTTCTAGGTTCTTTGTGTGCAGTCCTTCATATCTTGTATTCCAAAACCAAGTGAAACCAGAAGCAAGTAAACTAACTGTAGGGTAATGAAGATCTGAACAAATTTCATTAGCATATCTGTGTGCTTTTTTGTAAGTTGTTTTTTTCTAGATTTATTTCCGTTTGCTAATTGCTTAATCTCATCTCTTACATATTTATTTTTTACCAGTGATTTGACAAGTGTTCGTCTGTGGGAAATATCAGGCCCAAGCATTGCTTGCTTAGATTTTCTAAATACTGCCCTGAGGTACCTACTAAGAATTAAGGCATTTTTTTCAGTGCTATTTTTTTGTTCAATTTCTTCATTGATATTGAACGGTCTCTCAAACTGTATTTTTAGATTTCTTCCGTGGGCAATTAGCTTAAAGAGTCTTTTTATTGATCCGGCTGGTCTCCAAGAAGGGGAGAATATAATTTTGAATAATGATTGTTTCTTATCGGGTCTATTTCCCCAAGAGATTGATACCGGGATTATAAATATATCATCATCAATTTTTAAAACCTCTTCGAGATTATGCGTTTTTTGTCTTTTGAATTTCTGTTCAGAAATCAAATACTTTGGATTCTTTAGGCAAATAAACTGCTTTGAGTTAGTAAATTTAATTGTATCTATAGGCAGGGGTAGATTGTTTTGTTTACAGATTGCATTTAACGCAGCTAAGTCTATCGCTGATTCTGAAGCTATAGCATATATTAGTTTCTTATCAGGATTAATTTTTGCAAGATCTTCTTTTCTGATTTCTGAAGAAATTAGAGGCCTTATCAAGAAGCTCAATAGCTTAAAAATAAAACTATTGGTGTAAAAATTCATTATTTATTAGTTTTTAAAAAGTTATCTGCGGAGAGTTTACCTTTTCATAGTAAAATTTGTACTTACTTTAAACTTTAAATAAGCCGAAGTGGCGGAATTGGTAGACGCAGGGGATTCAAAATCCCCCGCCCTTTGGGTGTGAGAGTTCGAGTCTCTCCTTCGGCACCACCTTATATCTCTTGAAAATAACTGATTATAATTTTGAGCTACCTGAAAAGCTTATAGCAAAAGAACCAGCTTCAGAAAGGAGTTCAAGTAAATTACTAGTAGTTGAGGATCGTCTCATCGATAAAACTTTTTCAGATATTCATGATTATTTGCACGAAGGAGATCTTTTAATCATAAATGATACAAAAGTATTTAAAGCTAGACTTAACGCATTTAAATCCTCTGGCGGAAAAGTAGAAATTCTACTTGAAAGAAAGCTTGATGAACTTCACGCTTTGGCTTTAACTAAGTCTAATAGACCTTTGAAAGAAAATGACATTTTAAATTTAGATCAATCTGAGGTTGTGGTTGAAATCATTCAAAAAAATGATTACTTATGCAAGATTAAATTTTCAGAGAATATAGATCAAGTTATAGAAGAGTATGGCGCTATTCCCATACCTCCTTATATGGATAGAGAGCCTAAAGAAGAAGATTACGAAAGATACCAAACCATTTATGCGAATCATGAAAAAGAAAGATCATCAGCAGCTCCTACTGCGGGGTTACATTTTGAAAATTCACTCTTAGACTCAATACAAAATAAAGGAGTGAACTTAGCTTCTATCACCCTCGATATCGGTCTGGGAACTTTTAAGCCCATAACCGAAAGCGTTATAGAAAACCACAAGATGCATTCTGAGAGGATATACCTATCTGAGGCTACCTCTTATTTAATAAATCAAACGCTAGATTCCAACTCAAAAATTATAAGTGTTGGTACTACTAGCCTAAGATGCCTTGAAGCAATATATCACCAGTTTGGAGAAGTCAGACCGTTTGAAGGGGAGACAGATATTTTTATATACCCTGGTTTTAAATTTAATGTTGTCGATTCTTTAATTACTAACTTCCACTTACCTAAAACAACATTGCTTCTATTGGTGAGTGCATTTGCAGGAGAAGATACAATAAAGACAGCTTATAAACATGCTATCAATGAAGAATACATGTTTTTCAGTTATGGAGACGCAATGTTACTCAACAGAAAAGAAGATTTTTAATGTACAAACTAATCTCAAAAGATGGAGAAGCTAGGAGAGGGGAAGTTCATACAGCGCATGGAACCTTTCAGACACCTGCTTTTATGCCTGTAGGTACATATGGAGCTGTGAAATCTATAAGTCCTGAGGCTCTTAATTCAATAAATGCAGAGATTATTCTCTCAAATACCTACCATCTTATGGAAAGGCCTGGCGTTGAGATTATAAAGCTGAACGGCGGCTTACATAATTTTATGTCATGGGATAAACCTATCCTAACTGATTCTGGTGGATACCAAGTCTTTAGTCTTGCGAAGAAAAGAAAAATTACTGAAGAAGGCATTGAATTCAATTCCGCATTAAACGGCAATAAATTATTTTTAAACCCTGAAAAATGCATGGATTTGCAACTCTCATACGGTGTAGATATAGCTATGGTTTTAGATGAATGCACCCCTTATCCTGCTGAGTTATCGGTAGCAGAGAAATCTATGCATTTATCATTAAGATGGGCACAGAGATCTAGAGATGCTTTTCAGAGTGATAACTCTAGCTTATTTGGGATCATTCAAGGTGGCGTCCACAAAGAACTCAGGCAAGAATCTTTAGAGAAGCTTATCGAGATAGAATTCGAAGGCTACGCTATAGGCGGCCTTTCTGTTGGTGAACCCAAAGCAGACCTAGAGAAGATCACTAACTATATAGCCCCTTTAATGCCTGAAAATAAGCCCAGATATCTAATGGGTGTTGGTACCCCTCTTGATATAGTTAAAGCTGTAGAAAGCGGGGTGGATATGTTTGATTGTGTTATTCCTACAAGGCACGCAAGAAATGGTTACCTCTATACATCAGATGGTGTCGTAAAGATTAGAAATTCTATTCATAAAAATTCTACAGAAAAATTAGATAAAAACTGCGATTGTTACACCTGTTCAAATTTTTCAAGAAGTTATCTACATCATTTGGACAAGACAAAAGAAATGCTGGGCTCTACTTTACAAACTATCCATAACTTATATTTTTACCTTAACTTGATGAGAAATTTGCGAGTCTCAATTGAAACAGGTACATTGCAGTCCTTTATAAGAAAATTTGAAGACACTTGGAATAATTCCCAGTAACCCCATATAGATATTTAGAGGAGAAAACATGGAGCAATCGCCAACTTTTTTTGATCCAACTTTATTTTTATTGTTTGGATTTATGATTCTTATTTACTTTTTAATGATAAGACCAGAAAACAAAAGGAGAAAAACACACCAGGAGATGCTAGCTAGTCTTGAAATTGGAGAAGAAATAGTTACTGCAGGAGGTATTTTGGGCAAGGTAACAAAAATTACAGACCAATATATTGAGCTATCTATTTATCAGGATACAAAGATTAAAGTTCAAAAAACCTCCATATCGACTGTGTTACCTAAGGGAACACTTAAATCAATCTAACTAATGAAAAGATATGGCCTATGGAAATACTTGCTTATCCTGCTTGTTTTAGGATTTGGAATTGTTTATTCCTTGCCAAATTTATACGCCCCTGATCCAGCAGTACAGGTTTCATATACAAGTAGCTCCCAAACAGCTGATGGATTTCTTGCTGATAGTGTAAGAGAAATAGTAGCTGAAAAAAATTTAACAGCTAAGGTTGAATTAGAAAATGATTATGTTTTGATTCGAACCGATACCTATCAAAATCAATTAAAAATTAAAGATCTTCTTTCTGCAAATCTAATTAATGATGTTGTCATAGCCCTGAATTTAGCTCCAACAACACCCAAGTGGTTAATGGATATCGGTGCCAATCCCATGAAATTAGGTTTAGATCTTAGAGGAGGAGTGCATTTTTTAATGCAAGTAGATACAGAGACTGCAATTAAAAATAGACAATATGGAACTCTTCAAGATCTAAGAATTAGGTTTAGAGAAGAAAAGATTAGGTACAGTCAGGCTTTAGTTCAGGATGATTCTTCAATTTATTTAAAATTTAACTCTCTTCAAGCCCAAGAAAATGCCGAAGATTATATTATTGATAACTATACGCAGTTTAATCTTCCCCTAATAGTCGACAACAATAATGGTTTACTTCTTTCTTTATCAGAAATTGAAATAGATCAAATTGAGTCTGATGCAATCGACCAAAACCTAACTACTTTGAGGAATAGGGTTAATGAATTAGGTGTCTCTGAGCCTATCGTGCAAAGGCAAGGAAAGAAAAGAATAGTAGTTCAATTGCCCGGGATACAAGATACAGCTGAGGCAAAAAATATTTTAGGTAAAACGGCAACTTTAGAATTTCATTTAGAAGCTCAAATGGATACTCCCCGATCTCGAAAGACGTCTTATCCTTATAGAAATGACAGGGGCGCTCCTGCATTTCTTCAAGATTCAATAATATTAGGTGGAGATCAAGTAGCTACAGCCCAAGCTTCGTTTGACGAGAATGGACTACCCCAGGTTAATATCACTCTTGACGGCGAAGGCGGTTCCAAGATGCATAGAGCCACTAGGGGCAATATTGGAAAACGGTTGGGGGTTCTATTTGTAGAACAGAAGACACGAACGATTTATGAAAGAGACCCTGAAGGAAAACAGATTCCCGTTCAAGAATCTTATGAAGTAAAAGAAATTATTAGTTTAGCTACTATCAGGGCGGCATTAGGAACTACGTTTCGAATAACTGGTTTAGATAGTCCAAGTGAATCTTCTGAATTAGCACTCCTGTTAAGGGCTGGTGCCTTAGCTGCTCCTATGACATTTGTAGAAGAAAGAACAGTGGGTCCTAGTTTAGGTGCTGATAATATCCAGGCAGGTGTCTTTTCCATGCAACTAGGACTCTTTCTTGTGCTAGCTTTTATACTTTTTTATTACAGAATTTTTGGTATTGCTGCAAGTTTGGCCTTAACTTTTAATATTGTTTTGTTGGTAGCAATTATGTCAATTCTATCGGCAACTTTAACTTTGCCTGGCATCGCAGGAATTGTTCTGACTGTGGGTATGGCAGTTGACGCAAATGTCTTAATCTTTTCAAGAATTAGGGAAGAGTTAAAGCGGGGCAGGGACCCTTTAGAGGCTATAGACGCAGGATACAATAGAGCCTTTCTAACTATTTGGGATGCCAATGTTACTACGCTGATTGTTGCAGTTATATTGTTATCTTATGGAACCGGACCGGTGAAAGGATTCGCTATTACTCTTTCAATAGGAATCATTACTTCAATGTTTACAGCTATTATGGGCACAAGAGCATTTGTTAATTTAATCTATGGCTCTAAAAAGAATCTTGAGAGGATATCAATATGACCTTTAATATAGATTTCCTTGCTTGGAGAAAAATTGCGATTATTTTCTCCTCTGTTTTTTTAGTTGTATCAGTTAGCTCGGTAATTTTTAAAGAGCTAAATTGGGGTTTAGATTTTACTGGAGGAACACTAGTTGAGTTAAGTTATCCCAATGAAGCAAATATTTCAGTTATTAGAGATACACTTGTAAATGGTGGATTTGAAGGCGCTCAAGTAGCTAATTTTGGTTCTACTAGAGAAGTGCTAATCAAACTGCCAGGTACTGTAAGCGATAGTTTAGGGTCTGAAATAGTTACTTTATTAAGTTCAAATAATACTGATCAAGTAGACTTGCGGAGAATTGAGTATGTAGGCCCTCAGATTGGTAGTGAACTCAGGGATGATGGCGGTACGGCAATGCTCCTTGCTCTGGCTTTTATGATGTTATACATAGCTTTTAGATTCCAGTCTATGTTTGCAGGGGCAGCTGTTATAGCCTTGATTCATGACGTTATTATAGTTGTAGGTATCTTTTCGCTTCTCCAAATTGAATTTGACTTGACTGTAGTTGCGGCTGTATTAGCGGTCATAGGGTATTCTCTTAATGACACTATCGTTGTTTCAGACCGTATAAGGGAAAATTTAAGATCAGCTGAGTTAGATGATACAAAAGATATTATTAATATGTCTTTAAATCAAACCTTAGGAAGAACACTCATTACTTCATTGACAACTTTATTGGTTTTATTTTCTTTGTACTTTTTAGGTGGAGAGCTTATTAAGAACTTTGCTCTAGCCTTAATTTTTGGAGTTGTAATTGGAACCTACTCATCAATATACATAGCAGCCAATGCACTAATTATGATGGGGCTGAATAAAGATCATCTAAGAGTAGAGGAACCTGAAAACGCCGACGACAACCCTTTACCTTAGTCTTCTACAATTGAAGTGTAAGGTTTAATTGCTTGAAGCATGGGTTTAAAACATTTATTGGTTGAGCAAATTATATTGTCTCCCTCGAGATAATCTGGATTCCCAAAATAATCACTGACTAAACCGCCAGCCTCTCTGACGAGCAAGCCTCCTGCTGCTATATCCCACATGCCTAGACCACTTCCCCAAAACCCATCAAGTCTCCCGGCGGCTACATTAGCCATATCTAAAGCTGCAGAACCCGTTCTTCTTATAGTCAAACCGTTTGAATAAAGCGATCGGAACGTGGACATGTTGTCATGCCTGACTCTACCTTTATCTGTATCGTGAGATGAATTACTGAGGAGAGTACCTGAGAGATCCTTTGCCTTACTCACTCTAATTCTTCTATTATTTAAATACGCTCCTCTTCCTAAGCTCGCTGTAAACTCATCTTGTCTAGCCACATCAATTATTAAGGCGTGCAATGTTTTCCCTTTTTCGACATAAGCTATTGATATGGCATAGTAGGGAAATCCGTGAATATAATTTGTGGTACCGTCAAGAGGGTCAATTACCCACATAGATTCTATGTCTTTACCTGAGCCTTCAATTCTACCAACCTCTTCAGATACGTAAGTATGTCTTGGATAAATAGATTTAAGAGAATCAATGATTATGGATTCAACCCTTTTATCTAGTTGAGTAACAAAATTTGACGGACCTTTTTCTTTGATCTCTAATTGATCCAATCTGTAAGCAAAACTTAAGAGTTCTTTACAGCCTGCTCGGGCAGCTTCTAGTGCTATATTTACTTTAGGTTCCATAATTAGTTGCGCATCCTAACATATTGCATGTATTCCCCTGATAGAATATGTAAATGGATGAGAAAAAAATCAACCCCAATGAATTGCTTAGTTCAGTTAAAGTTGTTTTAGTAGGAACCACTCATCCAGGTAATATTGGTGCAACTGCTCGAGCTATGAAGAATATGGGTATTCTTAACCTTGCCTTGGTGGCTCCAAAAGAATTCCCGAGTGATGTTGCTACTTATAGATCAAAGGCTGCTAAAGATGTCTTGGAAACGGCACATGTTTTCGATGATCTAGAAAGTGCTGTTGCAGATTGCGAATTAGTAATAGGCACTAGTGCCAGAGGCAGAACTGTACCATGGCCCATTTTAAGCCCTAAAGAAGCTGCAGAAGAGGTTTCGAATGCTTCGTTAAATAATAAGGTCGCAATTATTTTTGGCAGGGAAGATAGAGGTTTAACTAATGAAGAGCTTGGTCTATGTAATTTGCATGTTCATATACCTACGGATCCAGAATACTCATCTTTGAACTTGGCGCAGGCCGTTCAAATTTTAGTTTACGAAATAAGGATTTCGATACTAGATGCTAAAGAAGGGCAAGAATATTGGGATGTTGAGTTGGCCAATAATAAGCAAACAGAACTTCTCATAGAACACATGGATGAATTAATGCGAGAAGTAGAATTTTATGACGTAGATAATCCAAGAAAATTACTTCTTAGAATCAGACGTTTTTTTAAAAGAAGCAAAATTGATGTTATGGAAGCTAATATTTTCAGGGGACTCTTTGCGACCATTCAAAAGAAGTTGAAGTGATTTACTTGTAAGTGTATTAGTAAAGTAATACACTTATTTAAAGGATTGCTTCATGCAGTGGACAAACGATCAACCTATATACCAACAAGTTAGAGACCATGTAGTCTCATTGATCATCGATGGCATATTGAAGTCAGGCGATCCGATACCATCAGTTAGACAAATGGCGGTTGAAGGGGGAGTAAACCCTTTAACAGTCTCCAAGGCTTATCAAGAACTTGTAGACCTAAACATTGTCGAAAAAAGAAGAGGTTTAGGCATGTTCATTACTGAGAGTGCTAAAAAAGAATTACTAAAATTAGAAAAATCAAAGTTTTTAAAGAACGAATGGCCCAACACCCTCAGAAGGGCTGAGAGCTTAGGCATAGATTTAGTTGAACTTATAAAGAAAAATTAAAATGCACAACGATTTAGTTATTAGAGCGTCTGGAGTCAAAAAAAGTTATGAAAATAACTATGCTTTAGATGGAATAGATCTAGAAGTTACTTCCGGACAAATATTAGGTTTCTTGGGACCAAATGGTGCTGGAAAATCAACTTTTCTTCAGTCAGTCTTAGGACTCATAAATACCGAAGGAAATCTTGAAGTCTTAGGCTTAGATCCTCGAAAAGATAGGCATAAGTTATTAAAAGAAGTGTGTTCCATAACTGATGTTGCAGTTCTTCCCAAATGGATGTCAGTAGATCAGGTTTTAACCTATGTAGATGGTGTGCACCCAGGTTTTGATCTAAAGAAATGTATATCTGTATTATCCAAAACTAATATAAAAAGAGATGCAAAAATAAAGACACTATCGCGGGGGATGGTTGTCCAACTTCATCTTTCTATTGTTATGTCTATAAATGCTAAATTATTAGTTTTGGACGAACCCACACTTGGTCTCGATTTGGTTTACCGTAAAGAGTTTTATTCACAACTTATTGAAGACTACTACGATGGGGGAAAAACAATTCTCATAAGCACACATCAAGTGGAAGAAATTGAAGGAGTGCTATCGGATGCAATATTTATGAATCAGGGCAGAATAGTGATGCAAGATTCTATTGAATCCATAAATAAGAAATTTTTAGAATTGAGACCATCTCAAGATTCTATAGAGAAAGCAAAATCATTAAGGCCGCTGCATTGCAGAGTGGAATTAGGTAGAGAAGTGTTTTTGTATGAAGATACAGAATATGAAAAATTAAGTGAAATAGGAGAAGTGAGACCTCCTGTCATTGCTGATTTATTTATGGCTATCATGGAAAAAACTAGAGAAGGAACTAAGACATGATAAAAGTGATTTTCACGATGATTAGAAGAGAAATTCAAGAGCACAAACTTGCTTTTATCTACGCCCCGTTTGCTGTAGCTATGGTCTTATGTTTTGTTATTGCCTCAGTTTATTTTGGTGTAACAAATATACAAACTCCAGAATTCACTTTTACAACAGAGATTTATGATGAGGGATTTGTAGAAGGCATGTTAAGTGCTTCGTCCGAAACAAAAGCGAGAGTTATTCGTGCAGGTCTAATAGTTTTAGGATTACCCATCCTTCTAACTGTAGGTTTTGGTATGCTTGCCTATAGCCTTTCCACTTTTGCTGACGAAAGGAAAGACAAGAGCCTGATATTCTGGAGATCTATGCCTGTTTCAGATTTAACAACTGTCTTGTCAAAATTACTTTTCATTATTGTAGTCGTACCTCTACTGGTGATCCCTAATATAATTTTATTACAACTTGTAGCACAGATCAGTGCATCAATTTTCTTTGTTACTAACGATATTGTCTCGTTTAGCTACGTATGGACGGGCTATTTAATCACCGACTGGTTTAGGATTATATTTAGTCTATGGGCTCAGGCTTTATGGAGCTTACCAATATTTTTATGGTTAATGTTTGCTGGCACTTATGCAAGAAGGCCTGTAATAGGTGCGGCTGTGCCTCTCGTAGCAACTATTGTGCTCGAGCGTATTGTTTTCAAAACTAATGAAGTATGGGAATTTATAGATAATAGACTGGGTTTCTGGAGTCGGGCAGACAGCTTCCCCATAGCCTCAGAGGAAATTCGTGTTGTTGATATCTCGGATATAGCGTTAATGCTTTCTACACAAGCATTTTGGATTGGGATGATTGCTAGCGCTGTTTTGGTAGCTGGAATTGTCTATACACGCTCAACAAATAATGATTACACTGTTGATTAAAAAATAGATTTGACCTTGAAGCTTAGCCTCCATACAATGCCCACTTTCGGCCCGTTCGTCTAGTGGTTAGGACATCTGGTTTTCATCCAGGCAACA
>MDTG01088022.1_pt1 | contig 12055 bp, 10 predicted proteins | sample 811421 | NCBI WGS metagenome assembly MDTG01 (sample SAMN05326645, study PRJNA326480) | marine metagenome | isolation source: seawater | place: Pacific Ocean: South East | collected 2011 | reverse complement strand
TATTAGACCTTCAGGTACTGAAAATGTTTTAAGAATTTATATTGAATCTAATGAAAATTTGTATGATATTAAAAAGGAAATAGATGATTACTTATAACCAAAATATTTAAAATCTTTTTCGTAATATTTATAAATTAACTTTTTAGTTTCCGGATATAGTGAATTTGTTGATAAAGCAAATTCAGTTTTATTACGATGAATTTGTAACATTACATCATCTTTTATAAATTTTGAATATTTATTTTTAAATTTATTAAAGTCATTATTTATATTTTCTAATTTTAAAATATAATTTGGTATTTGAATATTTTTATCATTAATTTTCTTAAAAACATATTTATATTGAGGGATTAAATGCCCATCTAACTTATATTTAAATTTATCATTAGATAATAATTTTGTAATAATTCTATTTAGGTTATGTTCACTTAATTCAAAATTGTTATCATATATTTGTAAAACTTCATCAAGTAAATTTTTATAGTAATATTTAAGTCTCCCAATACTCATATTTTTATAAAATTTAATCCAGTATTTAAAATCGCTAACTATTCTATCATATGGATTTCTTACTATACAAAAAATATTATATTTTTGTTTAAATTGATGTACTATATCATCTTTCCAAAAAGCCATAGGAATATGCCAGATTACTATATTATGATGATTAGTATTATTATAATTAATTAAAATATTATAATATTTTTCCTTTAGTAGATGATCATAATATTTAGGGATTTTTTTTTTTAAATCTTTCCAATATGGTTCACCTAAGTAAATATTATGCTCGCTATAAATTTGTTTAATAGTATTACCTGAAGTTTTTGGAATATGAATATAAAATATAGGTTTTTTGTCCATATATATATAAGATTTATAAAGATATTTAGATAAATAATTATTAATAAATATAATAAATATAATGACTACTTTGAGTAGAGTTGAAAAATGGTTAAATACAAATACATTTCAATTGGAACAATTTAGAGATTTAGAAAATTTAGCAAAATTAAAAGCTGAGAAAGGTTATAGTGTAGCTGTTGTAATTCCAACTTTAGAAGAGGAAGAAACAGTTGGTAACGTATTAGATTGCTTAATAAATAAATTAATTAAAGAAAATAATATTGTAGATGAAATGATTATAATTGACGGTGGTTCAAAAGATAAAACTAAAGAAATATGTTCTTTATATAGTGATAATGTTACATTTTATGAACAATCTAAAATTCTAGATAAAGTATGTAATTTTAATGGAAAGGGTGAAGCTTTATGGAAAGCGTTATATGTTACAAAAAGTGATATTGTTATTTATATTGATAGTGATATCAAAAATTTTGATGAACGTTTTGTAACAGGTATTCTAGGACCAATTCTAATTAATGATAGTATTAAATTTGTAAAAGGATACTACAAAAGACCATATATTGCATCTGAGGGAATGAAATCAAATGAAGGTGGTCGTGTTACAGAATTATGTGCTAGACCACTATTAAATATTCTTTATCCAGAATTAAGTGGATTTATTCAACCTCTTGGAGGAGAATATGGTGGCTTTAGGAGTGTATTGGAAAATATTGAATATACATCTGGATATGGTGTTGAAGTACAATCATTGATTGAAATTTTAGAGAAGTTTGGATTGGATTGTATAGCTCAAAGTAATTTGATTGAGAGAGTACATAGACATCAACCAATTAATTCACTATCAAAAATGAGTTCAGCAATTATGCAAACAATATTGAGACGTCATATTGAAGGAGATAAAATTAATAGTTCTATTTTAATTAAAAATTTGATGAAAGAAAATAGTTCATTTGTAAAGTCAAGATCTGAAGATCTGTTACATTGTAATTGTGCTGGAGAGTCAATTACTGATGACAACTTTAAATATGTAGAAATTAAAGAGAATATCTTACCATGTATGAGTAATATTAGATCTAGTTTAAATAGTAATTTAGAGATGATATAAATATTTATATATAAATTGAAATAAACATTTATTATTGTTATAATTATAATAATAAATGAATAAAGTAAGTATTAATTTAGTTCGCCATGGTCAAACATCATATAATGTATTAGGAAAGATACAAGGATCTTCAGATATTAAATTAACTCAGGAAGGTATAAAACAAGCGTATGATTGTAAAATAGATAATATAAATTATGATATTGCATTTTCGAGTTCATTGATTAGAGCAAGAGAAACATTAAAAATTATTACTGGAAATTTAACTAAAACTCCAAAAACAGAAATAAATGATATGATAATTGAAAGAGGATATGGTAAATTTGAGGGATTAATTGAAGATGAAATTTATGAGAAATATCCAGAAATGTATAAAAAATGGATACATGATGAAAATACATTTATTGAAGGTGCTGAAACGATTGATAATGTTATTGATAGAATAAAACAGTTTTTGAATTTAATAGTAAAAAATAAATTCAAAAATGTGTTAGTAGTTACACATTCAGGCGTATTATTTGCATTATATAAATTTATAACTAAAACAGAATTAGGGGATAGACCATCAAATATAAAATTTCCAAATTGTAGTTCTAATATTTTAAATGTATATTATGAAAATAATTTAATTAAGTGTTTAGAGTTGAATATCGGTCAACATACATATAAGTATAGCTGCAGTCCAACTGAAACTATTATCTCCACATCCAGCAGTTAATTTATTTTCTGTATCATTTGAATCAAAATATTCATAGTAGCCAATTTCCTTAATTTTTTTTATACAATTTTCTTTGATTTTAGAAGAAAGATCAAAATATTTATATTTTTGTAGTCCATTGATTATTAACCAAGATAAATTAATCCACATTGGTCCTCTCCAATAGTTTATTGAATTAAATGAATTATGGTTTCTATCTAATGAAGATATATTATAATTATCAGATTTAATATCTAAAAAATTACTTTCTAAAGTATTTTTTATTTTTTCATATTCTTTACATATTAAAATAGATGATAATCCACTAATTGTTTTAATTTCAACAATTTTATTAGCTTTTAAATCAAAATCATAGTAGAAATCATTTTTAAATAATTTATTTTCAAATGAAAAAGTAGTTTTATTTATCCAATAATTAATCAATAAAATATCATTTTTTTTATCTAAAATTTTTGCAATTTGTAATAATGCATAATTTGAATTTAATAATAATGAATTAAATAAAACGTCTTGAATTATAAATTCAGATTTTTCATAAATTAATTGTTCATTAAATTTACATTCTTTAAATAATTCAATTAAATTTAAATATCTTTCATATGTTATATCTGTTGGTCTTTCTTCAGCATTAACTTTTTTATTATCAGTCCTTAATTTTGAATATTTATATTCAGATATTTTAATTCTATTTAATGATTCATCCCAAATTGGGCTATTATCCATTCCAGATTCCCAAGGATGTCTAATGTAAACAAGACCTTCGTCATGTATGTCTCTTTCATTATAAAGATATTTATGCCATTTTAATAATTTAGGATAAATTTTAATTAAAAAATCTTTATTATTAGAATATTCAAATAACTTTAAACATGCAGAAGCATGTAATGGTGGTTGAACAATACCAGTTGAAGTAATATTTTTAGTTAAATGTTTAGCTGTTAAATTTAGTTCCCAAATATCAGGTCCTGGAAAATATGTATTATTATCCAAATTATGAAAAACGATGGATGGTACTAATCCATTAAACCATTGATAATTAAATAATGAATACATTTCTTTTTCTGCCTTTTCAAACTCTTTAGTAATACAATATCCATATATAATCCATGCACTATCCCAACTCCATTGATGGGGATATAAATTATTAGAAGGAATTGTATAATTTTCTCTTCTATTAATATCTAATATTTTTTTAGCATTTATAATATCATCAGTCATATTAATAATAATATAAAAATAGATAAATGGTATAAAATATCTAAGGTAGATATATGAATAAATTTCTTTTAATAGTTTTAATTATAATAATTGTCCTAAAATATTTAGAAACAGATATAACAGATAAATTAATTGAATCTCATTCACGTGATATTTATTATTTGAAAAATTTTTATCCTAATAAGTTAAAAAATAAAATTAAAAAAATAGTTTTTAAAAATAAAGAGGAAAAATATAGAATGAATACATATATTAGAAATGGATCATCAATATCACACCATCAAATGTTTAATACAGAATATGAAGATATTATAGATATTTTTAGAGATGCTAGAACATTAAATATTATAAGAAAAAAAACAGGAATGAATCTACAAATTATTCCAAGAACCGATCCAAGTCATTTAAGTATATTATTTTATGAGAATGCCGGTGATGGTATAGCATGGCATAATGATAATGATATGTATGAAGGTACAAAATGGACATGTATATATACAATAGTAAATGATGGTTTTAATAAGGGTAAATCGCATGCGACATTTAAGTATAAAAAAAATAATAAGGAATATTCAATAAATACTGAAGCGAATTCATTACTAATGTTTAAAGGTAGTAAGATAGAACATATGATAAGTGATTTAAAAAAAAATGAAAAAAGAATAGTTGTTTCATTTGTTTTATGTGATGTATGTTCTATGAAGCAAAATTTAGTGAATTATTTTTACAGTAAAATAATAAACTTTTCATTTTATGGTAAGATATATTAAAACCTAATTTTTTTATATTTTATATTCATTATCTGAAAGTATTTTTCAACAATCATAGTATTACAAATATTTACATCAGCTAATTTACTAATTTCAATTAAATTATTTCTTCTATTTTCATAATTAATATTAGCATCATTATCATCCCAATAAATAAATTTAGGACCTTTATGATTTTTAATTATGTCAATATCACAAGGTCTATATACTCCATAAAATAAAACAGATTGATTATTATTATTTTCTAAATTATCATAATCATATTTATCTAAATTATATTTATCTAAATTAATTTTTAATGCAGGAGATATATGACATTTGTTAATCTTATAAAAATTAATAAAATCCATACCAATTTCAGATTGTTTAAAATTATAATCGATAAATTTTTCAATACGACGAAATCTTTTGATTACTTTATTTTCGATATCTTCCATTAAAATTTCTTTTAATTCCATTATATCTTGTTTTAACTCTTCATTTTCTTTTTTTAAAAAACTATTTTCTTTTATAATTTTATTATTATCTTTAGATAACTTATCAGCTTTATCTTCTAATAAAAAATTATCAATGTTATTTTTACTTATATTATCTGATTTAATTAACTTATTTTCTTCGAATCCAATATCATTTAATTCATTATTTGTAATCTCAATGTTATCCATATTATTTAATACACTTTCAAATGTTTCCTCTTCATTAATTGAATCTTCTAATGATTCAAGTTCATCACTTGACTTAATTAATTTTTTTATTTTACTTCTTTCTTTATTAACAATATTCTGTATTACTTTATCAATTGATATATCTATATTATTTTTATATGAATCATAATTTTTAAATAATTCTTGAAAATTAATAGATGATGACGCATCATTAATTTTAATAAAATCACGATTTATATAACTTATTAATTGTACTCTAGTTAATGCTTCTGTTAAAATTTCATGTAATAACATTACAGCTTCTATTTTACTTGTTTCAAATGTATTACTGAATTCTGATTCTGCATTAAAATATTTTTTTAAAATAGGGAAATTAATATTTATTTTCAAAATAATTTTTTGTCCAGATTGATAAATTTCATATTTTCTATTTTGTGTTGATTGAATAAATTTAATTATAAACATATTATCTTTCTTTAGATGCTGATAATTTTGTGATTCAAATTCATTTAGTGTTTTTTCATTATCCTTCCCTTCCACTTTATTAAAATGAAAAATTTTTTTTTCTTCAGTTTCTACATTTTTCATTATTGACTTATCAAATTCTTTATAAAGTTTTGCATCTGCCTTTTCTTCAGTTGGTGCATTACCTTCATCACCAACTCCAATTATGTCAAATAATTTTGACATTGGATCTTGATAAGGTAATCCTTTTTTCTTATCTAAATTAGGTTCTAAATTTACTCTTTTAGTTTTATTTAGATCTTGTAAAAAATTTTTTTCAACAGTTACATATTTACCTCTATCTGATTCTATTCCTCTTATTAAATTACTATTTTTATTTTCAACAAATTTCATAAGATCATTAGATTCCATAAATTTATCACCAGTAACATTTAATTTATTTATAATATCCATTAATTCATTATTAAAAAATACATATTCATTATCATCTTCTACTTCTAATTCTTGTAAAATTAAATCTAATCTATCATTTGGAATTTTAATTAATTCTTTTAAGAATGGATGATCATAATTTAACCCACCAACTCTAGATGGATCTAAAATAGGAAATGGATTTAATTTAGTAGGACCTATTTTATCATAATCAATTAATAATTTATTTATGTAATCACTATGAATAATACCAAATAGAGTTTTCATATGAGGATTAAATTTAAATTGAGGATTAACTGTTGTAATATCATGAATAACTTTATTACTTGTTACTAAAAATCCCCAATCACAATATTTCATATTTGAATTATCATATAATTGATTATCTGTTTTAGATATCGTAAAAAAAGCTTCTGCATCAGGATACGATGGTAATTTATATGTTAAATATAATAATACATGGCCTTTTGGGAATGAATATTTAAATGAAAATTCATTATAATTAAATTCATGTTGATTACTATTATTAAAAGTTATATAACAATCACATTTGTTATTGTTTAAAATATTCCTTAAAGATATATGTCTTGAAAATATTTCTAACATATCTTTAGGTTGAGGAATTGATACTCCTTCATTTAATTCAAGTTTAACTGATAGGCCATTTTTAAATATACCTAACATTTTTCTTATTTCTTTTGTAACAGGTTTATCACTAATTTGTAATTCACCTTTAGCATTTTTATCAAGTAACAATTTAGAATATTTATCATCCTTAATACTTTCAAAATAAACATTTCCAAGTGAACTTATATCTTTAGCACCTCTTGAAAAAAATCCTCTATTATTTTCTTGACTTGTATAATTTCCTACTTGTAAAAAACATTTTTTCATACTGTCACTATTTAATCCTAATGCTTGATCAGTTACTTTTAATATTCCATTGTAATCAATATGTACATTTATTTTTTTTTTTTTAAATATTTCCTTTATCATAAGCATCGTCTGCATTAGTAATTAGTTCTACTATTGCGTCAATAATATGATTAACAGCTGATCCACGAATAAATTTATATGCTCTTTCATTAAATTGAATAAATTCTTTATTTGACATTATAATAAAATTATATAATTTTATTATAATTACTAAAAAATTAATTTAATGCAAAAAGTAAAGGTCCTTCTCCCGAATCATCAAATTTAGATATCCATTCAAAATAATGTTTTCTAAACTTATTATTTTTTTTCCACTCTTTACATAATTTATTAATTGTATCAACATCTACAGGATTAGATATTTTAAATCCAAAAAATAAATTTTCAGTTTTATCCATATATATATTGTATAACCCTTCTGATTCTAATTCTAACCAATCATTAATAATAAAAACATAATCAAATAATGGCTTATCTAATGAAACCTTATCTTTTATAGATAAATTTTTATAGTCATCGTGATTTTTTTTAAGATAATTAAAATATCTTTTAAATTCTGTTAAATATTTAGAGTCTTTATCTATTAACAGATCATAAAAAAAAGTTTTTTCAATTGGCTCTCCGAACAGTATTTTAGGATTATCCATATAATATATTTTTTTTAATTAAAATTTTATGGTTAAAATTTTAATTCTATACTATTTTATGTTCTTTTTTTTGATTTTTAGTATACTAACTATAATAGTCATCTGTGTCATCTTTAATAGTTTTAATATTTAGTAGTGTTCTTTTTAATCCGGTAGGTGTAATAAATATTATTCAAATGTTTTACATTCTTTTATAATTGTAGTACCATTTAACCATTAATATAGAACTCCATACTGCAAAAGTAAAATATCCAGTTAACCAGGGCATATCATCTTTCCAATCATTATATGATTTTGTAACTTTTTTACATTGAGCCATATCTTTTACATATCCTAATAATGACATTTTTTTGGACGCTTATATTTTTTAGCTCTATTTAAATACATTGGTATATCTATCCACATCATAAAACCTATATAAATAATTGCAGCAAAGATAAAATAAATTAAGAATGTTTTAATAGATTCATTTTTTGTTGTTTGTTCAAGTAAAAACATATTATTATAAGTTGATATTGATATAACTAGTAATATTAAAAATGAAAATGTCCATAATGATTCTTCAGTCGCATTCCATAAATTATTTTTAGTTAGACATCCCATCCAAGAAAATATTTGAGCTAAGATTATTGTAGGGAATATTATTTTTACTAATTTTGATGAAATTATAGTTAATTTACCTTCCTGTTTATTAACATCATTAAATATCTTGCTGAATATTGACACAATTAATTTTACAAAACATAATTCAGCAATCGTTGCTATGGTTCTACCAAATAATGGATAAGATAATGTTGTATTAAAAAAACAAGTACGAGCTAAATCTTTTTTTGGAAATGTTGTTCTAATAGTACAAATTAGAGCATAAGTTATTGCAAATAATGTTATTTTTTTTTCAAAAGGTGATAAATCGTTAATTGTATAATGTTTAGTTATATATGTAGTATTTCCTACAGATATAATAAATAGTATAATCCACCATGTCCATCCAAGTTTATTATCATTAGACATAGAACTTATATCTATAATTTTATTCATTATAAGTATAAAAGATTTTTTTTAATATATAGTTTTTTTAAAGTATTTAGTTAATTAATGGGCATAACATTTTCTCAAATAGCGATTCAACATAGTTTAATGTACAATAAAGAAGTAATCAAAAAACAAGAAGAAATAAAGAGAGAAAGAATAGAAAAAGAAAAAGAAAAAGAAAGAGAAAGAAGAGAAAGAGAAGAATTAGCTAAAGAAGATAATTGTAAATTAAATGAAATTAACAAGGTTAAATTTTACAAAATTTAATTATCTATATTTATTTCATGTATACTTAATTGATTTTCACTATTTATTTTGTCACGCGCAGTATATGCACTAGATTTTTTTGAATATACTCCGTATATTTTAGGTATTGTAACTAATGTTGTTCCCATTACATATTCTATTCCTAAAATACAATATACTTTCATATATATAAAGAATTTATTATTTAAAGATTTATTTATTGTTTATATGATTATGGAGTTAAATCAAATGTTATTATCATCTGATGTGGATGTTATATGTCAGTTTTTAGATAATATTACAGAAAGTAATATTGATGAAATATTTAAATCTTTTAATGAATTAGATTTAATTGAGATTATTAGAAAAGTTTTTTTAATTTATGCAACAAAAAATAAAAGAGGTTATTTTACAAAGGGTATCGAAGTTATAAATTATATAATAAATAAAGTTGATGTTTGGAGTACTTGTTATATATCAGATATTTTATGTGAGTTTATAGATGGGGAAAGATCACAAAAAGAATATGTATATTTAGCATTAGAAACTTTAATTAATAAAAATTCAGAACAAATTAAAATTAGTATGCCAAAATTAATTCCAATTATTTCATTTGATGTAAATGCTATAAGTAGTAAAGTAAAAGAAAATTCATCTAGAGTTTTAGAATTGTTATTAAATTGTAGTGGTAATAGTGATTTAAAATCATTTATTCCAATTGTTTTAAAAGGTTTAAAGAATCCTGATTCGATTTATGATTGTGTAGAATCTTTAGCAAGTTGTGTATTTGTTCAAAATGTGGAAGCACCCGCATTAGCTGTAACAGTTCCTATATTATTAAGAGGATTAAGAGATACAAAAACAGTAACAAGGCGTTTATCATGTGTAATTATTGATAATATGTGTAAATTAATAGAACATCCAAAAGAGATTTTACCTTTTTACAAATCATTAAAAGAAGTATTAATTTATGCTACAGAAACAATCAGTGACCCTGAAGCAAGAAAAGTAAGTGATAGGGCATTAAATACATTAAAAGCTTCATGTTCTGTAAATGAAGAAATAGTATTTAATAAGTCATATAATGATTTTATGACTTTAATTTCAAAAGAATTTATTGATAATTCAATAGAAGTTAATAATATAAGATATTTATCAGTTTTAACTACAAATTTATGTAATAGTCATTATTTTGAAAGAAATGAGTGGGATCGTATATTTAAAAAATGTATTAAAGATATTGATCAATGTATTTTAGAAAAAATTACAAATTATGTATACGAATATGCTATAAAATCTTTTGAAATTAAAGAAGATGTGTTTGAAGATACTGAAGAAGGTAAAAATTTATATCAAGGTAATTTCTCATTAGCATATGGTGCACTAACATTATTAAATAATACATCATTGCATCTAAAACAAAATAGATTTTATGGATTACTAGGTCCAAATAATTGTGGTAAAACAACTTTAATGAGAGCAATTGCAAATGAGCAAGTAGAAGGATTCCCTAAGAAAGATCAATTAAAAACAATTTTTGTAGAACATGAAATTCAAGAAATGGAAGTTGATGAGGATGAAAAAGGTTTTCCTATATTAAATATTGATTTATGTGGTGTTGATTGGGTTGTACATTGTTGTAATGAAATATATAAATTAGAACCACGTGTTGAAAGAGATCAAGTTGAAAAAGTAATGGAAGATATTGGTTTTGGTAATGCAAAAAAAGATATAGGTAAAGATCGTGCAGCAGATATGGAAATGGGTGTGACAACCTATTCAGGTGGGTGGAAAATGAAAATGCAGTTATGTGCTGCAACATTAATGAATGCAGATATTCTTATGCTTGATGAGCCTACGGGTCATTTAGATGTAACGAATATTGCTTGGATTAAAAAGTGGTTAAAAGATTTTATGGATAATGGAGGATCAATTATTACAACTTCTCATGATTCTGGATTTTTAAATGAAATGTGTACTCATATTATTGATTTTCAAAATAGAAAATTAAAAATGTTTAGAGGGACTAAAGGTAAAGTATTAGAAGAATTTGTAGAAAAATTCCCAGAAAAGAAAGGATATTTTGAATTAAAAAATGATGTTGTAAAATTTGTCTTCCCAGAACCTGGTCCGTTAGAAGGTATTAAAAGTTTATCTAAAACTATTTTAAAAATGCAAAATGTAACATTTCAATATCCTACAAGAGATGTACCAACAATTTTTGACATAAATATAGAATGTTCAAGGATATCTAGGGTTGGTGTAATTGGAGCAAATGGTGCTGGTAAATCTACTGCCATTAAAATTCTAATTGGTGAACTAAAAACTAACCAAGGAACAGTTACAAAACATCCAGGAATGAGATTAGCATACATTGCTCAACATGCATTCCATCATTTAGAAAAGCATATTCATAAAACACCTGCTCAATATATTATGTGGCGTTTTGCAGGTAATGAAGATCAAGAAGGTATTGATATGATTAATAAAGAACCACAAGATGAAGTAAAGAAAACAAAATATTTTATAGATAATTCTGAAGGCGATTTAAAAATATGTTATACTCCAGCCGAAGAAAAACAAGCTGTTGAACCAGAACAATTATTAGGAAGAAGGGAAAATAAAAAAATTAAATTAAAAGAATATGAAGTTAAATGGAAGAATAAAGATAATAATATGTGGGTAAGTAGAGATATTTTAATTAAGATGGGTGCAATAAAATTAGTTCAACGTTGTGATGAAAGAGAAGCTGTAAAAGCAGGATTAGCTTCAAAAACGTTAACTACTAAAGATATTGAGAAACATTTGTCAAATTTTGGAATAGATTCAGAACAGGCTAGTCATACATTAATTAAGTCATTATCTGGTGGTCAAAAAGTTAAAGTTGTATTAGCTGCTTCATTATGGCAAAATCCACATTTAGTTATTCTTGATGAACCTACTAACTATTTAGATAG
>MDTG01038575.1_pt1 | contig 12055 bp, 10 predicted proteins | sample 811421 | NCBI WGS metagenome assembly MDTG01 (sample SAMN05326645, study PRJNA326480) | marine metagenome | isolation source: seawater | place: Pacific Ocean: South East | collected 2011 | reverse complement strand
TCAAATAGTTTTGGTTTTGGTGGCACAAATGCAACTTTAATATTTTCCAAATATAATGCTTAAAAACAAGAAGGGTTTAGTTTTTGGCATTGCAAATAATCATTCAATTGCTTGGGGAATTGCAAAACAGCTAGCTAAACATGATGCTGAAATAGCTATTGGTTATCAAAATGAAATATTATTAAAAAGAGTAAAACCATTATCTAAAGAAATTAATTCCAAAATTTTAATAGAATGTGACTTTAATAATGATGACTCAATAAAAAAGGCTGTAGAAATTATTAAAAAAGAATGGGGAACCATTGATTTTATTATTCATGCTGTGGCATTTGCAGATAAATCAGAATTAAATGGTAAATATGTTAATACAACTAAAAATAATTTTATTAATTGCTTAGATATATCATGTTATTCATTAACAAGTCTTGCTAGAAATTTTGAACCAATAATAAATAGTGGGGGCAGCATTCTTACTCTTACATTTTATGGTTCAAATAAAGTTATACCAAATTACAATTTGATGGGTATTGCTAAAGCAGCTTTAGAAACAAGTGTGAAATACCTGAGTGTTGATTTAGGAATGAAAAATGTTCGAGTTAATGCAATCTCAGCTGGACCTATGAGAACAATTGCTGGTTCAGCAATAAATAATGCTAGAGAAGTTTTTAAATTTACAGAGGAGCATTCAGCTTTAAAGAGAAATGCACAACTTGATGAAATTGGTAATTCAGCTTTATATTTTGTAAGTGATTTATCTTCTGCTGTAACTGGTGAGGTACACTATGTTGATTGTGGTTATAATATTATTGGAATGCCAAATAAATTTTAAAATTTATTTATTAAATCTGTTGGATTATCAATAAAAATACTATCTATTCCCAAAGAGAAAAGATTGTTAGCTTCTAATAAGCTTATATTTTTATCTGAATAAATAGTTATTGATATATCATTATTTTTAATTTTTTTAATAATATCTTCTGAAAGAATATCAATATTTAAACCACATATTTTTAAATTATTATTTATCGATATATTTATTAAATCATCAATATTGTGTTCACTAAAATTATCTAACAAAAAGCTTCGCTTAGATTGAGGATATAGTCTAGAGATTTCTAAAATAGAAATAATGTCAAACGATGAATAAAATATATCTATTTCTTTTACGTGTTTAGTAAGTTCACAAATTTTATGGATATTTATTATTTCAAAATCTTTATTTGGTTTTAATTCAATATTCAAATTCCTTTTTTTACTAATACATAAATCCAAAATATCTTTTAATCTTGGTACAAATAAATTCGTGTCCTTCTTATAAAAAAATTTTCCCGCATCTAGTTTTTTGATGTCATCATAAATATAATCTATCGCAAGACCAGTACCGTTTGTTGTTCTGTTTAATGTATCATCGTGTAACAAAATTGGGACTTTGTCTTTAGAAACTTTAACATCTATTTCTACGCAAGTTAAACCAATTTCAAAGGCCTTAACAACAGATTCTATTGTATTTTCTGGACACAGATATTTTACTCCTCTGTGTCCAATTAATTTTGGTAATTTATAATTTTTCTTCTTGTTCAACAGCTTTCATAGAAAGTTTAATTTTTCCTCTGGAGTCGATATCAAGTACTTTTACTTTAACCATATCTCCCTCACTAATAACATCTTCAACTTTCTCTACTCTTTCATTTTTTAACTGACTAATATGAACTAGCCCATCGGTTGATCCCATAAAATTAACGAAAGCTCCAAACTCCATAATTTTTATTACTTTACCCTCGTAAATTTTTCCAATTTCAGGCTCTTCAACAATTCCCTTAATCCACTCTAGCGCATCTTTACCTGATCTTTGATCAACTGCTGCTATACTAACTAGTCCTTCATCATTAATTTCAATTTTGGCTCCAGTAGTTTCAGATATTTCTCTGATTACAGATCCTCCTTTACCAATTACTTCTCTGATCTTTTCTTTGTTTATTTGTAAATTAGTAATAGTTGGTGCATATTGTGAAATAGATTTATTTGGTTTTTTAATTGCTTTTGCCATTTCATCAAGAATATGAAACCGACCCTCTTTAGCTTGGCCCAAAGCCTCTTTCATTATTTCTGCTGTTATGCTAGTAATTTTAATGTCCATTTGAAGTGAGGTTATTCCTTTAGATGTTCCTGCGACTTTGAAATCCATATCTCCTAAATGATCTTCATCACCTAAAATATCTGATAAAATTACAAATTTATCTTTTTCTTTAATTAAACCCATTGCAATTCCCGCTACGGGTCTTTCTATTGGCACACCTGCGTCCATTAAAGACATAGAAGTTCCACAAACTGTTGCCATTGAACTTGAGCCATTAGATTCTGTTATTTCTGAAACAACTCTGTATGTATAAGGAAATTTTTCTTTTGAAGGTAGCATTGGATGAATTGCTCTCCAAGCTAGTTTACCATGTCCAATTTCTCTTCTACTAGTGGATCCAACTCTACCAACTTCACCTACTGAATATGGAGGAAAATTGTAATGAAGCATAAAGTTTTCAGTATATTCCCCATCAATTGCATCTATTCTTTGTTCATCAAGTCCAGTTCCTAGAGTTGATACAACTAACGCTTGAGTTTCTCCTCTAGTAAATAATGCTGATCCATGTGTTCTTTCTAGCAAGCCTATTTCACAAATTATAGGCCTTACAGTTTTAGTGTCACGACCATCAATCCTGTTACCAGTATTAATTAATTCACCTCTTACTATATCTTTTTCTACATTTTTTATTGCATCTGCTAACAGTACAGGTGATATTGTATCTTTCTCAAATTTTTCATTTATTTCACTTCTTAATACGCTCAGTCTTTCAGATCTTTTTTGCTTTTCGATAATTTTATAAGCCTGAACAAAATCGTCTTTATATTTTTTACTAATTTCTAATGGTAAATTCTTTATTTCCTCTTCTTTTTCTGGAAGTGTCCAAGGGTCTTTTGCAGCTTTTTTAGCTAATGAGATAATTGCTTCAATTACTGTTTTGTAGCTTTTCTGTCCTAATATGACAGCATCTAACATTTGTTGTTCTGAAAGTTCATGAGCTTCGGACTCAATCATAAGAACACCCTCTTTAGTACCTGCAAGAACTAATTCTAGTTTTGATTCAGACAATTGTTCTTTAGTTGGATTAATTATATATTCATCGTTAATAAAACCAATTTTTATCGCACCCAAAGGACCTAAAAATGGCAGACCTGATAAAGTTAAGGCTGCACTTGCGGCAATCATTGCAATGATATCTGAGTCGTTTTGTTGGTCATGAGATAATACAGTGCATGTCACCTGAGTTTCATTTTTAAAATCTTTGTGGAACAGAGGTCTTACTGGCCTGTCAATTAATCTTGAAACTAAAGTTTCTTTCTCAGTAGGTCGAGCCTCTCTCTTAAAAAAACCTCCTGGTATTTTTCCAACTGAATAATATTTTTCTTGATAATTTACAGTTAAAGGAAAAAAGTCCATATCTGGATTTGCTTCCTTTGCGGCCACGACGTTTGCCATAACAGTTGTGGAACCATAAGTTGCAATTACTGATGAATCTGCTTGCCTAGCAATTTTTCCAGTTTCTAATTTTAGATTTCTACCTGCCCACTCTACTTCTATTTTATTTTCATTAAACATATTATAATTATTTTCCTTTACATTAACCTCTTAAATTTAATTTTTTAATTATATCTTTATATTCATCATTATTTTTTTTTGCTAAATAGCTAAGTAATTTCTTTCTTTTATTAACCATTGCAACCAAGCCTCTCTTTGAGTGCTTATCTTTGTTGTGGGTTTTAAAATGTACAGTTAAATTATTTATTCTTTCACTTAAGATTGCAATTTGTACTGAAGCAGAACCCGTATCTTGATTGTTCTTTGCAAAGTTACCAATTAAATTCTTTTTACTTTCTTTAGATATCGACATCTGATCTCCTATATTAAGATTTTTTTTGGTTTAAACAAATTACCTACTAATTTGCCTATAGATATAATGTCTCCATTATTTGATAAAAAAACTAATTTATCCTTACTAAAAGAACTATTACTAGTTAATTTATATAAATTAATTGACTTACCTAAAGCAAGATTTTTTATATCTTGTTCATTCTCAATTTCATAAGCCAAGATGTCGTCCAGCACCGAAATTGATGGTAATACCAAATTAATTAATTCCTGCCTATTACCAATTTTAATTAAATCATCCAGTAAAATCGATGATGATATAACGAAATTTCCAACTTTTATCCTTTTTAAAGTAGAAATATGTCCAAACGTTCTAAGTTTAATTGCTAAATCTCGAGCTAAACTTCTAACATAAAACCCTTTTCCACATTCTATTTCAAATGAAGCAGTATTAGAAGTAATTGAGTTTAATTTAAGGTTTTTTACAAAAACTTTTTTGTAATTAGTATTAAATTCAATTCTTTCTCTAGATAACTTGTATGCTCGTATGCCATTAATTTTAACAGCAGAAACTTTTGGTGGCTTTTGATCTATGTGCCCAATAAAATATTTGAGTTGTTGTTCAATATCATTCTTAGAAGGAATTAAATCGGAACTATTTATAACTTCTCCAGTTTCATCATCAGTTGTAGTTTGTTTTCCCCATTTAATTGAAAAATTATATTTTTTTAAATCTTGATTTATGTATTGAATAAGTTTTGTAGCTTTACCAATCGCGATTGGCAGTATTCCTTCAGCTTCTGGATCTAAAGTTCCAGCATGACCAAGTTTATTTAAAAAAAATTTTTTTTTAATTTTTTTTAAAGCTTGAAATGATGAGATATTCTTTGGCTTATAAAGATTTATCCATCCTTGATTATTCATTGTTGATATCCCTCAAAACATCTTTCTTTAATAATAATTTTTCAATTTTCTCAGCTTCGTCAAAAGTATCATCCAGAAAAAAAACTAGTTTGGGGGTAAACTTAGATTGAATCCTTGCATTAGAAAGATATTTTTGGAAAATATTTTTTTTTTCTTTTAAATTTCTTAGTACTTCATTTTTTTTTTTACCACCTAATGGCATAAAATAAACATTTGCTATTTTCAAATCTTTTGACATTTTAACATATGAAATTGTTATAGACGATGATGTAATTTCTTCGCTATAAAAGTCTTCTTTTAATAAACAATCACTTAGTATTGATCTGATTAATTCTGCGTATCTTATTTGTCTTATATTAGTCATTTAGATTAGTCATATATAAAAAAATAATTATATTGATCTAGCTTTTTCTACTTCCTCAAAAGTTTCTATTATATCTCCAACTTTTATATCCGAATAATTGTCTAAAGTAACTCCGCATTCATATCCAGATTTTACCTCACTCACTTCATCTTTAAACCTTTTTAAACTACTAAGAACCCCAGTGTGTATAACTATATTATCTCTCAGAAGCCTAATTTTAGATTTCTTTGAGATTATTCCATCTTTAACCATGCATCCAGCAATATTACCAATTTTTGAAATATTGAAAACTTCCCTAATTTCTACATTACCAGTTATATTCTCAGAAATATCTGGTTTTAACATTCCTGAAAGTAAGTTTTTAACATCATCTATTAGCTCATAAATTATAGAATAATATTTTATATCAATACCATCTTTTCTAGCTAAGTCTCTTGCATGGGGAAGAGCTCTAACATTAAAACCAACAATAAAACCATTTGAAGATTTTGTAAGAGCAACATCACTCTCTGTAATTGCGCCTACTCCTTTATGCAGAACATTAACAGTAACTTCTTCATTAGATAGTTTTGAAATTGCATTTTCTATAGCTTCCGCTGAACCTTGCACATCTGTTTTTATTAAAACAGGTAAAGATTTGATTTCTCCTTTATTAATTTGTTGAAACATTTCTTCTACATTAGTCTTAACAACTTTATTTTTTTGTATCTGCAGTTTATTATTTCTGTATTCAGTAATTTTTCTTGCTATAGATTCATTTTCTACAACTATAAAATCATCTCCTGCAAGCGGATTGTTATCAAATCCAAGCACTTCAACTGGCATAGATGGAGCTGCTTCTTTTATATTTTCATTTTTATCATTTATAAGAGCTTTAACTTTTCCTAAATTTGAACCTGAAATAAATATATCTCCAACTCTAAGAGTTCCTTTTTGAACTAAAACAGTAGCTACAGAGCCCCTTCCTTTTTCTAATTTTGATTCCACTATTGTTCCTCTTGCAGACCTTTTAGGGTTTGCTTTCAAATCTAATAAATCGGTTTGCAAAATGATTGCGTCAATTAATTTATCCAAGTTAGTTTTTTTTAATGCTGAAATTTCTACATCTAGTACATCTCCACTTAATTTTTCCACTACTATTTCATGAGATAATAAATCATTTCTTACTTTCTGTGCATCTGCACTATCGAGATCCATTTTATTGATAGCAACTATTATTGGTACCTTGGCTGACTTTGCATGTGCGATCGACTCAATAGTCTGTGGTTTCAAACTATCGTTTCCAGCAACAACAAGTACTATTATATCTGTAGTTTCTGCTCCTCTAGCTCTCATATTTGCAAAGGCTTCGTGACCTGGGGTATCAATGAAAGTTATTTTTTTATTATTAGCTTTAATTTGATACGCACCAATATGTTGCGTGATTCCCCCCGACTCACCTGCAACAACATTAGTTTTTCTAAGCGCATCCAAGAGGCTTGTTTTTCCATGATCAACATGACCCATTATTGTAACCACAGGAGGTCTGTTGATTAAATCATCTTCTAAGTCATCAAAATCTTCTATTTCTTTTAAGATATCATCATCTTGAACTCTTATTACCTTATGTCCCAATTCTTCTACAACAAGTTCAGCAGTATCTGCTTCAAGTGATTGAGTAGCATTTGCCATTACACCCAGCTTCATCAAAGCTTTAACAACATCGGCAGTCTTTTCTGCCATCCTATTAGCAAGATCTTGAACAGTTATTATATCTGGTATTGATACTACTCTAGATATTTTGTTTTCATTAGTTTCAGAATTTTCTTTAAGTTTCTCTTTTTCTCTTGCTCTTTTAATTTTAGCTAAGCTTGGAAATCTATCGTATTCTTGCTCTTCTTGTTCAAGTATTTTTTTTGCATCCAATTTTTTAAAATCGTCATCTATAGGTTTTAGTGTCGATTTTTTTGGTTGAGTCTTTTTATTTTCTTGTTGTTTTTTTACCTTACTTTCAAATGCTTTATTTTTATTTAAGGGACTGAAATTTTGGGGGGCTGCCGTATTACTTGATCTAAAAGTTGATGATCCTCTAAAATTAGATTTAGTTGTGGAAGTACTTTTTTGCTGACTGTTTTTATTTCTAAATACAATTTGTATTGTTTTTTTATTGTTATCACCTTTTAGTTTTTCACCAGATGGGCCTAAATTTTTTCTAATCTGAAGTCTACCAGATGATGATAATTTTAATGGTTTTTTTTTATCTTTATTCTTATCCAACTTACACCTTTTATTTATTATTCTTTATCTTTAAACCAGTTTTCTCTGGCTTTCATGATCATTTTATTCACAAACTCCTCTTCAAGTTCTAAGTCTTTTAGAATACCCTCATCTTTATCTATAAGTTCAAATGTAGCGAGATCAGCGAAATCATTTAAAGTTAAAATTTTAGCTTTAGCTAATTCAGCTAAGATTTTGAAATCCATACCTTCAAGGTTTTTAAGTTGATCATCATTAATATTTTCATTTACTATTCTTGCATTTTCTTCCTCTTGATCTTTTATTGCAGATTTTGCTCTATCAACGATTTCCTTTGCTAAATCGTTATCAAAACCTTCAATTTTTTCTATGTTTTCAATAGTTTCTGAAGCAATTGATTCTAAAGAAGTATATCCATCAGTAACAAGTAATTGAGCAATAACATCCTCAACATCTAGTAGATTTGCTATTAATAGACTTTTATCTTTAAACTCCTGTTGTCTTCTCTCTCCCTCTTCCTCTTCAGTAAGAATATCAATTTCTAGATCTGTTAAATTAGATGCCAGTTTAACGTTTTGACCCTTTCTTCCAATTGCTAAACTCAGTTGTTCATCTGGAATCACAACCTCAACTTTATTTTTTTCTTCAAAGAGGAAGATCTTACTAACTTCAGCTGGTGCTAGAGCATTGGCAAGAAAAGTAGCCTGATTTTCTGACCAGGTAACTATGTCAATCTTTTCACCTTGTAATTCATTTACAACAGCTTGGACTCTTGAACCTCTCATTCCAACACAAGCTCCTACTGGATCTATTGTAGAGTCTTCAGTATAGACACTTATTTTGGCTCTTGATCCTGGATCACGAGCAACGCTTTTAACTGATATTACTCCTTCATAAATTTCTGGAACTTCTTGATGAAAAAGTTTGGCTAAAAATTGTGGATGTGTTCTTGATAAAAATACTTGGTATCCTTTTACATCATTTTTAACTTCATAAATATAGGCTCTTACCCTATCTCCATTTTTAAATGTTTCTCTAGGAATTAATTCTTCCCTTTTTATAATTGCTTCACTTTTTCCTAAGTCAATAATTAAGTTTCCAAATTCAACTCTTTTTACTATACCTATAGCAATTTCACCAACTTTGTCTTTGTATTCATCGTATTGTTTCGATTTATCTGCTTCTCTTACCTTTTGTATAATAACACCTTTAGCATTTTGGGCTGCAACTCTGCCCATTTCAATTGGTGGTAAATCTTTAATTAAGTATTCACCTAAACTAATTTTTGGATTTATTTTTTTTGCATCTTCCAAAGTAATTTGTCTAGACTCATTTTCTTCCTCTATTTTTTCTACAACTTGAATGTATGATTTAAGATTAATATCACCTGTATCCTTATCAATGGATACTCTTATATCTCTCTCAAAACCATATTTAACTCTAGCAGCTTTTTCCAGAGCTTCTTCCATTGCTGAAAAAACGGCTTCCTTATCAATATTTTTTTCTTGAGCAACTGAGTTAGCTACTTGAAGCATTTCTTCTCTAATAACTTTTATCTTTTGTTTAGCCATAATTAATACCAAAAAAAAGGTGGGTTTCCCCACCTGCATATTTACAGTTTTTTAGCACATATATTAGAAAATTTTAAAAACTCAAGTTAATATTTTTTTAGATTAAAAAAGAATGGTCGTTTTCCACCAAAAATAGCTTTTTTATAATATTTTGTTTGAGGCAATTGATAATCTTCATAATTTAAAAATAGATTAAATTGATTCTCCCAGTAAAATTGATCTTTAATAGCATGTATACATCTTAATATATGCAGAATATATTGGGAAGAATCTGTAGCTATCTTAATGTTTCCATCATTTTTTATGAAGTGTGTTATCTCTCTAAAAAAAACCTCATTTAACAATTTTCTTTTATTATGTTTTTTTTTTGGCCAGGGATCTGGAAAAAATATCCACACGGAGTCAAAGTAGTTTTTCTTTTCTAATTTTTGCAAAATATCCCAAACATTTCCATGATGTACAAAAATATTATTAATATTAAGAGATTTTATTTTCTTAATTAACGTAATATTTCCATTAATATACTTATCACAAGTATAAATGTTACTAGATTTATATTTGTTAGATAAAAAAATGCTAGTCTCTCCGTATCCAGTTCCAATATCAAGTATATTATTTTTTCTAGGATTTATTTTAGTAAAGCTAAACTTTTTAATTTCATGGAAGTATTTTTCAAGATCAATTTTGTTTTTACTCCTTCCTCTTGTCCTTCCATAGATACGATTTTTATTAAATAAATTATTCATTTTTAAATCTATAGAAAATTATTATTATAAAAATTATAAAGATGAAGGTCAAATTTGAATATAAATGTAATTTAAAATAATTAGTATTTTTTTTATTTAAACTTATAGTATCTTTAATAATTATTTTTTCGTTTAATTTTGTTGAATTTAAAATATTAGAATTTGAATCAAATATTCCTGAAATTCCATTATTTGATACTCTAACAATAATTTTATTAAATTCTGATGATCTCAATTTTGTTAAGTAAAAATGCTGATAAGGTCCTATATGTTTACCAAACCAAAAATCATTTGTAATATTAATTATAAAATCGCTTTGATAGTTTAAATCATTGATTATTTTCCAGTAAAAAATAATTTCATAGCAAATAATAGGAATGTAGCTAATGTCATTACTAATTCTAATTAATCTATCCTGCTGACCTTTAGAATAATCATTTGGCCCAGAAATTTTTTCTAAAAATTTAAGTTTGTTTCTAAATGGTAAAAACTCTCCAAAAGGTACTAATATTTTTTTATCATAATAAGTAACATTATTATTATTTATATTTAATAGCGAATTATAGTATTTTTGTTTTTCTAATCTTGTTGCACCGATAATAACTGTTTGGTTACTATCTAAAAGTTTTTGAATTCTTTTAAGGTTTGGCTCTTTTAATAAAAATGGATAATTATTTTCTGCAAAAATTATTAAATCTGCTTTAGAATTTGAAATAATTTCTACGATAGTATCTAATTTATTTTTACTATTCTCATTACTATTAATTTTATAATTTAATTGTACTATATCTAAATTAATATTTTTTTTATTTTGATAATTATTCCTATCATTATTAATAAAATTTATAATAATAACAACAATGGGAATAAAGAACAAAGCAATAATGATAAAGTGTTCAAATTTCTTTAGTTTTTTATTAATTAACAGGTATGGCAAACAATAAATAAAGATTAACATAAAGCTTGTTACTAAGCTTCCTAAATATTTAGTAATGATAAGTATATTGCTGAAACTAGATAATATTAATGAAAAAGTAACCCAAGGAAAACCAGAAAAAGCTCTTGATAATATAAATTCAAATGAAACAAAAATTATAGGAACTAATAAAAATGTTGGTACCTTTCTTAAATAAGTATTTAATATCAAAAAATTAGTAGCAAATATTATTGCAAGGAAAAAAATAAATAAATAAGATAGATAAAATAAGTTTTTTGTTTCCTCAAAAACAAAAAAGGGATTTTGCATCCAAATTAATAATCCTAATAAGAAACTTAATGCATAAATAAAACTGTTTATTAAAATAATTCTTTTTTTTATTTTATCTCTGGTATTATCAATTAATAAACAAATTGATGGAAAAATAAAAAAACCAAGAGGTAAGAAAAAATATGGAGGAAAAAGAAGAGAAGTAAAAAAGCCTAATATAAATGCAATTATTAAATTCAATTATTTAATTTCTCAACTTCTAATGTTTTAATTTTTCTATCACTAGATGAAATTATCTTAATTTTAATATTTTTACCAATATAGAAAATTTCATTGTTTTTTGGAATTCTATTTATATTTGCATAGACAAGTCCACCAACTGTGTTTATTTCATCTTCATCTGGAGTATCTATTTGTATATTAAAATTTTCTTCTAAATCTTCTATTCTAAAAGAGGCATCTACAATCATAGAGTTTCTATTTTTTTCGATCACTAAGTCCTCCACATCTTCAGCATCATGTTCATCTTCAATCTCACCAACAATTTCTTCAACTAAATCTTCAATTGTAACTAACCCATCAACACCCCCAACACCATCCACAACTAAAGCAATATGGATTCTTGAAGATCTCATAGTTTTTAGCAAATCTAAAATTGGAGATTTAGGAGCAACAAATAAATTATCTCTCATAATCAGCTTAAGATCAAAATTTTTTGACTCATTTTTTAAAAAATCTTTTATATGAAAAAAGCCAACAATTTCATCAAGATTTTTATTATATACAGGCATTCTTGAGTGACTTTCCGTTTTAATTATATCCAGTATTTCTTCATAGGTTTGATACATATTAACTGCAACAATTTCGCTTCTTGGAACCATTATATCATCAACACTTTTTTCATTTAATTTTAAAATGTTTTTTATTAAATTTTTTTCATCATTTTCACTTAAATCTTTTAATGAATGTTCTTGCTCGGCTTCATTAGCAATATAATTTAAAATCTCCTCTTTTGTTGAATTATTAGATAATAATTTTTTAATTATCCAATTTTTCCAGCTCGATGATTTATCAGCGTTATTTGTG
>MDTG01342185.1_pt1 | contig 12056 bp, 11 predicted proteins | sample 811421 | NCBI WGS metagenome assembly MDTG01 (sample SAMN05326645, study PRJNA326480) | marine metagenome | isolation source: seawater | place: Pacific Ocean: South East | collected 2011 | reverse complement strand
ATTGAACAATTAAGAGGCAACTAATTTGAATATTAAAATAAAAACGGCCCTGATTTCAGTTTCAGATAAATCAGGATTAGAAAAAATTGTTCAATCTCTCAAAGAGTATGGTGTCAAAATAGTTTCAACGGGTGGTACCTCAAAGACTATTTCAGAGATGGGTGCTGAAGTGACAGATGTATCTTCGATAACTAATTTTCCAGAAATGATGGATGGACGTGTTAAAACTTTACATCCAAACGTTCATGGCGGGCTGTTATCTAAAAGAGATAATAAAGATCATGTTAAATCTCAAGAGGAACATGGAATAGCAGATATAGACTTAATCATAGTCAATCTTTACCCTTTCGAGGAGACAATTAAGTCTCAGGAGAATGAGGAAATTTGCATTGAAAACATTGATATTGGCGGTCCAGCAATGTTGAGATCAGCTGCTAAAAATCACAAATTTGTAACCGTCGTGACCGATATAAACGATTACGACAAACTTATTCAAGAGATTCAACAAAACGCTGGTTCAACCACTTTAGAATTTAGAAAACAACTTGCTGCAAAAACTTTTTCAACCACAGCTTACTATGATTCTCTGGTTAGTAATTGGTTTCAAAGAAATACTAATGAACCAGCAGAAAAGTTTTCAACTGCAGGAACATTATCTTCTAAACTACGCTATGGTGAAAACCCTCATCAATCCGCAAGCCTCTATAAGTCATCCATGCAACAGTCAGGTATTCCTTACGCAACTTTATTACAAGGTAAAGAATTAAGTTATAACAATATTAATGATGCTGATGCTGCCTTACAGTTAATTAAAGAATTTGATAATGCAACTCCGACTGTTGCTATTGTCAAACATGCGAATCCATGTGGTGTTGCTAGTGGAACATCATTAAGTGACGCATACACAAAAGCATTCTCATGCGATACAACAAGTGCATTTGGTGGAATCGTTGCACTCAATCAAACCATTGATAAAGAGTCTGCTAAAGAAATTATAAAGATATTCACAGAAGTTATTATTGCACCGGGTATAACAGATGAAGCTAAAGAAATTTTTAAAACAAAAAATAATTTACGTATTTTAATTTTATCTTCGTTGCATGAAAATAATAATTTACATAACTTCAAAAGTGTTGAAGGTGGTATTCTTGTTCAGTCAAACGACAATGAAGGGGCCACTAAGTCAGATTTAAAAGTGGTTACTCAAAGGAAACCGAACGATAGTCAGATTGAAGATATGATATTCGCGTATAAAGTATGTAAGCATGTAAAATCAAATGCAATTATTTATGTTAAAAACAAAAAAACAATTGGAATTGGCGCCGGACAGATGAGCCGATTAGATAGTGCGAAAATAGCCTCAAATAAAAACACTGAAATGGAGGATTTAGAAGAAAATTCTTTAAAGAACTCAGTAGTAGCATCTGACGCTTTTTTTCCATTTCCTGATGGACTGCTTGTAACTATCGCTTCAGGTGCAACCGCTGTAATTCAACCCGGAGGATCTATAAAAGATGATGAAGTAATTAAGGCAGCAGATAAAGCAGATATTTCAATGATTTTTACAGGTTTTAGACATTTTAAGCACTGAAATTTTCATAAAAGTAATCACTCACATCATTTTCATGAGTAAAATTGTCTTTATAGATTAGTCTAAAGTCAAAATTCTCAAGGTACTTCGAAACTTTTAAAAAATTACTGTCAAATATTTCAATTTGAAGAAATATTTTATTGTTGCTCATTAAAATAGATAATCCCTGTAAAACATTTAATTCAAAGCCCTCAACATCAATCTTTATAGCTAGAGCTTGATCTTTAAAGTTAAATAAATCATCACCTTTTTTTTGCTTTACAATTGTGTTTCCACTTTCACTTACTTTTGCTCCTCCTGATTGTTCGACTTCAAATCTCTCGTTTGAAAGAAATCTTATTTCACCACTTTCGTTTGAGAGAGCATAATTAAATATTAAGATTTTTTTTTCTAGCTCATTAATTTTGATGTTTTGTTCAAATCTAGAGAAAGCTTCAGCATGAGGTTCAAATGCAAAAACCTGAAGATGAGAAAATTGTTTAGCAATTCTAAGAGAGTAGATACCAATGTTAGCGCCAACATCTATAAAGTGAGTAACTGAATATTGTTCAATCTTTTTTTTTATAAATTTAGTTTGTTCTTCTTCATAGTAACCATTAAAGAAAATTTCTCTATCTATAGAATCTCGAATATTTAAATTTAGTTTAATGTCACCTAACAAAAAGGAAATATGTTCTTTTTTTAAGAAAAAAATTAATCTTCTAATTATACTTTTTAAGAATTTCTTTAAGAATGGTATTTTGTTAAATAAATATAAATATTTCATTTAATTTTTATCAATGATTGAATTTCTAAAATAGAAAAAAAACTTTTTAGAAAATAAAAATAAGATAATAATAATTACCAACAGAACCAGTAACCATTTTATCTGATTAGTGTAACTTGCAAAGGCTACTTGTATCGTAGATATTTTATTACTTGAATGTGTGCCGATCAAAATTGAAGTCTGAATGTTTTGCAAGATATCTGACATAAAAGCAAAAATGGGTAATAAATACACAAATTTAACTGCTGGATTGAGCCTTGATAATACACCGAGCATTAGGGAAACATATATTAAAGGAAAAAGTAGATCTAAAGAGTACATTGAAAAAACATATGCATTTCGACCTTTGTCGCCCAATGAGACAATTATTTGATCCACTTCATGTGAGTTAAAGCCAAAATGAGTATCAAGCATTAGAGTTCTAGTATCAAATGGTAAGAATTGAAAAGATAGGAGACATAATAAAAATAGAATAAATAATATAAAGAGACTTATATTAGATGAGAGGTATTTTGATAATGACTGAATGGATATCATCTCAAACTTGACTCATCTTGGACAAAATACATTCCAACTATTCCAATTAAGTTAAACGAAACAATTGAAATCATGGCGAGCTGAAGGCTTTCAGTAAGTGCCAAAATTAGTGTCATCAAACCTGGAACAAGCCAAGCAGTTGACTTGCCAGCAAATGCATAAAGACCAAAAAATTCTGTAGTTTTTTCAGCAGGTGACAATTTTACCATCAATGCCCTTGAAGCTGTCTGCACTGGTCCATAAAAAAATGAAATTCCAATTACCACACAAACATAGATGACCTGACTTACTGAATTAAAAATTCCAAAAGTAAAGCCTTCAACTGATAATGAATACTCACTTACATCAAAAAAATAAAAAATAGTATCCCTATCAATAGAGAGTCCAAGCGTTCCTACGATGACTAATCCCCAAAGTGAAACATTTATAATATTTTTTGATCCAAATTTATCATTAAGGTAACCACCGTAAATTGAACTTGGTCCTGAAAAAATATTTAATATTATTCCCAAAACTAATACCTGCGTAAGTGTCATTCCAACAACAAGACTTGCATAGATCCCGCCAACGACATAAAGAGCATTTAAAGCATCTTGATAAAACATTCTAGCAATTAAAAAAGTAAAAATGTTTTTGTATTTTCTAATATCCTTAAATGTTTGGAAAAAATTACCCAGACCAACTTTTACAGATCTTACTATTGTTATATCTCTTTTATTCATATCAGGAGTAAAAAGGAAAAGTGGGATAATAAAAAATGCATACCAAATTGCACATAAGGGCCCCACAATTCTTATATGTTCATATTGACTTGTATCTAACCCAAAAAGGTTTTCAGTCTCACCTCCTGGCCAAACAAAAATTAGTAAAAAAATAATTAATGCTAGTAATCCTGATATATAACCAACGCCGTATCCAAGGCCGCTCAACCATCCAGAATTTTCGGGTGTCTCAATTGTTGCGAGAGCAGAATTATTAAAAACCTCAGCAAATCCCACCATCGTTGAGGCCAATATTAATCCACTCATAACAAGCCAAATTCCATTTGGTGCACCTGGTGGCGAATACCAAAGTAAACACATGCCCAAGATAAATAGAAGAGAAGTAATACCCATTAAAAATTTTCTATTACCTCTAATGTCAGTAATTGAACCAAGCACTGGACTTAAGATAGCGATAGCGAAACCTGATATAGTTTGTGTTAATGTAAGTTTTTCCGCACCATCTCCACCAGAAATAAAGACATCAGTAAAATAGACTGAAAAAACAAATGTCATTATCAATGTGTAAAAAGGTTGATTTGACCAATCGAACATGGTCCAAGAATATCGGGCTAACTTTGAAGCTCTCATTTAATTTACTATATACTAAGTTAATACCTAAGTATGTGAATTATTTATAGGCTTAAAAATAAAATTATTATTTGTGGCTTTTTGGCTATTATCAAATCTTTGTAATTTGTAATCGTCATCAACAATGTAACATTCATATCCGAATTTTTCTATTTTGTTTATAATTTCTAAATGACTTTGGCCTGTATGTCTTTTTTCAATTTCAATAAGCATTACGGGTTTATTAGTATTTATAAAATTATAGCCTCCTTGTATTACATCGAATTCGTGACCTTCTACATCAATCTTTAAAAAACCAATTTCATGTTCAAATTTGTATTTATCTAGCGTTACTTTTTTTATGTCATTAATTGTTTCAAACTCAAGGTTATCTAAATTGTTTTTATTATGAATAGTGGCGGTTCCTAATTGATATTTCTGTTCTACATCAAATTCGGCATTTGCATCTCTTAATGGTATTCTTAGCTTTGCCATTCCTTCATGAGAAGACACTGCTAAGTTTTCTATTTTCACATTACCCCTATTTTTAAAACTACTTATTAATCTTCTGTAAAGGAGTGGATTTGCCTCAAATGCATAAACATAAGAAGATAACTGCGAAAGGAAAAATGAATACACACCTCTATAAACGCCTATGTCGATTGAAGCTTTTGAACTATCCACCAACTGACTTAGAATTCTAATTTCTTTTTCTGTACTATTTTTAAAGTATCTATTTGCCCTTCTTTTGAGATGAAATTGATCACTTAATTTGAAAAACTTCTTTATTAAATGTTCAATTTTTTTCGGATTTATGAGCCTCATTTTTTCTGGAGCGAGTGAAGGGAGTCGAACCCTCGACCTAAACGTTGGCAACGTTTCGCTCTACCACTGAGCTACACTCGCATAATTTAGAGATTTATACATTAAATGGGCTTGTTTTTGAAGATCAACGCACTATTTAATTTAAAAATATATAATGTAATATCATAAAGATACTAATGAAATTTAAAACAACTCAATCTATACCAAAGAAAATACCTATATTTCCCCTTACTGGAGCCGTTCTATTTCCAGACACTCAACTTCCGCTTAATATTTTTGAACCCCGCTATGTTCAAATGGTTGACTCAGCACTAGCCTCTCCTGATCGATTAATCGGAATGATACAGCCATCCTCAATTGAGACTAAAGGTGGTGGATCATTAAAAAAAGTAGGTTGTGTTGGGAAAATTTCATCATTCAATGAAGCTGAAGATAATCGCTATTTAATTACTCTCACAGGTTTATGTCGTTTTGAAGTTTTGGAAGAACTAGATACTACTACTCCATACAGACAGGTAATTGCTAATTTCGATAAATTCGAAACTGACCTTAGAGACATTGATATCGCAGATATAGACAGAAGCAAATTATTGGCTTTAGTTAAGAGGTACTTAGAACACAGAAAAATACTTGCTGATTGGGAAATAATTCAACAAACTCCAACAAAACAAATAATAAATTATTCCGGTGTTCTGGTTCCGTTTTCTGCAGAAGAAAAACAATTATTATTAGAATCAAAAGACCTCATCACTAGGTGTGGGGTACTTGAAGCACTTTTCCAATCATACATTTTTGATATTACTGGTGAGAAAAGTGAACAGCTTCACTGAGGTTTTCAAAAATTAAATCGTCCTGTTGCTTTATCAGTAAAAAAATTCTTTGCAAGTTTACTCTGATTAATAAGCTTTAAACCCTTACTTGTTAAAAATCGAATAAATTTATTTTCACTTGAAAATATATTTTCCATTGCAATGGTTCCAAATGAAAAAATAAAATTATCAAATTTTCTATTATCACTAAATAATTCTTTTATCTGATCATCTTTTAAGTCAATTCCAAGAGACCGGAATCTCGTTAAGTTGTTATCAATATTTGCGATATCTTTTACAGAGAGATTAAATCCTTGGCCAGCAATTGGGTGAATGTTGTGAGCTATATTGCCAATTAAAATACAGTTTTTGTGAAATAATTTTTTTGCATAGGAAAAATTAAGCTCGTAATTTTGAATTTCAGATATTTTTAAGTCGCTTAGATGATTAACAAAAAAATTTCTTAAAACAATTTCTAATTCTTCCTTTTCAATTTTAAGATAGTCAGAGTTTTTTTTCAAAGACCATACAATTGAAGCATTTTCATCATTGATAGGCAATAGTGCAATTGGACCGTCGGTCGTAAATAATTGGTAAGCTATATTTCTTTGTTTTCTAGTTATGTTAACAGTTACTGACAAAGCTTCTTGATTTAATTCTTTGCCGACAAAATTAAAATTATTAATTATTTTATTGTTCTTTTTTGACGATGTATAAAATAATAAACTTGCAGTGTGACTTTTACCTTTGTTATCGATGAATTCTACGCAATTTTCTTTTAACTCAGGAATCCTTTCAGAATCGTCAATTATTTTTATTAATACGGAACGCTTATTGATCTCATCGTTTAAAGCTTCATTTATGATTTTGTTAGTAACTATTTTTCCAAGATGTTCTTTTCTTGTGTCAATAAATTCCAATTTGGATTTTCTATCTTGACTTAAATGTTCACAATAAAGACGTTTTATATTTTCACTTTCTTTAAAAAGTGACTCCTTTACAAGTATCTTTGACAAATATTTAAGGGTGCCCTTTGAAATAAAAGTTACAAGATTTGAGGAAAATTTATCCTCAATTTTATCACGAATCATTAAGACTTTAAAATTATTTTTGGATAGAGCAAGAGCAAGTACCTTGGATGACAGCCCTGTACCGTATATTATAAAATCATGTATCATTCTTAATACTTATATAATTTTTTCATTATATTTATCTATAAGGTTATATAATGAAATTATGAATCGGCTAGTTAAATGATTACTTAAAAATACCAAAAATAAATAAAATGAAGTTGTTACCAGAAACATTCCAAAAGTTTATCTTAAATCGACTACTTGAATTATCGGGTGTATTGCTAATATTTATAAGTTGTTTTGTATTTTTATCAATTTTAAGTTTTTCTCCATTAGATCCAAACATAAATAATCTTACATTTCTTGAAACATCAAACCTTACAGGATCTTTAGGGGCGAATGTATCAGACATATTGATTCAGCTTTTTGGATACCCAAGCTTTTTGTTTCCATTAATACTATGTACATGGTCCTACAGACTAATTTTTCAAAAAAGCCTGCCACTATTTATGCTAAATATTTTTTTGACACCTTTCTTTCTAATCTCAATTTCCCTTTTATCAAATATCCTAGGGTTAGTAACGCTTAATGGTTTTATTTCTGACGAGATAGTAAAACTTATTTTTGAAATGAATTTGTTATCAACTAATTTTAATTTTTATTTAGTAGTAATTTGTTCTTTCCTAATATCTTTTGTTTTTTTATTTTTTACAATGGGCCTTTCAAAAAGTGAGTGGATTATAATCTTTAATTCTATTCTAAAATTTATTTTAAAATTGTTTTCGCTCACTTACATAATATTTAGCTATGTATCAAGATGGATTTTCACAAAGTATTCTAAATCTAAAAAAACAAATCCGGAGTTTTTAGAGCCTAAAATTGACTTTGAGGATATTAAAAATGAACCTGTCAGCAACTTCGGAGAAACTAAAGTTTTCGAGGCAACAAAGCCTGAACAGAGAGAGATTGAACTTGAAATTGATAAATATAGTTCACCTTCTGTAGATTTCTTATCAAGGCCAGACAAAAATCTTATATCAAATATGACTGAAGATGAGCTACATGCAAATGCTGAAATGTTAAAAAAAGTTCTTACTGATTTTAAGATTGATGGTGAAATTATTAATATTTCTCCAGGCCCAATTGTAACCATGTATGAGTTACAGCCAGCGCCTGGTGTTAAAGCTTCAAAAATTATTTCATTGTCTGATGATATAGCTAGAAATATGAGTGCGATGTCCGCGCGTGTAGCCATAATTCCAGGTAGAAATGTCGTAGGAATTGAAATACCCAATGACACAAAACAACCTGTTTATTTGAGTGAACTATTTTTAAATGAACAATTTACACAAAATGATCGGGGTCTAATTTTGGCCTTGGGTAAAGATATTAATGGTAAGGCTGTTTTTACAAACTTAGAAGACATGCCTCATCTATTGATTGCTGGAACAACTGGTTCAGGTAAGTCAGTGGGCATTAATGTCATGATCACGTCTATTTTATTCAAGCACTCTCCTGAAGATTGTAAATTTATTTTAATAGATCCTAAAATGTTAGAATTGTCTGTGTATGAGGGAGTTCCTCACTTAATAACCCCAGTAGTAACTGACCCAAAAAAAGCTATTACAGCTCTTAAATGGGTAGTTAGAGAAATGGAGTCTCGTTATCAAAAAATGTCACTTCTTGGAGTAAGAAATATTGAAAATTACAACATAAGAATGAAAGAGGCAGGATTAAAATCAGAAACTATTAAAAGAATTATTTCTGCTGGAATTGATCCTGAAACTGGCCAACCAATCACAAAAGAAATTGAAATAGAAACAAAAAAAATGCCTTTTATAGTAGTTGTTGTTGATGAAATGGCAGATTTAATGATGGTAGCAGGAAAAGAAATTGAACATACGATACAAAGGTTATCACAAATGGCTAGAGCAGCAGGAATACATTTAATAATGGCAACTCAGCGACCAAGTGTGGACGTAATTACAGGAACTATAAAAGCGAATTTTCCAAGCAGGATCAGCTTCCAAGTTAGCTCCAAATTTGATAGTAGAACAATTCTTGGTGATGAAGGTGCTGAACGACTACTCGGTAAAGGTGACATGTTAATGATGACTGCTGGAGGAAGGACAACACGAATACATGGTCCTTTTATCTCTGACGACGAAATAGAAAAAATTGTGAAATCTTTACAAAGACAGGGTGCTCCAGAGTTTGATGAAGAAATATTAAAAGACGATCAAGATGAAATAAGTGATAACAATTTACTAAGCGATGAAGATAAAGATACTTTATTTCAAGAGTCGATTGAAATTATAAAAAAAGAAGGTAAAGCTTCCACCAGTTTGTTGCAAAGAAAGTTACAAATTGGATACAACCGAGCCGCTCGAATTATGGATCAACTTGAAGAAAGTGAGTATATTAGTTCTGCGAATCATGTCGGTAAAAGAGAAATTAACTTTGATAAGATTAATTGATGAAGTGTAAAATATTTCTTTTCATAAATCTTTTCAGTTTTTTTATTAGTTTTACATCGTTAGCATTCAGTGAAATTGAAATTATCGATGAAATTGAAAAACACTGGAATAACACTCAGACAATGTCAGGTAATTTTTTCCAGATAAATTCTGACCAAACCATGACACAAGGTAAATTTTTCTTAAGCAAACCTTTTAAATCAAAATTCATTTATAAAGACAGTAATGATACAGTAATAACAAATAAATCTATGATTATAATAGTAGACGATGAGGGTTACAGAATTGATAGTTATCCGCTTATCAATTCGCCACTGAAAGATTTTCTTGCCGAAAATATTAATTTTAAAGAACATGACTCACAAATTAAAACTAGTGAGGACTTAAAACATTATCTAATAACAGTTCAAGACATCAACGAAAATAAAAAAGTGAATTTTACGTTTAACAAAGACAGCCTTGATTTAAAAAAATGGGAGATTATTGACGAATTTGGACAGTCTACCGTTTTAGAGTTTACAAAAATAAAAAAGAATATATTTATTAGCCCAGAAATATACACAGTTAAATATAAAAATAATTAACATACATCCACTACATGAAAGTTAGTCAAATCCAAGATCATAAAAGCAGCTCGGTTAAGAAATTAATTGAGTGGTTGAATGAAAATAAAATAACAGAAATTGAGTGTATTTTCCCTGATATAGCTGGATCCTCAAAAGGAAAAATTTTACCTGTTCAAAGATTTATTAAATCTATCGAGGATCAAAGCCTTAAACTGGCTGACTCAGTTTTTGGGCAAACTGTATCTGGAAAGTGGGTCTATGAAAGTGAGGTTATTGATTATGTAGAGGAAGATTTAATCATGCATCCTGATCTTTCTACTATCAGAAAAATACCATGGAATAAGGAGCCTACAGCCCAGATAATTTGTGATTTGCATTATGCAGATGGAAGTCCATCAGAAATTGCGCCACGGCAAGTACTAAAAAAAATTGTTGGCCTTCTTAAAGAAGAGCAATTGATTGCGGTAGTTGCTCCAGAACTAGAATTTTATTTATGCGAACAAAATTTAGATCCTGATCTGCCTCTCAAAACACCAATAGGAAAGTCAGGCAGACGAGAAAATGGTAGTCGTGTATTTGGAATTGATGCAGTGAATGAGTTTGATGATCTTACGGATGACATTTACGATTACTGTGAAATACTGAAGATTGGTGTCGATACTTTAATCCACGAGTCTGGTCCATCCCAAATTGAAATCAACCTTAATCACGGAGACCCACTTGAACTTGCTGATCAAGCATTCATGTTTAAAAGAGCTGTAAGACAAGTTGCTTTGAAGCACGGAATCCACGCAACTTTCATGTCAAAACCTTATCAAGGTCATCCTGGTAGCTCAATGCATATTCATCAAAATATAATTTCAGAAGTCACAAATAAAAATATCTTTAGTGATGAAAATGGTAATAATACGCAAGAATTTTTTCATTATATCGGAGGTCTTCAAACATACTTGCCGGATGCAATGCTATTTTTTGCTCCATATGTTAACTCCTACAGAAGATTTGTTATAGATGCATCGGCACCAATCAATACTCACTGGGGTTTTGAAAATAGAACTGTAGCTTTTAGAATTCCAACTTCTAAGGGAAATTCAAGAAGGATTGAAAATAGGATTCCCGGCGCAGATACTAATCCTTATTTGGCTATAGCCTCTTCTTTGGCATGTGGATTATTGGGTCTTAAAGAAAAGATTGAACCTGAGAAACCAGTTTCCGGAGATGCATTTGAGAGAAGGCATAACATACCAAAATATCTTCCCGATGCCTTGAAAAGATTAAAGGTAAGTAATGAATTAACCGAAATACTTGGAAAAGATTTTATAACTTTGTATACAGAAATAAAACAAACTGAACATGACGCATATCAAAACGTTATCAGCGCATGGGAAAGAGAGCATCTACTGTTGAATGTTTAATTTTCACAAAAATTCTTTATTAATCAAATAACCTTTCTTTTCTTTATATTTTATAAGATCTTTTAAATTAAGCTTATTATCAATTTTTTTTCTAAGTGAGTACATATGAGTTTCGAGTGTATGAGTATCAATATTTTTATTGTAATTCCAAATCTCTCTTAAAAGATTTTCTTTAGATACATAGTTATCAATTTGACTTAATAGATAATCAAATATCTCATTTTCTTTTTCAGTAATTCTTAAATTATTTTTATTTCTTGAGATTATTCTATTCTTATTATCATAACAAAAATGCTTAAAATTTTTGATTTTATTCTTATCTGAGTCAATTAAAGAAAATAGATTGAAAGCTCTCTCTTTTAATTCAGAATATTTAAATGGGATTTTGATGAATGATACTTCATTTAAAACTCCATCTATTTCTTTGAATTTATTTACTTCGCCTACGCATAGTATTTTTTGAGACTTATTCAAATCCCTAAGAATTTTATTGAACGATACACTGTCTGTAATAATTACTTCATAGTCTAATAGCTCTGATGCATTATTAGCAAAAAATATATTGAAAGAGTCATTGTGAGTTGTAGCAAGCTCGACGAGTACTTTTGTTAAAAAAGTATCGCTTAGAAAAATTGCAATAGTTTTGTTTTCCATGGTTTTTAAATT
>MDTG01369139.1_pt1 | contig 12057 bp, 12 predicted proteins | sample 811421 | NCBI WGS metagenome assembly MDTG01 (sample SAMN05326645, study PRJNA326480) | marine metagenome | isolation source: seawater | place: Pacific Ocean: South East | collected 2011 | reverse complement strand
TACTTTACGTTTCAGCCATATTTTGGACATTGGGTTATGACACCATTTATGGAGTACAAGATATTGCAGATGATGAAATAATAGGTTTAAAATCAACTGCTATAAAGTTTAAAAATAGAATAAAATTATTTGTTGGAACATGCTATTCAATTACTTCATTACTTGTTTTATACGTATTCAAAGAATATTTAGGAATTAATCTATCAACCTTTTTTATTTTAATGTTTATTTTAAGTTTAATTTATCAATTAAAAATATTTAGTAAAGATAATCATTCTAATTGCCTAAAAGCTTTTAAATTCAATAATTACTCAGGTAGTTTTATTTCGATAACAATTTTTTTTATTTAAGATATGTCTTTTCAAGAATTAAAAGCCTTAATCATGAGATTATTCAGAGAGTACATTAAATTTCATTTGAAAAGATTGTATCTCTGCTTATTTCTTTCAATTTGTGTAGCAGGAACAACTGCTTCTATAGCTTGGTTGCTAGATCCGGCGGTAAAAAAAATATTTATTGATAAAAATCAGACTTTAGCATGGTTAATTCCAATTGCGATAATATTTACATTTGCTGCGAAAGGCCTCTCACTTTATTTCGCAAGAGTAAATATTAATATTGTTGGCTATCAAATAGTTGGAAAATTACAAAAAAAAATTGCAAAATCAATTTTATTTTCAGATGTTCAAACTTTGGATAACAGGCATTCTGGTAGGTATGTTTCAAATATATCTTATGACTCGGGTCAAGTTTCTCACTTTGTAAGTACTGGTGTCTTAAATTTAATGAAAGATTCTTTTTCAGTAATATTTTTAGTAGGACTAATGTTTTATCAAAATTGGAAATTAGCATCCTTTGCGATTTTAATGATACCTCTTGCTGGAGGACTTGCAAAAAATTTAGGAAAACAGGTTGGGAAAGCAACTACCCAAGCTAGTAAATTGTCTGGAGATTTAATTTCTTTTCTGTCAGATATCTTCAGAAGTTCTAGAATGATCAGAATATTTCAAAAAGAAGATCTAGAAAAAGAACGAGCTAACCTAGTAATCGATAAAGTAATAGATAAGAATCTAAAAGTTGTAAAAATTATGATCAGAGCCACACCAATAATGGAGTGTTTGACTGGAATCATGATAGCTGGATTTATTTTCTTTTCGGGAAAATTAATTAATTCAGGAGAATTAGGTTTAAACAATTTTTTTTCTTTTTTAGCTGCAATGATGTTAGCTTATCAGCCAATAAGATCGCTTGCTACTATTAATATGACTGCATACCAAGGTGCTGCAGCTGCAAAAAGAATTTTCACAATAATTGATAAGCCTATACAGATTAAAAATGAAGATCAATTATCTGATCTTATTATTAAGAACTGTGATATAAAGTTTCAGAATGTCAGCTTTAAGTATGAGACTACAAATGAAAAGGCTGTTAAAAATATCAATTTACAAGTAGATGGTGGTAAAATCACAGCTCTAGTTGGCAAAAGTGGAGCTGGTAAAAGTACTATTATAAATCTTTTACCTAGATTTTACGATCCGCAAGAAGGTGAGATAAGTATAGATAACCAAGATATCAAAAAAATAAATTTAAATTCTTTAAGAAAAAAAATATCTTTAGTTAGTCAAGATGTAGTCTTATTCGATGAAACGATCAAATACAATATTGCATATGCTGACCCTATGGCAACGCAAAAAGATGTAGAGGAAGCATGTAAGTTCGCTGCAGCTGATGAGTTTATTGATAAACTGCCAGAAAAATATAATACTCTTGTAGGTGAAAATGGTGTTAGGTTGTCAGGTGGCCAAAAACAAAGAATATCAATAGCACGTGCAATCCTTAAAAAATCGCCAATAATACTTTTAGATGAAGCAACTTCTTCTCTTGATACGGAGTCAGAAAGAGTAGTTCAAAATGCAATTAACAACTTAATAAAAGGAAGAACCACAATAGTCATTGCTCATAGATTATCTACAATACACAATTCTGATAAAATATTTTTATTAGATAATGGAAAAGTAATAAATTCTGGAGATCATAATTACTTAATTGAAAATAGCGACGAATATAAATCCTTGTATAAAAATCAGCTGAAGTAAATGTTATTAATATATCGTCATCTCATTAACATTTTTTTTCCAATTATAATTGTTATAGTTTTTTTTAGAACGTTTTTTGATAAGGAAGACAAAAACAGATTTAAAGAAAAAATATTTAAATCTTCATTTTTAATTTCTAAAAATAAAAACAAAAGATTAATTTGGTTTCATGCAGCAAGTATTGGCGAATTAAAAAGTATTATACCGCTAATTAAAAAATTAAATAAGACAGATGAATTAGAATTTTTAGTTACTACAGTAACACTGAGTTCTGCGAATTTATTTAAAAGAGAATTAAATGGCGAAAAAAACATCATTCATAGATTTTTTCCAGTTGATAAGATAAGCTTAGTTAAAAGCTTTCTCAATGGCTGGTCACCAAATCTAGTAGTATTTATAGACTCAGAAGTATGGCCGAATTTTTTACTCGAGATAAAATCAAGAAATATTCCATTAATCTTACTTAATGGAAGAATAACAAAAAAAACTTTCTTTAGGTGGAATATGTTTCCTAAAACAGCAAAAAAGATTTTTCATTCTTTTGAATTATGTTTACCTAGTAGTATGGAGTCGAAAAAATATTTGGAGAAGTTTAACGTAAAGAAGATAAATTATATTGGTAATTTAAAATTTGCTTCAGAAAAAAGTAATATTGATTTAGATGAAAAAAATAGAGAAATCTTAAACACTTGTAAGTTTTGGTGCGCAGTAAGTACGCACAGAGGGGAAGATAAGTTTTGTATTCAAGCACATTTAAAGATTAAAAAAAGTCTTAAAAATGTAATAACAATTATTATACCTAGGCATATTAATAGGTCTAATGAGATAGAATTATCCTGTAAAAAATTAAATTTAAAATCTCAAATCCTTTCAGATGGTGAATTAATAGAAAGGGGAAAAGAGATTGTAATAATAAATTCTTACGGTTCAATTTCAAATTACTTATCAATTTGTAAAAGTGTTTTCATAGGAAAATCAATGATTAAGGATCTTAAACCTGTTGGTGGACAAAACCCAATTGAAGCAGCTAAGTCAGGATGTAAAATTTATCATGGACCCTATGTTTACAATTTTCAAGAAGTTTATGATCTTTTAAATAAGTATAGAATTTCAGAACAAATTAATTCAATAGATGAATTAGCCAACAAGCTCAGTATCGATCTTGACAAATCAAATATAATCAAAAATGAAACAATAAAAATTATTGAGAGTTTAGGTAAACAAATATTAGATGATACTTGTGACGAATTGAATAAATTATTAAATAAATGAAAGTTTTAAAACCAAAATTCTGGGATCAAAAATATAGTCTGTTATCCTTTTTACTTTTACCTGTATCTTTAATCTTTCAATTACTAATCTTTATAAAAAATAAACTCACCAAAGGGCGTGCATTTAAGATACCAATTATTTGTGTTGGAAATATTTATATTGGGGGCACAGGGAAAACTCCGTTATCTATTTTAATTACTAAAGAATTGATAAAACATAAGAAAAGACCCGCATTAGTAAAAAAATATTACTCTGATCATGCAGATGAACATAAACTAATTAGAAAAAATCTTGATTGTCTTTTTTTAAATAAAAAAAGATCAGTTGCTATTTCTGACGCGCAAGAGTCAAATTATAATTTAGCCATTTTAGATGATGGTTTCCAAGATTACTCAATTTATAAAAATCTTAATATTCTATGCTTTAATAGTAATCAATTAATAGGTAATGGAATGACTATCCCTTCTGGTCCTTTAAGAGAAAATATAAATGCTATTAAAAAAGCCCAAATAATTTTAATCAACGGGGAGAAAAATCAATTATTCGAAAAAAAAATTTTAAGTATTTCAAATGAATTAGAAATTTTTTATTCAAAGTACTTACCTACAAATATCGAAAATCTTAAAAATAAAAAAATTTTTGCTTTTGCTGGAATTGGCAACCCTAATAATTTTTTTAATTTGTTGTTAGAAAATAATCTTAACGTTCAAAAAAAAGCAATATTTCCAGATCATTATCAATTTAAAAAATCAGAAATTCAAGATATGATTGACTTATCTATTGAAAAGAACTTTGAACTTATCACAACTGAGAAAGATTATTTAAGAATTGAAAAATTTGGGCTAAAGAAAGTTAATTGTATTAAAGTTCAATTAGAAATTTTTGAAAAAAATAAATTTATAAATCGAATTTTAAAATATTTATGATAAAATCTATAAAGTATTTTTTTGAAGCAATATTTATCTACTCATTTTTTTTGATTGCAAAACTAATTGGACTTTCACTAAGTAGAAAATTGTTTGCGTTTTTTTTTAATCAAGTTGGTCCTTTAATAAAATCAAATAAAATTATTCATAAAAATCTTAAAAAATATTCTAATAGTCTTACTGACCAAGATAAAAATAAAATTATTACTAACATGTGGTCTAATTATGGAATGACTTTTATAGAATATATATTTTTAAACAAATTTAAAAAAGATAACGCACATATTAAAATTGAAGGTGAACAAATATTAGATCAAATTTTGTTAAATAAAAAACCAGTAATTTTTATATCAGGACACTTTGCAAATTTTGAATTAATGTCAATGGAAATTACAAAAAAAGAAATTGATTTAGCTACTATTTATAGACCGTTAAATAATTTTTTTTTAAACCCGCTTATGGAGTATTTAAGAAGAACATTTGTTTGCAAAAACCAAATTAAAAAAGGTCTTATAGGTGTAAAAGAAGCTATCAAATATATTAATAAGAATTATAGTATCGCACTCATGGTTGATCAAAGAGTTAGCGAGGGAGAAAAAATAGAATTTTTTAATGAAAAAGCGTTAACTACTACTTTGCCTGGGCAACTCTCATTAAAATATAATTTAGATATTGTGCCAATTTTTATTGAGAGACAAGGAGATAAATTCTTCAAGATGAAGGTGTATGAGCCGATTAAAAGTTCAAACTTTAAAGACAAAATAGATGTGGCTCAGAAACTTAACCTTTTAATTGAAAATATGATCTCAAAAAATCCTAATCAATGGATCTGGACACATGATAGATGGAAGTAATAAATTTTGTTATCCTTTGTTTTTTAGACTTTTAAAACGCTTGTTGACTTCTAAAGGAGAATAATAAGCCTCTTGCAAATCTACATTCCAATAATTCAAATCTTTTAATTGAATTTCTTTTCCTGAAACAGCGCAAATTACAAAGTTTCCTTCTTCAATAATATCGTAAGAATTATTTTTATAGAGAAGTTTAGCTTTTTTTTTATTCATCTATAAATTATATATAATATATCTTTTCTTATGAATATTGCTTTAATAGGTAGCGGTGGTAGAGAGCATGTTTTATGCCAAAAAATATATGAGTCTAAATTATCTAAGAACATAATTTGCATTCCAGGCAATGCAGGAACCTCAAAAATTGCACAAAATATTAATTTAGATTATTTGAATTTTAATAATCTGCTTAAGATTATTAAATTAAATAAAATAGATTTGGTAGTAGTTGGACCAGAAGAGCCTTTGGTAAAGGGAATAGTAGATTTCTTAAAAAAACATAAGATTAAAGTATTTGGACCAAATAAGTATGCAGCGAAACTTGAAGGATCCAAAGCATTTATGAAATCAATTTGTAAACGTTATGAGATACCAACAGCTCAATTCAAAATATGCAAAAACAGAAAGGATGTAGTAAATTTTTTTAAAAAAACAAAATTTCCTTTAGTTGTTAAAGCAGATGGCTTAGCTGCTGGTAAAGGTGTTACAATTTGTAAAACAAAAAAAGAAGTGTTGAATATTTCAAATGAAATATTTCGAGGTAAATTTAAATCATCAAAAAAATTAGTACTTGAGGAATTTTTAGTAGGTGAAGAAGCTAGTTATTTTTTAATTATTGATAAAAAAAATTATAAGTTTTTTGGTTCTGCACAAGACCATAAACGAGTTGGTGAAAATGAAAAAGGTCCTAACACTGGAGGGATGGGTGCATATTCACCTGCTCCAATTATAGACAATGTTTTAGAAAAAAAAAATAATTGATAGAATAGTAAAACCAACACTACGAGCATTAAAAAAAAAGAAAAAACCTTACACCGGATTTTTGTATGTAGGTTTAATGATAGTTAATAACGAACCTTTTTTAATAGAGTATAATGTCAGAATGGGAGATCCGGAGTGTCAGGTAATTTTACCAAGATTAAGTTCGGACTTACTTAAAATTTTTATTTCAGCAATAGAAAATAAACTTAATAAAATGAAGATAAAATGGAAAAAAGTCAAATGTATGACCATCGTTTTATGCTCTAAAGGATATCCAAGAAAGATAAAAATAAATAAGCCAATTAGGAATATTAATAAAATTAAAGATACAAAAAATTCTTTTATCTTCCATGCTGGAACAAAATTTTTAAATAATAATTTAGTTTCAAGCGGTGGAAGAGTATTAAATATAACTGCGACTGGAAAAATATATAAAAATATTAGAAAAAAGATTTTTAGAATAATTAAAAAAGTTAATTGGAAACATGGTTTTTTTAGGAAAGATATTGGTTGGAGAGTAATCTAAAAGTTTATGAGAATAATAAGTGGAAAATTGAGAGGAAAAAATATATTTTTTTTAAAATCTTCTACTACCCGACCATTAAAAGACTCCGTTAAAGAAAATATATTTAATATTATATCCCACTCGAAACTACTAAATTTGAGACTTGAAAAATCTAATATCCTAGATCTTTATTCTGGTTTTGGATCCTTTGGTTTAGAATGTATTTCAAGAGGGGCAGAAAAAATTACTTTTGTTGAAAAAAATAATGATATTGCTAAAATTTTGAAAAAAAACCTATCAAATCTCAATATAGTAAAAAACGTTAATTTAGTTGTGGATAGTGCAAAAAATTTTTTGACGAAAAATTTTTCAAATAAGTATGAAATTATTTTTTTAGACCCCCCGTTTACAGATGACTCTTATATTGAGGATTTAAAGATAATAAAACAAAAGAAAAATTTTAAAAAAAATCATGTAGTTATAATTCACAGAGAAATAAAATCTTTTGAAGATTTTAATAAAATTTTAGATCCAATTTTAGTCAAAAAATACGGTAGATCAAAAATAATTTTTGGTAGATTTCTATAACAAGATTTTAGAAGTATTAATTTTTACTTCTTCCACTGCTGGCTGATCAAAAGGATTTATATTAACTAATTTGCCGATTATTGACGTTTCTAGCATGAAGTATGAAAATAACTCTCCCAAAGTCTGCTCATCAAAATCTTTAATTCTAAATTCTCGATATGGAATTCCCTTTTTTTTTAAAGATTTTAAAAATGAATTTTTTTGAGCTATTTTAATTTGGCTTAATCTTTTATTTTTTAGAAAATTGATTTTTGTTTTATCTTTCTTATCAGTCTCCTTGCTAAAGATGTAAAATAATTTATTTTTAGGTCCATCAAGATAAAGTTGGAGCAAACTATGATGGTCTTTAGGTGCAGGAGAAACTACAGGTAAAAAACCCTTTCCCTTTTTACCCAAACTTTCAGCAATTAGTTGTTGGCACCAGTGTAAAAAATTATTTAATTCGGGAATATAGTTTAAAAAAATTATGGTGTTTAGTTTATTTTTTTGAAAAATCTTAGCCAATTTTATTGAGCTATCTTTTAAAATATTCTTATTTTTACCTATAAGATGACTAAGTAAATTTTTTCTCAATTGCAAAATATTTACACCCATTAAAAAAGCTGGAACCATTCCAACTTCAGATAAAACTGAATATCTTCCTCCAATATACCTTCGATGTTCTATGTGAAATACTTGCATCTTTTTTACCAAAGAATAGAGGTGATTTTGGTTTTTTTCTGAAATTACAATTATATTTTTTCTTTTTCTTTTAATTATTTTAAGAACTTCAATATTTGCTATTGTTTCGATAGTATTTCCAGATTTGGAGATTATTATAAAAAGTATTTTATCTAGTTTCTTTTTATTTTTTATTTCTTGTAGTTTATTTTCATCAATATTATCTACAAATAAAAAATCTTTTTTAATTTTTTTTTTTAAAAACGTGTAGATTGCTTCCGCCCCTAATATAGATCCACCCATTCCTATAACAACTACTGTTTTAAACTTTTGAAAAAAATGTAGGTCTTTACTATTGAAACTCAATTTAAAGTTGTCATTTAAGGTATTGAACACATATTTTGGATTATTAATGTTCAATAAGATGTTTTCGTTGATCTTAGGAAAAAAAATTTCAAAATTTTTTCCATTTTTATGTTTCAAAAATTCTTTTTGAATAGAATTTTTAAAAATTATTTTTTGATTTTTTTTCACTTTCTAATTTTATTTATTATAGACTTCTCTACTGAGGACGAACCTTTTGTTGCTGATGTTTCTTCCTCTGGAATTTTTAAAATCTTGTCAATTTTTTTATCTTTCTTTTTTATTTTTTTAATAGATTGAGGTTCAGGTAAAGTACTATAGTCTGGGGGCAATATTAGTGGGTCTCTTTTTTTTACTAAAAATTCATCCGTGTTTCTAATCTTTTCATTTCTTAAAACTTTTGCGGCATCGGATGCACTTCCACAAGAATATAAAAAAGTTATCAGTGATAAAAGCGATAATATTTTTTTAATTTTTTCCATTTTTTAAAAATAATTCGTTAAATAATAATAATAATACACCAAATGTTATAAATATATCTGCGATATTAAAAGTAAACCAGTGAAATCTTTGATAATGAATATCTATAAAATCAGGGACAGCAAAATATACTATTCTATCATAGAAATTTCCAAGTGCTCCACCAAGTATTAGAGAAAACAAAAGTTTTTCGTAAAAACTTGATCTTAAAATTATTAATATCAATATAATCAAAATTATACCGATTATAGCAGTAATGGAGTTGTAAACTATATTTGAATTTGAGCTAAGTAAACCAAAACCAATACCGGTATTCCATACTAATTCGAAATTTATAAATTCATTTATATAGATAAGCCCGTTATCAATTTGGAGATTAATAATTTTGATTTTGCTATATCTATCTAAGAAAAAAATTAAAGTTACAACTAATAGACAAATTAGTTGGTCAAATTTAAATATAGATAAAAAATGGTTTTTATTAGGCTGTTTCAGCTGATTCATATTATACTAATTCTGATAAAACTTTTTCACATCTAATACATTTATTGTCTGAAATTTTCCAACACCTTGGGCATTTTTTTCCTGATATTTTTTTTACTTCAATCATTAATTCATCTTTGTTTTTACTTTTAAACTTTTCAGCTTTTGAAGTAATAAAATATTCAGCTAAGTTTAAATTTTCCAATAATTTAAAATTTTGTTCACTTGTGGTAATTTTTATTTCAGCCTCTAAGCTTGAGCCAATTTCTTTACTTGATCTCTTCTCTTCTATAGCTAAATTCGCTTTTTCTTTAATTTTAAAGAGTTCTTTCCATTTTTTTTCTAAGGTTGGGTTGTCAAAATTTTTGGGTATGTCGGTAAACTGATATTCGTGAATATTATTAGTGTCTTTGCATACTAAACTATAAATTTCATCTGTGGTGAAAACCAATATTGGTGCAAACCATTTAATCAAACAATCCAGTATTATGTTTAATACCACAATACAATCTTTTCTAGTTTTAGAATTAAGGCTATCGCAGTATAAAACATCTTTCCTAATGTCAAAATAAAAAGATGAAAGATCTAAAGCACAAAAATTTACAAGTTCTTTATAGAGTTTGTGAAAATTGTAATCCTTTAAACTTTCTTTAACTGAATTATCAAGTAAAAAAAGTTTGTGCAAAATATATTGTTCTAACTCATTAAAAGTTTTTATATTCAAGGTTTCAAGAGATTGTTTTTCAAAATTATCTTTTATATTTCCTAGAATAAATCTAAAAGTGTTTCTTATCTTTCTATAAGACTCTGCATGTTGTGTTAATATGCTTTTATCAATTCTTAAATCTTCGGTGTAATCTGAAGACGCAACCCATGCTCTTAATATATCAGCACCGTAGTTTTTTAATATGTCCTCTGGCGAAATTACATTGCCAGAAGATTTTGACATTTTTAAACCTTTGCCATCAACTACAAAACCATGAGAAAGAATACTTTTGAATGGAGCTTTTCCTCTTGTTCCACAAGACTCTAGTAGAGATGAATGAAACCAACCTCTGTGTTGATCTGAGCCTTCAAGGTACATATCTGCCGGCCATTTTAGTTCTTTTCTTTTTTCTAAAACAAAACTATGAGTCGAACCACTATCAAACCATACTTCAACAATATCATTGAGTTTATCAAATTCTTTTGGATCATAGTCTTTGCCTAAAAATTTTTGTGGCTCATCGGTAAACCAGCAATCTGATCCTTCATTTTCGTAAATTTCAGCAATTCTCTCTATTACTTTTTTGTCTCTCAATGGCTCTTTGGTTTTTTTGTTTACAAAAATTGGCAAAGGAACACCCCAAACTCTTTGTCTTGAAACACACCAATCTGGTCTGCCTTCGATCATAGAAAGTAATCGCTCTTTGCCTTTTTCAGGAAAAAACTTTGTTTCATTTATTGCCTTAATAGCTTTCTTTCTTAACGAATTTTTTTCCATAGAAATGAACCATTGTGGCGTGGCTCTATAAATTAATGGTGCTTTTGATCTCCATGAATGAGGATAGCTATGATTTAATTTATCATTTTTTAATATTTTTTTTTGTTCTTTGAGCTTTTCTATAACTAATTCATCAGCCTTGAAAATATGTGTATTAGCAAAATAGGGTATCTCTTTGGTGTATAAACCAGCATTGTCCACTGTATAACTAGATTTTATATTATTTTTTAAACATAAATTAAAATCATCTGGTCCATGGCTTGGTGCGCAATGAACAATTCCTGTTCCTTGCTCCAAATCTACAAAATGTGCACTTAACATTGGAACATCAAAATCAAATTTCATTTTTACAAATGGATGGCTACAAGTTGTTCCATCAAATTCAGATCCTTTAAATGTTTTAATAATTTTATGATTTTCTATCTCACAAGATTTAATAATTGAGTCAACTAAATTGCTAGCAACAACAATTCTTTTTTCCTTAAAATTATCTAATTCATTAATTTCTATCAGTGAGTACTCGATCTCGCTGTTAAACGCTAATGCTCTGTTTGCAGGAATGGTCCAAGGTGTTGTTGTCCAAATTATTACATTGGCATCTTTAAGAAATTCTTTTTTGGTATCTTTTATTTTAAAGGACACAAAAATTGTATTTGAAGTATGATCCATGTACTCAACTTCGGCATCTGCTAATGCTGTTTTTTCAACAGTTGACCACAAAACAGGCTTAAAGCCTTGATACAAACTTCCATCTAGTAAAAATTTTCCAAGTTCTCTTACAATTTGGGCTTCTGCCTCGTAACTCATCGTAGAATAATAATTTTCAAAATCTCCGACGACACCTAACCTTTTAAATTCTTTAATGTGAACATCTATCCAACTTTTTGCAAAATCTCTGCACTCTTGTCTAAAAATTTTTACAGGGACTTCATCCTTATTTTTCTTTTTTTTTTTATACTGTTCCTCAATCTTCCATTCTATTGGAAGTCCGTGACAATCCCATCCTGGAACATAAACTGAGTCTTTTCCACTCATTTGGTGAAATCGAGTAATCATATCTTTTAAAATTTTATTAAGTGCTGTCCCCATATGAATATGTCCATTGGCATACGGCGGGCCATCATGCAGGATAAATTTTTCTTTGCCTTTGGAATTTTTTCTTAATTTCTGAAAGATCTTATTTTTTTCCCATTTTTCTAAAATTAATGGTTCTTTATTTGGTAAGTTTGCCTTCATTGAAAAGGCAGTTTTTGGTAAATTTAAATTATCTTTAGACATTTTTTTTAGCTTTAATTATATCTATTTTTATCTGTTTCTTAAGTTCTTCCAAGTTTTTAAATTTTTTTTCTGGTCTTATAAACTTTATAAAATT
>MDTG01058240.1_pt1 | contig 12057 bp, 12 predicted proteins | sample 811421 | NCBI WGS metagenome assembly MDTG01 (sample SAMN05326645, study PRJNA326480) | marine metagenome | isolation source: seawater | place: Pacific Ocean: South East | collected 2011 | reverse complement strand
TTTGAAAAAACTGATAATTGATCACTAATAGCGAAATTTACGCCGATGTCATAAGCATTTAAACTTTCATCGGTGGTTAATGAAGAAGAACCATTATATCTATAATCGACTTGTTCATGCCTCGCACCAGCACTAATAATAGTTTTTGTATTGACCTGTATTTCGGTTTCAACATAGTAAGCTTTATTATCTTTCGTTACCTTTCCGACACTATCTTTTCTTTGTCCATTTAATAATTCAAACCCAGGAGTAATAGTCAATTTTTCTCCTACAAAAGGTAAGGTAAGATTGAATCCTTCAGTATCATAATCATAAACAATATTAGCTGATGAATAAGATGGTATGAAATGATTGGATCTATTTTCTTGAAAATATGACATTTTAAGATTTAATAATGGATTTATTTTGTAATTAAGCCCAATGGAATTTCGATCAATATTATAGTCATAATTGGTATATTTATTCCCACTGTTTTGACTAGGATCGGCATCAAATTCTGCTTTTGTTAAGGCACCAACATAAAAGAGATTACTTCTCACGTTTGATGAAACTAATTTAATATTTAAGTCGCTAGTTGGATCGATATTAATCTTAAGCTTATTATATTGATTTGTAGACTCTGCTTTATTGCCTTGTGTATCTTCTTTACTTTGACCATCATTACTATCATCACTGGCACTAAGCCCAATACTAAATTTCTCACCTTTATAACCTATATTAATATTATTGTTATTTAAGCCATCACTTCCAAAAGAAGTTTGTATACTGTTTTCAATGTAGTCCGAAGTAGTAATATTTATAACTCCACCCATGGCACCATCACCATGCCTAATCGAACCTGAACCTCTAATAATTTCAATATTAGCAATGGAGCTTAGGGGAATAGAACCAATAATTTGTGGTGACATATCAATATTATTGATTCTTTCGCCATCCACGGTAATGACGACATTCTGATAACCAGATTCAATACCATAGCCCCTTATATCAATAAGTGGCGCAGATTTATTACCATAGCTTGGTAAAATATTTAATGAGGTATGTTGCGATAGAAAATTAAATAAGCTTGAACTTCCAGATCTACTGATATCTTTTGCAGTGTAGATTTCTTTGGAGGAAGTAGATGCTATTTCTTGGGCGATATATTGATCGCCGGGTACGATAATTTTTTTTGTTTCTAATGTTTCTGCGAATAAGGTGCACGATGAAACGACACTAAGCAGTATTATTTTTTTAGACATGATTTAAAAGGCTTTCAAAAAAATTAAGTCATTCAACCCCGAATGAGTTTATTAAATTGAATATGTTGGGGGAGATTTAAATAAAAATTTTATTTAACATTGCTTCCCCGCAATATTCACTTGGGAACAATTACTAGGCCGGTCTCCGGACTCATGAGACTAGATGAATGCCTTCCCAAGATTATTAATCCCAGTGGCTATTGAATATTCATCCTCACTCATTTACCGTTGCGGGGGCAGTGTAAGATTTTCACTTAACTTCCCGTTTAAACGAAGTTTTATTAAACTTTGTCACCTAACAACGAACAAATACTAGCATATATGAAACGTAAAGAAAAAAATTTTTTGATAGTGATGCCTATTAAATTAATATATTATTTAGTTTAAGGAAAAAATTATGGCAAGAAAAGTACAGTGCGTTAGATTAAAAAAAGAGGCAGAGGGCCTTGATTTTCCTCCGTATCCAGGGGAAATGGGGAAACGTATTTTCGAAAATGTTTCAAAGGAAGCCTGGATTGGTTGGTTAAAGCACCAAACTATGTTGGTCAATGAAAACAGACTGAGCTTGGTAGACCCACAAGCTAGAAAATACCTTACCGAACAAACTGAAGCCTATTTCTTTGGAGATGGAGCTGAACAAGCGTCGGGATATGTACCACCAAAAAAATAGGCTCTAATGTTTTAATTCAGCTTTAATCTCTTTAATGCTTGAATGACGAACATCAGTACCTTTGACCGTATACATCACAGATTGGCTAATATTTTTGGTATGATCTCCAATTCTCTCAAGTGATTTTGTTACGAACATCAACTCAAGGGATATTGAAATAGTTCTTGGATCTTCAAGCATGTAAGTTAGAAGTTCACGCATATGCGCTCTGTATTCTTCATCAACTTCTTTATCTTTTTCTAACACATCTACAATTTCTGCAGTATCCAATCTGGCAAAAGAATTTAACGCTTGCCTTAACATCGTTTGTACAGATTCAAGCATCGATTTAATCGTTTTAAACTTAGGCTTGTTCATTAAATCTTCTTCTATAATTCTGATGGTTGCATTAGCAATTTTAGTCGATTCATCACCAATTCGCTCTAAGTCACTTACTATTTTCATAATCATCAATACATTTCTTAAATCAATTGCTACGGGTGAACGCTTGCCAATCAGAAGAGAACACTCCTCATCTATCTCTAGTTCAAGTGAGTTCACATCTTCATCTCTATTAATTACTTTTTTAGCAAGTTTTACATCAGCTTCAATAAGAGATTGCACAGCTTCTGCCAGTTGCTCTTCAACAATAGTTCCCATCTCAACAACTTTTGAGCGAATGGATTCCATATCGTCATCAAACTGAGTGTATATATGTTCTGAAGCCATAAAAGAAATACCTAAATATTATTTGTTAATTTTATCATAGTTATAATTACCGAATATGACAGTCACTATTTTACGTGATTGTTTTAACGCCCTCGTCGGTCGCTAACAATAAAATATCTGCTGGCCTTGTTGCAAAAAGTCCATTGGTTACCACACCAACGATTTGATTAATCGTTTTTTCTGTTTCAATGGGGTCATTAATATGCAAATTATGAACATCCAAGATAATATTACCGTTATCTGTTTTGAAATCTCTTAGCTTGGGCTGGCCACCCATCGCAGATAATTGACGTGCAACGTAGCTTCTCGCCATTGGCAGTACCTCTACCGGCAGTGGAAATTTACCTAATATTGGCACGTATTTTGATTCATCACAGATGCAGATAAATTTTTTAGCATTTGCTGCGACAATTTTTTCTCTCGTTAAAGCGCCACCGCCACCTTTGAGCATATGCATGTGCTCTGTAATTTCATCGGCTCCATCAACATAAATATCCATGCCATCTACATTATTTAAGTCAAAGACTTCGATGCCATGTTCGCGAAGGCGTTCCGCTGTTGCCTCACTGCTAGCAACGGCTCCATCAATCTTAGATTTAACCTCGGCTAAGTAATCAATAAAGTAATTTGCAGTCGATCCAGTGCCAACGCCTATAATTCCTGACTTTACATATTCTATAGCTGCTTTGGCAACTTGTTGCTTTAATTCATCTTGAGTTAGACTCATTTTTACTAAACCTTTTTTTAACTATTATTGGGTTAATATAATACACTGTGATGTGATTCTTGAGAATGAACAAGTTATGATAAATAAATATAAAAAATACATAGATGATGCCAAGGTATATGACGTTGCAAAGCGAACTCCATTGGATTACCAGGCTTTACTTTCAATTAGGTTAAATAATCAAATATACCTAAAAAGAGAGGATCTTCAGCCTGTATTTTCTTTCAAGATCAGGGGGGCTTACAATAAATTAGCTCATCTCGATAAAAAAACAAGAGATAAGGGAATTATTGCAGCTTCTGCAGGAAATCATGCACAAGGTGTTGCGATGGCAGCTAAAAAATTAGGTTGTAAAGCCACTATAGTAATGCCAAAAACAACCCCAACGATAAAAACAAATGCAGTCCGTAAATTTGGGGCTGAGGTAGTCTTACACGGTATTTCGCTTTACGAATCGTTGGAACATGCCCATGAAATAGAAAAGAAACAAGGCTTAACTTTTATTCATCCCTTTGATGATCCTTATGTAATTGCAGGACAGGGGACAATAGGAAAGGAAATATTAGAAGATTTTAATGAACCGCTACATGCAATATTTGTTTGCGTAGGTGGCGGTGGATTAATTTCAGGAATAGCTGCATACGTAAAAGCAGTAAATCCCGAGATAAAGATCATTGGTGTTGAGGCCAAAGATTCTGAAGCAATGACTGAGGCATTGAAAAAAAATGAAAGAATTTCACTTGATCAAGTCAGCCTGTTTGCGGAGGGTGCTGCGGTAAAACAAATAGGTGTTAATAATTTTGAGATAGCTTCACAATGTGTAGATGAAATGGTGGTAGTGGATAATGATGAAATATGTGCAGCAATAAAAGATGTGTTTGAGGATACAAGAACTATTTTAGAGCCAGCAGGTGCGCTAGCTGCAGCAGGGCTAAAATCATATGTCCAAAAAAATAATATACAAGGAAAAAATTTAATAGGCACCGCTTCAGGAGCAAATATTAATTTTGATCGTTTGCGATTCGTAGCAGAAAGAGCAGAGCTTGGTGAGCAAAGAGAAGCAATTTTATCCGTTACTATTCCAGAAAAACCGGGTGCTTTTAAGACCTTCTGCGATTTGTTAGGAGCAAGAGAAGTAACTGAGTTTAATTACCGATATTGCGATGAAAATAATGCACAAATCTTTGTGGGCGTGACCATATCTAATACTGATGATACCAAAATACTTTTAAAAAAGTTTAATGAGAGCGGTCTAATAGCATATGATTTAACTGATAATGAGATGGCTAAACTGCATTTAAGGTATATGGTGGGGGGTCATGCTCCTGATGCTAAAAATGAGATGATTTATCGTTTTGAATTCCCCGAAAAACCAGGGGCGTTGTTAAGTTTTCTAACAAATATGGGCGAAAATTGGAACATCAGTCTATTTCACTATCGAAATCATGGTGCTGATATTGGTCGTGTATTAATTGGAATGCAGGTTCCAAAAAAAGATCAGGAGGCTTTTAACAATTTCTTGAATACTTTAGAATATCCTTTTGTTAACGAAACAGATAATCTTGGGTATAAAATGTTTTTGGGTAAACCTTAAAATTTAGGAAAATTTCATTTACCCAATGCTTTAGAATATAAATTCTAATTTTGACATATAACTGCTTTAGAAAAATCATAAATTTTAGGAGATAAAATGAATTGGTTCAAATTGATGGTATTAACTTTGATGTTAATTGGATGTGGTAAGTCTGACAGAGGAAAAGCATATATTACCTCGCAAGAGGGAGGCATTTCAGTGATTGATCTAAATACGATGGAAGTTATCAACCAATTAAAAGCCGGAGGTTACCCTAGAGGAATAGGTATTACTGATGATGGTACTCGATTAATTACTGCCAATAAAGCTGAAGCGTCTATTACAGTCATTAATAAGGAAACAAATGAAATTGAAAAAAATATTCAAGTGGGCATTAACCCAGAATTTGTTAGAGTATTTAATGACCAAGTTTTTGTTTCAACAGAACCCTCTTCCAAAGGAAAGCCGCCTGCTAAAGGCGAAATGCATAAAGAAGAGGACGATGACGATGACGATAGAACTCCTGCAAAAATTGCAGTTGTTGATATTGCAGCAGGGAAAAAAATAAGAGAAATTACTGCTGGTCCTGAAACAGAAGGTATAGAGTTCAGTATGGATGGCAAACAAATTATTGTAACCAACGAGGCTGATAATACTGTTACTGTGCACGATTTTGCATCGGGCGATTTATTGAAGACAGTGGATGCCGAAGCTTATGGCTTGCGACCTCGAGGCATAAAAGTATCACCAGATGGCAATTTTTATATTGCTACTTTAGAACATAGTGATAATTTTATTGTGCTTGATAAAGAATTTAATCATGTAAAAACGGTTAAAACGCAACACGATGTTCCTGAAGACAATCTTCATAAAGGTAAATCTCCATATGGCGTTAGTTTTAGTCCTTCAGGAGATAAATTATTTGTTGCAGCAAGTGGTGGCTTTAAAAAAAGAAGCTCTTTAGAAGTTTACGATGGAAAAAGTTTTGAGAAAATAAATAGGGTGGAAACAGATGGTAGAAGATGTTGGCATTTTACATTCACTCCAGATAATAAAGATATTCTTCTTGCTTGCGGCAGATCTGATGAAATTTTAGTGATCGATACGCAAGATTTGAATATTAAGAAACGCATTCCTGTAGCTGGAATACCCTGGGGTATTATTACTTACCCGAAAGCGTTAGGTAGTTTAGATCGGGTAAATTAACTATTTAAAGAATTAATAAATAACCACTCATTTTTTGTTACTGGGGTAATTGATAATCGGTTACCCTTTCGTAATATCATCATTTCTTCTAATTCACTATAATTTCTAAGAAATTTTAATTCAATAAGGGATATTTTTTTTACTAGGGTTACGTCTACGTTAAGCCATCTAGGATTCTCTGGGCTTGATTTAGGATCATAATATTTATTATCCTGCATAAATTGCAATGGATCAGGGTAAGCTAATTTGGTAATTTCCATAATACCAACTATTCCAGGAGTATCGCAATTTGATTGGTAAAAGAATGCAAGATCGCCAAGAGTCATATCATCGCGCATATAATTTCTTGCTTGATAATTTCTAATGCCTTTTGTCGGTATCCAATCAACGGTTTTTTTTGGTGCTTTTTCTAAATCTTCTATTGTAAAAACAGATGGCTCAGATTTCATTAACCAATATTTCATATTTAATATTCCTTAAAGAATAAATTATTGTTATCTTAATAGAAGTTTAATACAAGAGAAAAATATGGAAAAGAAAAAAAATGTTTTAGGTAGAAAATTAGCGGTTTGCAGCCTTGACCCTGTAACTGGCTATTACAGAAATGGAGAATGTGATCAGTGTAAATCAGATAGTGGACAACATACGGTTTGCTCAGAGGTCACTAATGAATTTTTGGCTTTTTCAAAAGATAAAGGGAATGATCTTTCGACTCCAAGGCCAGAGTTTAATTTTCCAGGACTAGTTGCTGGAGATAACTGGTGTTTATGTGCTAGCAGGTGGTTGGAAGCTGCGGAGGAGGGGTGCGCTCCCCCTGTAATTTTAGAAGCCACTCATGAGGGTGCTTTAGAAATAATAGCAATGACTGATTTACAATATCACAAGATGAATAAATAAGCCGATTTTGGTGTTGCCTAGACCTGCATCCAGAACCAAAGGTTCAAGTGGTAATAGACTAAGAAGTTTTAGGTTCACTCGCCAAGAGCCCTTAGAAGGTTACCCAATCGTGAGTGATCACACCACATTCTGATTGACTAAAACCGATGCTATAGACTAGTTCAAGGAATAATTAGCCTAAGCAACACCAAAACTAACTGCAATGTATTTTAATTATTCTAATCTAGAATAGTGTCAAGAAGCCGATTAAAATCATTTATTTTACTTTTATAGCTTATGTTATGGACATTAGCGTTAGTATTTTGATTTAGGTATTCGTGCGTAATATTAAGTGCTGCCATGATAATAGTTTTATCAACACCAATAACTGATCCAGATTCTTGTATCTCTTCAATTTTATGATTAAGGTAATTGATAGATTTGGTAAGATTTTCTTCCTCATTTTCAGGGCATGCAATGGAAAAATCACGACCAAGAATTTTTACTTCGATTTGTTTTGCCATATATTTAAGTTATTTGCGCTAATAAATTTTCAATCTTTACCGTAGCTTCTTCTATTTTTGCTTTTAAATTGCTAATTTCTTCTTTTGCATCATAAAGTTGGGGCTTTATCGAGTCATTTTCTAGTTTCAGAGCAGTCATTTTGTCCACTAATAAATTAAGCTTTTCTTCTAGTAAATTTATCTCTTCTTGCATGTGTTAACTATAGTGCATATTTTAATCGTCTTCAATAGCCTAATTTTCGTTATTATTTTTTTTTGCTCTTGGATGAGCAATATCGTAAACTTTTGATAAATGTTGATAATCCAAATGCGTATAAATTTGGGTAGTACTAATATTAGCGTGACCTAATAACTCTTGGACTGCTCTTAGGTCCTGACTAGATTGTAGAATATGACTTGCAAAACTATGACGCAATAAATGTGGATGTATATTTTCGGGGATACCTTTTTTAATTGCCCAATATTTTAAACGATATTGTATAGCTCTTACTCCTAATGGCTTGCCTTTTTCCGATAAAAAAATAACCGTATTATCCTTAGTAAGATTTTTTATTTTACTTCTAATATTTAACCACTCATTAATTGCTTTTATGGCATAAGAACCAATTGGAACAACCCTTGATTTATTTCCTTTTCCAGTAATTATTGCAGTTTGATCACTCATACTAATATCCTCTATTTTTATGCCAACTAATTCAGAGAGTCTTAGTCCAGAGGAGTAAAAAAGTTCCATAACTGCATGGTCTCTGCAACCTAAAAAAGAATTATCAGTGATATTAATTAACTTAATTATTTTTTCTAAGGTTAATGTTTGCGGAAGATTTTTTTTAGATTTTGGAGCCTTTATTCCCAACACTGGATTTTGAATAAAACTAAAACGATGCGTCAAAAAATTAAAAAAACCTCGCCAGGAAGAGAGCATTCTCGATAAAGATTTGCCGTTTATACCGCTTAGATGAAGTTTCGATATACTTCTTCTAATAGTTTCAACATTGTAAAATTTAAAATCTTTATCTGGCCATTGTTTTTCTAGCAGCTTTATATCTCTTAGGTAATTTTTAATTGTAAGGGTACTCAATCTTTTCTCAAACTTAATATATTCCATGTAGCTATTTATATATTTATTATTCATGCGAACTTATTAAGTCGTCAGGATTAATTTCACCATCAAATATAAATTTTGCTGGTCCCAAAAGCTCAATGTTTCCATGAGGCAAAAGAAAAACCTTTAGCATCCCACCATCCATATTCATAGTTACTGGTGAATTAACCCATTTATTTTTTATAGCTATTATTGCACTGGCACAAGCCCCTGATCCACAAGCTAACGTCATGCCGCTGCCTCTTTCGTAAACCTTTAAAATACAATTATGCGAATTTATAATTTGTAAAAAGCTTACATTAACGCTCTCGGGAAACATTTCAGATTCTTGTAATACTTTTCCAATTTTTATTAGATTAATATCAAAATTATTTACTCGGATTACAGCATGAGGGTTACCCATAGAAACTGGATAAAAGGTATAGTTCTGATTATCAACAAATATGATATTTTCTTTTTTCTTGTTAGGTTTAAAAGGAATATTATTATCCTGAAAAATAGGCTTTCCCATATCCACACTAATAAGATTATTATCTTTGTGTGAAATTTGAATTGTTCCAGAATTTGTTTCTACGGTAAGAATATCTTTGGCAGACAGATTTTTTAATTTAACATAATAAAAAAAACATCTTGCTCCATTACCGCATTGATTTACTTCTTCACCATCAGCATTAAAAATCCGATATTTAAATTCTGCAGTTGGATTAGTAGATTTTTCAATAATTAGTAATTGATCAAATCCAATACCATAATTTCGATTAGCAAGTCTTTTAATATCACTTGTAGTTAAAGCATAGTCGTAATTAATTTGGTTAATGATTATAAAATCATTACCAGTGCCATGCATTTTACTAAAAGCTATTTTTTCTTTATTTCCCATATGAAATATTTTTTTTTTTTGCTATTGTACTGTTTGTTAATTAATTATACTTGCTTACATGAAAGATTTTTTATTTACCTCCGAATCAGTTTCTGAAGGACATCCTGATAAAGTAGCCGATCAAATATCAGATGCAATTCTGGATGCTATTCTTGCTCAAGACCCACATGCTAGGGTTGCTGCAGAAACCTTGGCAGCGACTAATTTAATTGTGCTTGCTGGAGAGATTAGTAGTAACAGTAAAGTTGATTATGAAAAAGTTGCTAGAGAGACTCTAAAAAATATTGGCTATGATAATCCTGATTATGGCATTGATTTTCAAACGTGTGATGTGATCATAAAGTATGGGGAACAATCAAGAGATATTAGTCAAGGTGTAGACGGTGCAATGGATGACCCAAAAGACCAAGGAGCAGGCGACCAAGGTATCATGTTTGGCTTCGCATGCAATGAAACACCCGAACTGATGCCTCTCCCAATTTGGCTTTCTCATAGACTAGTAGAGAGACAAGCAATGCTTAGGAAAAATAATAACTTAACGTGGCTACGACCGGATGCAAAATCACAAGTAACAATTAAATATCATAACAATCAACCACAGGCTATAGATACGATTGTTTTATCCACTCAGCATGAGCCTGATACAAATATGAAAAATTTAAAAGAAGCAGTGGTTGAGGAAATTATTAAGCCTGTTATTCCTAGTGCATTATTAAAAGATAATATTAAATTTTTAATAAACCCTACAGGAAGGTTCGTTACAGGTGGGCCTGAGGGAGATTGTGGACTTACTGGAAGAAAAATTATCGTAGATACATATGGAGGAGCTGCACCTCATGGAGGTGGAGCATTTTCCGGAAAAGATCCAAGCAAAGTAGATCGATCAGCAGCATATGCTGGTAGGTATGTCGCAAAAAATATTGTTGCAGCTGGTTTAGCTGAAAAATGTTTAGTGCAATTATCTTATGCAATTGGTGTTGCAAAGCCAACATCTATTATGGTGGACACTATGGGCACTGGAAGTGTGGCTGATAATGAAATAGAAAAAATAATATCAAGAGAGTTTGATCTCAGGCCAAAAGGAATAGTAGAGATGCTTGATCTTTTAAGACCCATCTATAAGAAAACGGCTGCTTATGGACATTTTGGACGCGAGGATCCTGAGTTTAGCTGGGAAAGTATCAATAAAAAGAATCAGTTGAAATAGTAAATCAAGCACTTGATTTGTAATTAAAGCTCTTGTAACATTACATTTTGTCGAGGAACGCTGCAAGGTTATTCTCAGGCTCGACTTAATTTCAAACCGCGTTCACTTAACTTCTGTGCCAGTTTTCGGATAAAGTGAATAATTCAAACACCCCCGGCCTGTCACATTTATTTAAGGATACTAAATGAATACTGTGACCGATTCAAATTTAAAAAATCAAGATTATGTTATTGCTGATTTAACGTTAGCGGAATTTGGGCGTAAAGAAATATCTATTGCAGAAATTGAGATGCCAGGATTAATGGCTATTCGTGATGAATATGCCAAGAGCAAACCGCTGAAAGGTGCTTTTATTACTGGGTCACTCCATATGACTATCCAAACTGCAGTTCTAATAGAAACATTGATTGAACTTGGTGCCGAGATAAGATGGGCATCATGCAATATTTATTCTACCCAAGATCATGCAGCAGCTGCCATTGTTAAAGGGGGAACCCCAGTTTTTGCTTTCAAAGGTGAGTCATTAGATGAATATTGGGAATTTACCCACCGAATATTTGAATGGGAAAATGGTAAATTCTCTAACATGATCCTCGATGATGGGGGCGATGCAACATTGCTGCTTCATATTGGTGTTAAAGCTGAAAAAGATATTACCGTATTAGATAACCCTTCAACAGAAGAGGAAATATGTCTATTCAATGCCATTAAGAAAAAACTGAAAATAGATAAAGCATGGTATTCAGATCGAATTAAACATATCAAAGGAGTTACTGAGGAGACTACTACCGGAGTCCATCGTTTGTATCAAATGCACCGAGATGGAGAGCTAGCCTTCCCTGCTATAAATGTTAATGATTCAGTAACAAAATCAAAATTTGATAATTTATATGGTTGTAGAGAGTCATTAGTCGATGCTATAAAGCGTGCAACTGATGTTATGGTTGCTGGTAAGGTGGCAATTGTTGCAGGCTACGGAGATGTTGGTAAAGGATCTGCTCAGGCTTTAAGAGCTTTATCAGCTCAAGTCTGGGTGACGGAGGTTGATCCTATTTGTGCACTTCAAGCTGCAATGGAGGGTTATAGAGTAGTTACAATGGACTACGCTTGTGAACACGGAGATATATTTGTAACTGCAACTGGAAATTTGAATGTAATCAACTACAAGCATATGAGTAAAATGAAGAATGAGGCTATTGTTTGTAATATAGGACATTTTGATAATGAAATCGATGTAGCATCCTTATCTGATTGTAAGTGGGACGAAATTAAGCCTCAGGTAGATCATGTAACATTTCCTGATGGTAAGAAAATTATTTTGCTAGCAAAAGGAAGATTAGTTA
>MDTG01215133.1_pt1 | contig 12058 bp, 3 predicted proteins | sample 811421 | NCBI WGS metagenome assembly MDTG01 (sample SAMN05326645, study PRJNA326480) | marine metagenome | isolation source: seawater | place: Pacific Ocean: South East | collected 2011 | reverse complement strand
AATTTGCTGCTACTGATTGGTCAGTATTTGAGAATAATTCTACACCGCCTCTTGTAGTTGAAGTTGCTTCTGGTAATACATAAGTACTTGCACCATCAAATTTAACTTCAGTATCACTAATTCTTGTAATAGTGATTCCATTTCCACCTGTAAACCTAATATCATCATTATCACCAGAGCTTGGATCTAATCTTAAGAATGGATCATCATTACTACCAGAAACCCTTTGATTTATTAATAAATCATAAGTAGTATTATCGCCAGATATTGTAGACCAAGACATTGTTCCATCGCCATCTGAAATAAGAGCTTGTCCTTGTGCACCATTTCCACTTACGTTTAATTGTAAAGCACCGATAGAATTATTTACAAGGTTAAATTTAAGTTGATCATCAGCATGGAATCTTGGTTCAATTTGATTTGTATCAATAAATGATAGTGAATCCGCTGAAGTAATTGTATATGATGTTGGAGAGTCAGCTCCATCTGTAGCTGTCCATGAACTATAATTATCAAGTGTTGGTTTACCAGTTACATTCCCCCAGGCTACTGCACTTGCTGTTGTTGCTGTTGTTGCATTACCTGAAAGAGCTCCAACAAATGTACCTGCTGAAATATTTTTATTAGATTCCCAACGGTTATTAGCGTTATGCCATAGAATCTCTGCACTAGATCCATCTACGACAAGACCTGAACCAGTAGATGATGCAGCATTTTGTCCTTTACCAACTGTGATTGTTTTATCAACAACATCGAGGTCAGTCACATTTGCTGAATTTATATCACCAGTAATATTAAGGTCACCAGTAACTGTTAAATCATTTCCGATTGTTACATCATTTGGTAATCCTATTGTTATAGTACCAGCATCTTCAGCTACAGTTACTTCACTACTTGTTCCACTAAATGTGAGTGTATCGTTTAATGCGATATCAGATGTATTTGAACCATCACTTACTGTAAAGTGATCGTGTTGTAGTTTAGCATTTGTTACTGCATTGTTTGCAATCTTTGCTGTAGTTATAGCTAAGTCCGCTATCTTTCCTGTTGCAACACCACCATTTTTTAATTGTAAGTTATTGCTACTATTTACCTCGATTGAACTATCATCGACCTGGACTGCGAAATTAAAATTATCTGAGCTGTGTGTTACACTAATACCAGTTTCAGTAGATCCATCTACTAGTTTTCCAGCATTTGCAAATGTAACTAGTGAGGAAGATAAAGCTGCATTGTCTGCACCATTTGGATATACAACTTCCCAGCCAATGTCTGATGCCTTTGCATTATCCCATTGAATTGCTGCATCAATTGTATGTGAACCGATTTCCGATCTATCGATTTTTAATCCCTGTTCAGCTTGACCAGCTGTTATCATTAAGAATGATGTTCCAACATTTTGTACTGAACCTGATCCTCCACTTGGGAAGGTTACACTTGCACCTGATAGATCTAAGGTGCCAGATACTGTGAGTGTTGTTCCACTAGCTATTGTTCTGTCTACGTTTGTTCTAAGTACTGTGTTGTCTACTGCGATATCATTTGCATTAACTGTAATACCAGAGTTTCCTGTTTCTTCAATATTAATAACACCATCGCCACTGCCATCCCATACTAAACCTGCACCTGCAATAGATGAGTTTACATTTAGTGTAAGTGAATTGTTATCATCATCTTCTACTTTTCCTAATCCTAAACCAGCTAATAAGAAGTCTGCTACTCTATCATCTACTCTTTCGTTAGTAAAATATAGATTAGTTTGTTCTCCAATATTAGCTGTTGTAAATGTGTGTGATCCGCCTAATGAAATTGCTTGTGAATTAATTGTAATAGCTGAGTTTGAAAGTTTAGCATTAGCAATTGAACCATTTAACATGGCATTAGTAATACCACTAGCCTTAACTCTTAACTTATCATCACTGTGAATTTCAATAGATGAATCATCTACGTTTACCGAAAAACTTCTATCTGCAGCTAATGTTCCACCGCCAGATAAACCAGCACCAGCTGTTAAATCTAAATCTTCTAATGCTTGAATCTCAGTATCATTTGCTTTCATTCCAGCGTTTAATGATACTAAAGCAGCTGAGATTGTATTACCGCCATAGGTAATAGAACCACCTACATTATAGGCTTCGTCATCGCCAATTTCTGTTTCAATTAATCCAATAGCAGCTGTAACTGAAGCTGCACCATTTGTAATATCTCCAGCAAATACTGCTGAACCTAATGAAGTATGTAATTCATTAAGAGCAAGTTTTACGTTATTTCTATTTGCCGGTGCGAATAAGTTATCAAGTGTTCCGACATCGAGTGCACCAGTAACTCCTAAAGTACCAGCAATTAGAGTATTACCTGTAGCAGAAGCAACTGTGAATTTATTAGTATTAATATCAAAGTTGCCATCGATTCCTGTGGCTCCGGTTACAGCTAATGTGCTTCGTAATGTAACACCATTTAATACATCGAGTGTAGAATCAATATCTACAGCACCATCAACATTTAATGTACCATCAATTATTGTATTACCTGTTCCATTTGCAACACTAAATTTGCCTGAATCCATATCAAGGCCACCATTTAATTGTGTAGCCCCTGTTACTGTTAAGCTTCCTAGTGTGCTGAGTCCTGTAACTCCTAATGTTGTTCCAACGGTTGCTGCTGCTTGTAATGTTACAGCACCACTAATATTTGCTACGCCGTCGACGTCTAATGAATCTGATTGTAGTTCACCTGTAACATCTACGCCATCTGCTTTTGTTTCTAACTTTTTAGCACCGTTATGATATAGATTGACTGCACCATCTTTAATGGCTTCAATCATATCTTCTGAACCAGCTGTTAATCCAATTTTAGCACCATTAGTTTTTAGGATTAAATCACCTGATCCCATATCTTCAATATAACTTGTATTACTTGTATGGTAAATTTCTAAATCAGGGCTGTTACCAATTTGGAATTTATAACCATCAGCTACTTGAGCATGATTACCAAATAATGTACTACCGTCAGTTTTTAATAGCAATGAACTTGTTGCATCAGGACCAGCCTTTATTGAAAGACCACCAATTGCTTCTTCTAATTGTCCGTATTTAGTTCCAGCATCTTTGAGAATAACTTTACCTGTGCCTGTATCTAGTGTAACATCTCCACTAGAGTCAAGATTAAATGCTCCTGATGTAATATCAAATGCATTTCCGCCTGCACTAATTTCATGAGTTGAAGCATCGAATACTCCTTCGATCTCATTAATAGCACTGACCACATCTGCTTGTGTAGCTGTAGCTAAATTTTCTACTGTGCCAATATCATCTTGTAATTCGTTAACAGCATCAACTAAGTTTGTTGTAATTATTACGAATGCATCAGAATTAGAAGCCTCGTTATTTAATTCAACTGTGTGTAATTGTGAATCGTCTTTTAAAGATAATGAACTAACTTTTGATGCATCGACCTTTGCAGTACCTGGAGTATATCCTAAAATTCTTATATCTTCGCCAGAGTCAAAAGATCCATTATTGTTTTTTGTTTTAATTCTTGTTGTGTTTGAATGTAATACAGTTGCCCACCATGTAGCATTTGCTTCAACACCCGCTTGTGTAGTTTGGTTAGCTGATGCTTGATAAATTGTAATACCTTCTGTAACTTTATCTACGCCTGGAGTTCCAGTTAAAGCAATTGTACCCTTATGGTTTGCAATATGGAATCCAGCTTGAGTTAAGCCTTGTACTAATTCAGTTCCACCTTTTTTAATTCTGATACTTCCTTTTGGAAATGATTCAGAAACAATTCTTTCAATATTAGCATGAGCAATTGATGAAGAGCCTACAGTTAAATTTGTTGAAGTACTAAATGTACCAGTAGAATTTTTTACTAAGATTTTTGATTTATTATCTACAGTAACAACTGATTCAATAGTCGCACTATAATCTGATCCTTGTGTAACAGTTGCACCATTAACAAAAGCTCCTGGGATTGTAGCTCCATGAGCTATAATAATATATCCACCAGTATTATCAATTGATGCGTCTGGCAATTTTTCAATAACTAATGTTTTACTTGCGGTATCGTTACCACTTAAAAATACTTGACCAGCAGACGCTGTATAGTTGTATACTTTATCTCCTAACCTAGTATTATCTAGTAAGGCATTATCTCCTAAATCAAAGGAGACTTCATTTGATTTCTGTCTCCAATCTTCGAATGTATTATTCTTTAAAACTCTATGCTCATTGTTGGCCATTATTTACCACCTAACTTTTTTAACATTGCTTTTATTTCTTTCATATCAGCTTTTAATTGATCTATGTCAGCTCTTTGTGCTGCATCTATTTCTTTTTGAGATTGCTTTCTAGCAATTTGTTCTAATCGCCTTTCGTAAGCATTCCCATTAGTATTTATAATAGCATTAGTAGATAAATCTCTAACAAGAGTATTATCTTCTTCAACTATTGCTACTTTTCTTTTTCTTGCCATAATATTTCCTATGTCGCCGCTATTACCCTAAAGTCTTTCACCTTTGGTACTGATGAAGAATTAGATGATCTTAAAACAATCTTAAACATCATAGAACCAAAGTTATCTCCTGGTGTAACATTATATTCTACTTCTTCAAACTGTCCGTAGTTATTAGAAGAAATAGCATCATCTGGATTTACTAATGTCCATGCGATATCATTCATTGAATTATCAGAACCAGCACCTAGTACTTTGTAGTATAAATCAACAGTACCACTTGATGGCTTATTGATATTTAGAAGAGCTCTGATTACTGAAGCTTCATCGTTTAATGTAACTTCCCTAGTTATATATTTAGCTAATTCGGATCCACCTGTTGCAGTTGTTTCAGCAACATAACTTCTTCCATCACTGTTTGATTCTGCATAAGATGAATTGTTATTACCAGCATCATTTACAATGTTTTGAATACCAACAACTGCTGCTCTATTTAAGTCTAATACAGGTGATATATTTTCTAGGTTTGTTGTCATTACAACTCTGAGATGGAATGATTTATTAGAAATACTACTATCGCTATCTCCGTATAATGCTTCATTTAATTGGTTGTAAATTACTTGTGGATTTTCAAATGTTAAGTTTCTATTTACTAATATTTGTTTTTCAGTTTGCAAAGCACCATTACCTTGAGCTCCATCAATACTTGTACTATTATAAGTTCTTAAATAAAACTTAGTAGTAGTATCTGGCAATTGAATATTTTGTAAAATAACTTTAGCAACATCCATGTATATGTTACCAAATGCTCTTACTGCTGAACCTCCACCACTACTAACACTGCTGGTTGTTGCACTTGGTATTGTAATAGTATATGAATCGTGTTCGATATCTGAAATTATATGACCAGTAGAAACATTTAACTGTGCAGCAGTAATACCACTAAAGGCTGTTGCTCCTTCGTATTTTACCTTGGATCCATTTACATGCATTCCGTGATTAGGATGTGTTACTCTAATTCTACAGTCAGCATTATTTGCAGCTGCAATAATTCTAAAAGGACCAGCTGATAATAATTTACCTGGTATATTTCTATTTACTAAATTAATTTCAGATGCAGCACCAGTATTAAATGATGCTCTATTGATATTAAATTTTAAATCTTTATTTTGTTCTGGTGTCCATGTTGAAGCATTTTGTGATGTAAATAATACTCCATTGTATGGTTGTTTAGAAACTCTGTAGTTAGCATTTTGTAAATCAAACTCTCCCATTTCTGAAATGTAACAGTTATAATTATTTGTTTGTGCCATTACTACTATTGAGTATTCTCCATCTTGTGGTAAATAAACTGGATGATCAAATGTAAATCTTGTTCCGTATCTAGCTGTTGCGTCTGTAGCAATACCAGCAGTTGCTATATCACCAGCTGTTGTTGGTGTTGAACTTCCACTATCTGCATATGATAATGATTCAGTTGGATATTTAATTACTTCAGATCCTGGAACAACCTTTTGTGTAGGTATACCATTTTCTACAGATCTGATAGAAACATTTACTGGAATTGCATCGTCTTTAGTTTTAAAATAAATATCAACTGATGTTAAAAAGATACCACCCTTTTCATCTACTAAGAATGTTTGTGCTAATGGATCAACCCATCTGATTGGTTCAAAGTTTTGCGTTTCTGTAATTGTTCTATTATCTTGTGTCTCAGCTGTTACCAATCTTGGAACCTTAGTTGAGATAATTGTCTTTTGATGAACCTCTAATAATCCTTGTGAATGGAATTGTGCTTCAGCAAATGTTGCTTCTAGATCTTTATTATTATCAGATCTATCTGTTAATCTAAATTCTCTTGTACCAGTTTTAAATCTTAATACATCGTTTCTTGGAACAATGAATGAACCAATTATTCTACCTGAGTTATCAGTTGTTAATGTGCTGGATCCTCCTGGGTGAGAAGTAGCTCCTTCAAATGTTCTAACCTCTGTGGTATCAGCAATATCTGAGAATTCTTGGAATGCTTCAGCTTTAACATAAGAGCTAATATCAACTCCATTAAAGAATGCAAATACTTTTGTATTTGGCTTTAACATCTCTGCATCAAAGAAAACTTTAACTGATCTCATAAATGGTAAGAAGTTAATTTCAACAACTGTATTACCAACTTCCTTAGTTACAGTATCAGCAACGACTGATGTATTTAAACCACTTCTTGTTTGTGAAGAAGTTGTAGTAATAGTTCCACCTAAATTGCCAGGCCTAAACCCAAAACCTAAACCTTCTTCCCATACATCCCATTCATCAATTTGTGTACCTGTCCAGTTTGTTTCCCATTCATTCCAAACTGTTCCTAGTATATTTTGTTCTTCTGCTTGTTTTATAAATTGATCATAAGCTTCTGTGTCATCAATAACAATATCGGGTCTTACATCAACTTCTTTCCATACATCTGACTCTGGAGATATCCTTACAGTTCCTCCCCAAGTAAATACATCGTATGGGTTTACATTAATGTGATTAGTTGCATATGGTTGTGATACAAATTCTACATCACTTACTTTATCCATAGTAACTATAGATTTATTCTTATCACATTTATTTGATTGTGAATTATTCTCACCTGCAAGTCTAATTAAAGGAAGAGACTGTGAAGAATGCTTGGGTCTTAGTATTCCATTCTTTTTATCTATAGCAACATTATAATCAGCATTGGTTACATCACCAACATTGTGTCCATAGAATCCATCTACTAAAATACCATTTTTAAATCTTTCATCGTTACCATCGAAAATTTGAGTATCATTTGCACTCTTTTCTAATAATGATAATGATGTGTAATATTCTAAGTTCTTAACTCTTTTATCGATATTACCAATGTCTCTCATTGTATATCGTTTATTGTCTACCAATCTTGTTCTGATATCACTAACATCAAACACATAAGCTGGCATATCGATATTTGCAATAATGATTGCATCTTCTGGATCTTCTGGCGATACTGGTCTTTCTGATGATACACCAAGAATAACTTTAAATGCTCCATTAATAGTTTGTACTAATTTATCTTTTCTTGGTAAATAATATTGAATTGTAGCTGTAACATTAGAGTTAACTTTTGGTGTTCCTAAATTATGAATTACAGCACCAGTACCAGAAAAGTTAGCACCTGTATTATCTTTTATTGGTCTGAAATCTATGCAATCTCTTAGTTGTAACAATCCATCTCTTGAGCTATTAAATGTACCAATCTTTTCATATGCATCAGCACCTTGATATCCAGTTCTTGTAATATAGTCTCCTGAACCATGTTGCCACCATTCATACTGAACTGACATATTACCAACAGCAATTGGCTGAGTTCCTGGCTTCTTAATAATGCTACCAATTGTGTAGAAGTTATCTCTTTGTCCATCATCTAATGTAAACCTATCAGTAACATTAACTCCGTTTACATCAGTAATAGAAATGATTTTATAAACATCAGCTCTATCTAAATTATAACTTGCTGTGCTTCCGTTAGTAACATTAATTGTTTGTGTTCTTTTATTAGATCCAGTTTGTAATGTTTTAGTTTTAGGTGCAGCTGTTTTTTGAATTGTTGTAATAACAATAAGTTCTGTACCATCAGATATACTCATACCTGAAGCATTAATAGTAATTGCTGTTGATGTGTTTTGACTTAGTGTTACTTGGCTACCAGCTAAAACTGCTCCAGTACCAGGAGCTACTATAATATCATTAGCAGCATCTTCAAATGCTTCTCCTGTACCGGTTGATATAGAAGCCGCGCCACTTGATACTGTGACCTTCTGTCTTTTTCTAACTTCGTATGTTACAGTAGGAACATTCTTAATTGCATCATAAGGTAGTTTCCATACTGCACCTTGTTTTGCAGCTTTAAATCTTTTACCTTCAAATCCACTTTTTAAATCAGCAATAAAATCTTGACTACCTGAGTCAGTATACTTTACAGATTGAACAGCACTAAAGTTATTTGATCCAGTCATTGTAATATCAAAGAGATATAACTGAACTTCAGTATTGTCAATACGTACTATTTCTTTTACTCTTGCAGTACCAATTTTATTACTACCCGATTGAGTTCCGCCAATACGCACACTGTGTAAATCAATAGTATCTAAATTATGTATTGGTGGTAATCCTTTCATAGCAGAATGTGAACCACTACTTGATCCATCTTTATCTATTCTAATATAGTTACCACTAACTAATTGTGTTACAGTACCTGTTTCTGTTGATGTATCATTTGTAGCATCTCTTGGCTTATCAACATCAATATATGTAGTACCTAAATTTTCGTTTCTGAATCCTTGAACATAAGCTACATTAGGTTCTACACCTAGTGCAATTTTATCTGCATCACCGCCTTGTCCACTAGTTTTTAAACCATTGTTGCCAGCTTCGTCGTTTAAATGTTCTTTAATATCTAATTGATATGGCCTTACAGCATAGTTACCAGATTCTTCAAATGTTCTTCTTGCTAATCTTTTAGTTAATTCTGTATCGCCAGTTTGATCTGTTTGGTCAACTCTAACAACTCCATTTTTTACTTTCAATAAAATAATAAAATTATCAATAGCTCTATTTGCTTTTGCTAATGCATCCTTTGACAATACTGCAGATATCTTATATCTGTTTGCGCCAGGTGCAGAAAGGTTTGTTGTACCAGTAGCATTATCTGCTAATGATGAATCAGCTGATGAGTCAACTTCTGATTCTGTAATTGTAAGTCCAATTAAATAGCTTGGTGTATTTGAATATGCATCTAGGATAACATCGGATCCAGCTACATAAACGTATGAACCTGAAATAAAGTAAACACCTTCAGCAATAGAAGCAACTGAACCTACTCCAATAGCTTGTGTTGAAGCTGAATTAACTGTAGCACCTGTTCCTAAAACTTGTCCATATCTTACAGTACCACTTGTTGTTTTAAATTCTTCACCTGTAGTAAATTTTTCTACGGTTTTAGTTGATCCACCTTTATTAAGATATTTCAGATAAAGAGTAATTGGAGCACCTGATCCTGAATCAGCAGCTACAGCTTTTAAAACTTTAGCTGTTACTTGGTTACCACTATTTCCAGTACCAATAATAGTTTTTCCAGTAAAGTCAGCTAGGTGATTACTTGTCACATAATTAACTCCACTGTTTACAGCACCATCTGCAACAGCAGTAGCATTAGCATGAGTATCTTCAATTTGAATATAATCAAACTCTGTATTTAAAGTTACTTGTCCTTTAATGACTCTTGAGCCATCTTTAAATGCATACTGACCAGCTCTATCAATCTGAGCTTGCATCATTGTTTGCATTTGAGTTAATTCTCTAGCTTGAACAGCAAATCCTGGCCTGTATAAAATTCTATAAAAATTCTTAGACTCGTTGAAGTCGTCATGATATGGTGGTTGGCTATATAACTTTACCTTTGTTGTACTCATCTATAATCTCTCTTTTATTTGTGTAATATTAAAATTCTATAATACACTTAATATCTTCAATCTGTGTTGCTGATCTACTAATAGGATCTCTATTTTCTAAGAAAATAACTTGTCCTGAACCAGGTACTACTTCTGCAGCTTGTGTATGTGATGATGCTAATGAAGCTGAACCGCCATTTGGCAAAGTTCCTTGTACAGTATCACTATTTGCAAAAGGAGTAAATCCTGTTTTTTCGTTTTGGTAATAATAAAGTTTACCATTTGTAGAATCGATTTCTACTAAATAAGCTTTAGCACCTGAACCTCCAGATGCAGCTTGAATAACTTGGTCAACTACAAATCCGGATGTGCTTTGTCCACTTCCGAGAACTAATGCTTTAGTTGCTTTTAATGTTGCAGCACTTGCAAGTGTTGTACCAGATGAATATGGATTCTTTACAATTGTAATTTGTCTGAAGTCGTTACCTACTGTAAGATCTGATCCATCACTAGCATTATCCAATTGAACATTTAGTGATACAAAGAAAGCACCAAGCTCAGATACTGGATCTGTTCCATGGCCACCCGCAGGAGCGATAACTGCTCTTGCAATACAGCCTGAACCAACTGCTCCGCCTGAAGCATTATTATGTGTTACTGTTACTTTAGCTTTTGTATAATCTGTTCCTGTATCGTTTAATGCAATTGCTGTAATTGCTCCACCTGAAACTGTAACACCAGCATCAAGTACTTCAGCATCAGTTCCATCTCCTTCAATAGTAACTGTAAATACATCTGCAGCATCATAGTTAGTTCCACCATTTTCAATTACAATTCTTTCTATCCCGGCAGCTTTGGGTAGAGCTCTTGAACTTACTTGTGATTGTTGTTGTGGGTAATCTACATTAGTAGTAGCAAGTGTAGGTGCTTCAGCTAATGTCTTAACTGGCATAAAAGATTTTGTTAAGAACTTTTCTGAATCTCCAGTTGTTAGTGTGTACATATATTTCCATCTGTAACCATCAGCACCTGCAGCTGGAATTGCTGCTGTTGTATGTGATGGTTGGACTGATGCAGATGATGGTCCTTTTTGAATACACTTATAAACTTTAAAATCATTTGTTAGTACATAAAACTTAGTATCATAAACGTCTGAGTTTTCTGAATCCCAAGCTACGTAAGATTCTCCATCTGCGTAGTCATATCTAGGAACAACATGTGATACATCAGATGCTGTAATCTTTTTCATTGAAATCATTTGTGACCAAGCGTCGTTTATATCATTTAAATGATCGCCAGGCACAAAAGGAATTGTGTCTGTTGTGTCGGCCGTAGTTGTCGACCATGCGTCTGATTTACCAATACCCAAATAAACATGAGTACCTGACGCCGCTATGTCTTCTTTAAAGTTCTCTGCATTTAGAACTCTAAATGGGGTTGTAATTATTGCTGCCATATTCTTTTACCTATTAATCTATTTCTATAAAACTGCTAGTGTTATAACTATTTATAACAGTTTTGTAGTTGTTTTCTATAATATGATCACTAAATAAATCAATTCTTTGATTCTTAGCAAACTTCTTAGAACTATTATAGTAACTATTTCCTTTTTTATTAAAGTAATTGTTTTGTAATCTATCCACATGATTTAAATGTAGTATTAAATACATTAATGTGTCTTGTGCTCTCTTTTCAGATACTGCTGTTGAACCTAGAGTTACTCTAGGATCAGTCACATAACCATTACCTATATTAGTTATATTTATGCTACTAATTTCACTTGCTTTAAGAAAAACAATACCAGTAGCTCCTGAACCTCCGCCACCACTAATCGTAATTGTAGGTGGTTCGGTATATCCACTTCCTTCATCATATATTCTTATACCATCGACCTTGCCTTCGTTATTTAAAACAGCAAAGCCTTTAGCTGGTGAGCCAGAGTTTGGTGATGAAAATGTTACAGTAGGAATTGACGTGTATCCGCTTCCTCTATTATCCATTTGTACACCATTTACTGAAGTTGGCTCTAATACGAATTTGGCTGTAGCTTGTACATTAGTTGATAATAAATTGCCATCCTGATCTACAGCAGTTGGTGCACCTAATACTATGTTAGGTGGTCTTCTATATGTCTTTGGTGCTAATCCAGTAAGATT
>MDTG01369213.1_pt1 | contig 12060 bp, 11 predicted proteins | sample 811421 | NCBI WGS metagenome assembly MDTG01 (sample SAMN05326645, study PRJNA326480) | marine metagenome | isolation source: seawater | place: Pacific Ocean: South East | collected 2011 | reverse complement strand
ATAGTCATCGCTGTCTTGCTCATAGGACGACCACGCGATCACGAATTTTCCAGCACCGAGATGAGCGACGGAGGGGTCTTTTTGTTCGTTGGTCGTGTACGTGTTGACCTTGCTGTCCGTGCCGTCTTTGTTGTTGGGTCCATTGTACTTTTGAACATAGACGTCGTAGTAAGAGGTGCTGGAGACTTGAAAATGCGATTGCCATACCACTACAAACTTTCCAGAGCCTAGAGAAGCTACAACGGGATTCTTTTGAGCGTTACCGGTGAACTCCGTGTTCACAAGAAACTCGTCGCCGTTCTCGGTCCCGTCGGCATTAAAACAATGTGCGAAGATGTCTTCGTTTTGATAACTTTGCACTTGTTTATTAGACTGCCACACCACCACATACGAACCGTCCTCGTGCATAGCAACGGAGGGGAGCTCTTGATTGTCGGTCGTGTGCGTGTTGACTCGTGTCTCTTCACCCTCTTCTGTCACGACAAAGTTGGTCGTATCCACAAAATAGCCAGACGAGCAGGCGCAATCGTCGTCCGCTATCAGTCCACCTTCGGTTCCAATGTAATATGCTGGCGCCTCACATATTGTTTTTTGTGTGCACTGAGTGGTTGCCCCGCTGCTGGCATAGGTCCCTGTAGGACAAATTTCACAGCTGTCAGCGGCCGACTGATCCTGAAATTCTCCAGCCGGGCAAGGAGTGCATTGGATGACCCTAGTTAAGTCGTTTGGCTGTGCGTACCCCGGATTGCAAGCAATGCACTGGTTTGGTGCCACTGCTGAACCGTCCACAAAGCGATACCCCTTGTCACAAGAGGCCAGTGTGCTCGTACAAGTAGCCGCACCTCCTGTGCTGTACTCATCAGTTGTTGAACAGGGAAGGCAGCTTGTCGCCGTACTGCTCGAGTCGGGTTGATATTCGCCAGCGGGGCATGGGTTACAGGTAGCATCTGCGGTTGCGCTTCCAGCCGTGTAGAATTCTCCCGCATCGCAGGTCTTCCAAGGCGTGCAAGTTGCTGCCCCGCCGGTCGAAAAGCTTCCAGCCTCGCATGGGGTACAGGCATCCCCGTTTGTTCCAGCTTTAGCTTTTCCAGCGACGCAATTGTTGCAGTAAGAGTCGGTGCTAGCCGTTCCATCTAAAACCTCTTGTCCTGCTGGACAGGTCGTTACGGTCCATGTTAGACACTCTGTAGTTCCTTGTGCGGTTGTAAATGTACCAGAGGGACAGGTCTCGCAGCTAGTAAGTCGATTAGCAGATGCCGTAAATGTACCAGCACCACAAAGCGAACAGGTAGAGTCTTGGTGCCTTGAGTTAATTGTATTGTAAGATCCAGCTGGACATTCCGTCCAAGGCGTGCAGGCTGCTGCACCACCAAGGGCAAAAGTTTGTGCCGGACAAGTAGAACAAGAAGTAACTATGTGCGAGGTACCTGCTTTGTATTGTCCTGTGGGACAATCTACACAACTTCCGTAGCTGGTCGAACTGCCACCAGAAATATACTGCCCGTCGCCACAACTTATCCAATTGCTACAGGCTGCTGCCCCACCAGTTGAGTAGGTTTTAGGTGGGCAAATACTGCAAGAAGTAACCGTTGTTGAGCTACCTGATTTGTATGTTCCGGCGGCGCAACTGGCGCAACTTCCATAGGTCGTCGTACTTCCACCCGTAATATACTGCCCGTCACCGCAACTTATCCAATTGCTACATGTTGTTGTGCCAGTGGAAGCGGCGTACTTACCATATGGACACGCCTGACAGCTACCTCGTCTTATTTCTCTCCAAGTATTTGTACCATATGTACCTTCTTGAACCCAATATGCATTCTCGTGTACTACATATGGATCGTTACTGTAGCCTGTGTCTCTATACCGCCCAGCCTCACAGGCAACGCAACTACCTCCACTCAACGTTGGAAAGTTATAATTAAGATAAGCATTAGGATAAGCATTTTGCATGGCCGTAATATCAAATTGAAGAACGTAGCCATCGGAACAACTTGTCCAGTCTTGGCAAACAGAAGTACCTGTATATATGGTATATTTGCCATTCGGACAATTATAACAATTATCTACCATTCTTTTTTTATCATCATCTGTGTGAGATGCATATTTACCAACGGCGCATTGTGTGCAGTCGTACGTGTGATACAACTGGATTCCGTACGGATAGTCAGAGTATATTTCTGTACCCGCGCGCCCTTGATTAGTGTATCCATTTGGACAAATTGGTTTCAGAGCACAAACTCCATCACTGGTGCTGGTCCTACCTGAAATCATTACAATTTTATAATCCGAGTAGTAAGGAGGGTTGGCTTCCCACACACACCTCAAACCTCCATTACCATTCGTACCACCAAACGAGGAATATTGCACACAAAAAGCATTATTATACAAATACCTACCTACAGAACACTGAGAAGAGGTTACCTTCTGAACCAAGACCAACAAAGAGAAAATAAATAAATAAAATCGCATGGCACTCGTATCATTAATAGAAGGCATGTGCTGCCTATATAGGTAGGATGAATAAAAAGTAAATTAAAGGATTATTTAAATATTTCCCTTCTTGTCTTTGTGCGACATAAGGGACACTGTGCTGTGTTACTATTAAGGTCCCATTGCAAGAGACACTTCAAATGAAACTTATGTCCACAAACGATCGTCGCTGGTGTCTGCTTAAAGTCCCCCAAGCAAACGGCACAGCTGTCCGTTTCAATGTTCTGCTCAATAATTTGCTTTGGCAAAACTTTGTACTCCCTCTCAAAGAGTTCTCTTTCGTCCTCGTTCAGGACTTCTTCTATCCCCGTGCTCTCCTTTGCTACGTATGCATCTGGGTGGGCTGTTTTTCTGTTTCCGAAATAGCCAACAGGGAGGGCTTTTGCCTTATGTCGGAGCAATTCTTCGATGACTGATTCTTTCTTTCCCGCCAAAGCAATCGACAGAGGCGTGTCTCCAAAGTACAGGAACGAATTGGCACCCATTCTCCTGTTTACTTTGGCGCCGTAAGCGAGAAGCAGTTTAACGATCGGCAGATCACCAGCTTTGCTGGCGAAATGGAGGGCAGTGCTATTCGTCTTTGAGTCTTCAAAATCAACGTTTATGTTTTTGTGCGAGCGAAGGATACGGTGGAGGCCCCTAAGGTCGCCTCTCTCGCATGTTGTCAGGACGGATACGGTATTAATCATGTTTTGTTACACTTGTAAGCAAATGGCATATACAGAAATGTAAAAACCTAACGGAAAAGGGGGCAGCAAATCAATAAAACAAAGCCTAGTATATTCATACCTTTTGCCTTTTTCTAAGCTATTTCTCCATGCGTCGTTTTCTTTGTCGTCGATCTAGTGCACAGGAAACGCTCCCAATTGGCCAGTACATACAGGATTTGTACAGTGTAGACAAGACATTGATTGCAATTATAAATAAGACCGAGATGGAAATTTTAAGAGTAACTAAATTGGGGTCCAACAAGCATGTAGCAAGGCGGCGATTGATGTTGAAAAAGCACAAACAATTAATTGAGGAACGAAGGAATGGTATTTTGGCGCGCATCCTTCAATTGGAATCGTTGCATGTGAACAATATTCAATTGGATGCCTTAAGAGGAGTAAGCAAGGCGTTTCGAAATGCTTCGGATAGTTTTGGAGATGTAGATGCTCTTTTAGACCGTCTGGAGGATTTTAAGGAAGACTTTGAAGAAATTTCAGACCGATTGTCTCAAGATATTCAGTTTGGCAATGTAGACGTCACTGAAGAGGAATTGTTGCTGGAGTTGGAGCAATTAGAAAATTCTGATACATCTACTGTTCAGAAAATATTGACAAGTGTTCCTGAACTGCCAACTGTCGAAACAGAGAAGGAGCAAGTACATTTAGAGAAAGATGCGGATACCCTACTCCCGACTCTATCCCAATAGTGTGTACGGCCCATTTGTAAAACGAGAGGGCACCGTAGGGCCACAGGAAAAGATGCACTATCGTTACGACGAGTTAAAAAACATTAACCTTCGGTTTGTAGCAGAAGACATAAACCAAAGCGCAATCAAGCGGTATTGGTTGATGACGGGTCGGGCCCTGCAAGCAATAATTGAGCAAAACAAAGAAGACAAACGCAACAATTGTTTCTACGAGATTATGCCAAGTCCTCAATGCACTTACAAATGCACCTCTACGGCATGCAAAAATAAATTAAGTGCCTTTGGAACAAGGGCTTATTTGGATCTTGAATTTCCGTTTCCCTGTGACTTTGAAAACTTTGAAACAAGTGCATGCGATCCTTTAGAAATTGGTTCTAAGATTGCAAAATGCTTTGGCAATTATTTGCAAGATACCCTTGATTGTCGGGCAGAGTGCATACTACTTAAAAGTCACCGCCCAGGGAAATATTCTTGGCATGCGATCTTCAAAACGTACCGAGGCGACCGTCCCATTTATTTTCGAAATTCTCTGTCTTTGTTGACGGTAATGATTGCTTTCTTCAATGCTGGCTTGGCAAGTCCGTACGTTTACTTTGAAGCAGGAAAAGAAGGAGAGGAAATGCAGGAGAAGAATATAATTGACGAGTCTGTGTACAGCACCCATAAACTTATTCGCACGTACCAAAGTCAAAAATTTGGAAGGCTGACGGGTTCGTTTGTTCTAGACAGTGGTCCTTTGAAAAATTTTCAAGACGCGTTGGTGCTGCAAAAGCTGAGCAAGGATAGTTTGTTCTTTGACGTACAAGATGCAGACTCCACAACAAAAATTTTGCAGAACAAGGTAGGAGAGAAACGAAAATTGAAGGACGGACAGTCAGCGGTGGCAAAAGTGCCTAGAAAATTAAAAGTGGACCTTGAAGCATCAAAAATTTTAGACATTTATTCTAAACTGTCTGTTTGGAAAAAAACGTTAGAATTTATTGTCAAAGAGTTCCCTACGTTTGAACGGAACAAAGTACAGGCAAAATCGTTTGATCGGATATATATTCCATTGGACCACGATCGCCGCTGCCCGTTTAAAAGAGGCTCCGGTCCGGACGGGGCACACAAAAACAACCATTCCTGTCTCATGCTTTATCCTCAGAAAGGCGCCCTGTACTGGCGTTGTCAAAAAAGAGAATGTCGGGACAAAGGAGCAAGCGTTTACCTGCACCTTCCTATGGACGTAAAAATGGCATGGAAAATATTGTTTAGCCATAAATGTGTTATTGGATGTCGTCCCTCATCCTAAGCGTGTGGTATTTGTCGGTTGTAACATAGGAGAATTCGTACAAAATCCAATCGCTAACAGTCGATGCAATTACAAGCACCAACAATTGCCACAGGGACGTTGTAATGATAAAGACGACCTGAATGATGTAAACACTTTGAGATGCAGCAGTAAGGTACAAAAACTTTTGAAAATTGTTTCTCCAACGATCGCTCTCTCTTCCGGACGGTTCGAACCTTGGTACTTTCAATAACATCCTCCTCTGCTGCTGCCTCAACGTAAACACGTAGTTGGAGGCAAATGCCGTCAATATATTCAAGACTGTAAATCCAAGGAACGCAGCGCTGCCGGTGCACTCTATATTAGCAAAGACTGAATTGGTAGAGAAAAAGGTAGAGTCTTCAATTGTTTTGCAACTCATTTAGTAAAAACAAATAGACAATAAATCCGTATAAATACATTTAATATTTGAATTATATACCATTTTCCATGTATGCTGTTGTTCCAGTTTTTGTTCTCAGCTTACATCTTTTGCTTTGTTTTGCTCATGTTCCGGTCTTTCCAAAATCCACAGAAGCATCCAGCCCCTATAAGCTTAAGGATATAGACATAAAATCGTACGGAGTCTATGGGGAGTTAAAAAGCAACGACATAGTGTGGCTAGAGGTAGAGGCAGAAAAAGGGTGGGACCTAAGCGTATCTTTGCAACGAAATAAAGAAGAAGCAGTCTATGATGTTGCCGTTTGGGGGCCCGAACTAAACAATGTAACCTGTGGAAACAAGAATTGGTTTGGGTGGACCCATTCTGTCGGAAACGGGCATTATTTTACAAGAAACTTAACAGAATTGCCACCGTCTGTGTTGAGTGCAATCGCCAGTTCAGATGCATTCGTTTTGCATGGGGATGGCCAAGAAGCCCCCCATTTTGAACCATTTGGAGTTGGAGTCTATTGGCCTCTAGCTGGGTGCAGAGACACTTTTCCAGAAACAGGCACCTATTACATGGCCCTTGTAAATCCAAAAGAAGACACCACCGTTTCTTTTAGTCTTGGTGTAGGAATGGAAGAATCGTTTACTGTGTTGGAACTGTTGCTTATGCCATTTGTAATATTAGATACATTTGTTTGGAGCGGGCGTAGTCTGGAAACAGTCATAGGTATTTTTATCATCTGCATGTCGTTGGTGTACACGTTTAAAATTGCAACCATACAACGCAACTCGTACCAATTATTAACCCGCACAATTAGACAAACCATACAAACCGTCGCTTTGCACATCATTTGGGTATGTGCGGCCGCTTTCTTTTCCAGTGGAATTAGTTTCCTGTTTCAATTAATCTATTGTTCCAGTCTGACCAATTTAGGAGGCATGATTTGGATTCCGTTATTGGTTCACATCACAATGCCAATTATGATTGCTTTGCTTGTACTTTTTTTCTACGACTCTCGACTAACAATTTGGTGGAAACTAGTGTTTCTTGTTGGTGGTCTGTACATGCTATTTCTTGGATGGCTTTCTTTCTTAGTGTTTCCTTTGTTATACTTGCTGTCTATTGTAATTCAACTTATTTTAGGTCCATAAACCTAGGGCAACCCAAAGGCATAAATTAGTAAGTTTTTTTGAAGGCGGAATTTTCATAATTTTCTTTTTTAATGCTGCCTTCGTATGATGTCCCATTTTTTCCGACAAATTCTGTGGTAGTTTACAGGAAAAGTCTTTGTTTATTTTTGCTATACCATAATTTGCTTCAATGTATTGTACAGACTCTTCCAGCCTATCGCAAACGGTTTGTCTGGCAGCAGCGGATACTACATGCTGTAACCCTAGTGTGTCGTCCAAGGCAGTGTGCCACTTTAAGTTTGAATTTTCTGGACAGAAATTTTTATGCAAGTTTTGCAATTTGTAAGATCGTCTACTAAGCCATGTTTTCTTGGCTACGTCTCTGTAGCTGTCTAAAAACATTAAATTTTTAGGCCACTTCAAACCAGTTCTTTGCAGGCTACCTGAAACTATTCTATCATCAAATGCCCTACCGTTGTGAGCGCACAATATCACCTTACCAGAGTTCAATGTCTTGGTTTGATTAATAAAGGATAAGAATTGTAATAAAGCATCTTTTAGGGGCACTGCTTTGACAGGATCATACTTTATGTTAAGGGTGTGTCTTCTAGTAGGATATTCCCTTGCTCCATGCTCAACAAAGATGTCCATATAATTTTCTTTTGTAAGAGGGCGACGACAGGGATTGACAAAGCAATGAAAGGTAATAGAAGGATTAAAAGCATCACAAGCTCCGATTTCCAATAAAAGTTGGTCTTCTCGTTTGTAACCCGTTTTCATTATTGCGGTTTCTAAGTCGTAGCATATCATTATGAAAAAAAAATATTTACTTTTATTTAATGCTTAGCCTGTACTATTATAACATTTTTAAAACTGGTGAGCGTTTTCGTACACTTATGTTTTCGTCGTCCTGAAACGAGTATGTAATTTCTTCTCTAATTTTGCTAGCACCAGAAAGGGTGCTTTCAATAGCGTCTTGGACTTCTTTTTGGTTCGTTGATATGCTGTTGTGAGACACTGCACTGTTTCCAACCATTGTACCTGTGAGCATGTAAAGAACGGTGTTCCTTAGTAGTCGAAGCCCTGCTGCGGAAAAGTACAATAGGTAACTGAACACGAACAAAGATGTAACCGGCCTTCGAAAGGTGTGCCCTGCTCCTTCCTCAAAAGTTGTCAGTGGGTTGTACGCAAACACGCACTTCCAGCCACATTCTTCCTGATTTAATTGAAGGCATGATTTACTAAGCACGGTTGAAATGTCACCCATGGTGAGCATAATCATAGTAATCATTGGTAATAGAAACAGTATCTGTTCAATAAAAAACCAGACCATCAGGCAAGTTCGTCTGCTGCCTGTTACAACACGGTTGGAGTTCCATATGTTTCCACAAAATAAAAACGATTGAGCTGTTTTTCCGACCATGGGAAACGTGCAGGTGCTTAAATTAACAATGACAACGAACGTCACAAATGCCGCCCTTGTTACAAAGGCAATGCTGTTGAGCAGAAGGTTAGTGTTCAAACGTTCCGTGTGTCCATCCTCTCCAGTGATCGTTTTGTCGTCTATTTGGCGTATGTCATCTTGTAGCAGCAAGGTAAAAATGGCCGCAAAAATCAAAGCAGTCAACTCGGCTACCCAAAGCAATAGACTAAGGTAGGTACTCCACTTGCTTGCACTGCCATGTACTTTTGCTTTACCATTTTCTACGGCCACTTGTTGCCCTGCTCCATAACCAAAGGGAAAGAGAAGGGTAGAAAAAGAGGCTAAAATTTGAGACATGCTTGTAATGGTGTATTAGTTTGCGCTAAAGGATATATATACAATAAAAATGTAATTGATAACTTTATCTATATAGCGTTATGCACTTTACCTTGTAGACTGAAGATGGCACAAGCGTTTATTTTGCCCACAATATTTTCACTCCTTATTAGTATTTGGTACGTTTCTTTTTTAAACAGTTTGAACAGCCTTGACTCCCTCTCTTTGCATGTATTTACCGTCACAGGACGATTTTTTTACGGGCTTTTGCTCTCTTTGCCCTTCGAAGCGGTTTTAGAAACTGTGATTAGTAGGATGTGTGTGTGGGTATGGTTTCTTATACTTTCAGTTGATGTATTGAAAATTTCGTCGTTGTTTAGCAACTTTAATCATTACATCTTGTCCGATGCCCTAAGCTTGTTGTTTAGTTTTCTTTTTATCGTGTTTGATTTGTTCTTTCTGTTTTCCTCGTATCGACTGTCAACAAAAGAAACATTAATTGCAAAATGCACAGTCGACCAGACGGAAAAAAAACCTCCTACGGTAAAACCAAAAGTTTTAAATTTTACAACTCGTTGATATGGTGCATCATAAGACTCGATTTTATTATGCTTTTGACAAGGTTTAAACGATTGTGCTGTTTACCAAACCTTAAAATACTTATCAGACTTTGAGCAAAGAAGCATTCCCTAAATTGTTTATTAAAAATATCATTGTAACGAAAATCAATGTGAAACACAATGAACGTGGTAGTTTCCGATAGAAAATCATTAAAAAAATGATGCGGAAATTCCGATATTCTTTCTTCCAAGCCTTTGAATTTCTGGAACCCTACGCTATGCGGCCACAACGATATTCCATACTGAGGAGAAAAAGTTAAGTTAATTTTTTTCTTTAATATAATGTTTATTAAAACGTATATATTTTCCATCAATGAATCGCTCGTTGCTACCCTATACCGTAACACCTGAGATAAGAAACTTTCGTTCCCTTTTTGAGAGCATAGAAACTGAGCAAAGTTTTGCATCAGAGCTCTTGCCGCTTCCATTTCTCTTCTAGTAGGTTCTTTGTGGCTCAAATGCTGTTCTTTCACATCATTGATGGTTTCATAATTTATTCTGCTTGCTTCGAACAAATGCGACATTGCATTTTTTTGCTATATAGACGTTTGGTGGGTAACTTAAATCAACAAATGTGTTATCCTTTCACCTCCTGTGCTTTGTGCCACTCCTACATCGTGCCATTACAGGGAGTGTCTTACCAAGAGCAATCCAAGTGGTTTTATTTTTGTAACGATAAGTGCCGGTCAGAGTTTATTTACAGAGGAAATAAAACTTTAGTCGTCAAGCAAAATGAAAGATCTTCGAGACCGTCTAAAATGGCAACCGGTCGGTACACACAAGAGGAATACCATGCCTTTTGAATTGGTAGAAAAATTTCCAAGCATGCTTTACATACATGAACAGACCGTCATCTCTTCAACTTACGTCTTCCTAATTTTAGAAGTCGGCGCACAGGAGTGTGTTGTTGGAACAACTGAGGAAGACACATTGCTTGGGAAAATTATGTACAAAAAAATACCAAAGCTGATGAAAATAAACGCTAGGGAACTACTCCGTCTGTTCTCCGCAACCGAAAAAGAAGAAGACGAGCAGGACAAAAAATTACGGCAAAGTTTGATCTTAAAACGCCCTTTAGAAATTTCTGAAGAGCTTGAAGACAAAGAAATGTTCTTTTATGACCTTTGTCAATACCTAAACAAGAATATGCATAATAGCATATATAGGAACAGTGCAAACACACCCAAGTCTAAGGAATGAACAATTCATTGCAAACAAGAGACCACCGTGCCATTTTGAGCAAGACGGAAATACAAGAGCATGTCAACCTCTTTTTAGGAGACGAATTTTGCTTTATGTGTCGAAATTTATTGAAAAATAAAATATTTGAAAATGGCCTAGACGTGTGTGTCGGTTCTGGAGACGCTTGCAAAATGTCAACTAATCTTGAACACAAACGAATTGTTGAAGAGCATTGGCTACCGTTTGGACGCGATTGCATGGACATCATTATGGCCATTGGCCTCGCCCCTATCAGATTTTTAAGAAGCCCTGACTTGAAAATTCCAATTCCATACGTACCAGCTACAGGAACATATTCCATTCATATTATTACCAAAATTGACGGCACAAGGCATTACGAATTGCATGACTCTGACGGTAGGAATTCTGGTGGCTTGTCACCAGTAGAAGATGCTATCGTGCTCGACGGCTTTAACTACAATCCACAGAGGGATGGCAAATTAACCTCGTTGGTTGCAACCCTACGGCCATTGTTCACGTTCCTTGCAGAATTAAAGGACACGGCAATCACAAGCGAAAAAATTAGATGCAATCCACCAGTTGTTATTCAAAAACAGGACAGCGGAATAAACAAGCAAGACAACGATACGTTAACGATGGATTTTTTTGCAGATACCGACAATATTAAACAATCTTCCGAAAATTCATTCTCTAGGGATGCAATTAGCGTAGCACAATTGAAAAATCAAAAAAAGATGTTTATGGATGCGCTTTATCCAAGTCAGGCAAAGGAAAATGCTCAAAACGCTATGGATAATTTATTGCCATTGCCGAGCTCTTTCAGAGTTGGTACACTTTTGGAACCCTCTGGTAGAAGTGATTTTGTCGGAATTAATAGATTGTGCCAAGAAACTATTTGTTCGGTGCTAGGGGTTCCCAGAAGCCTGTTCATTTCAGACCATGTGGTCAAATCAGACTCAGAAGGCACACATGAAACATTAAAACAAACTATGATCGCATGGAAGAACATAATAAGTAATATACTAACAAAAGTTTGGAGAGTTTGCACAGAAGAGAATCTACTAAAAGAAATTATGGCAGACGCAAAAAAAAGTAAAAAAAGAGCCTACACTGGGGTTGTCTTGGAAAAACAGATTTCTAAAAAACTCCAGAAAATAGAAGTACCAATTACTCCCTACTGCGACTCAGGGCAGTTAAGGCTTCTCTATTTGCAAGAAGTCATTAGTTGGGAAACATATGCCACTTATTTACTTCGAAACTCGAGTCTTCCCAAAGACATACTGGCAACAAAAACAGACCCATGGTCACACGACGATAAAATGCAATTGCTTGGCATAAAAAAAGAGGAACCTTTAAACAAAATGGTGCAGCCAATTACGGAAGGCCAAGACACAGACACCTCTGGTCGTATAGATAAAGATGGCTCGGTTGCGAAAAATTCCTCAGCTGCAACCATTGGCTCAAAACAGAAAAAGAATTGAAACAAGAATAGTCATGGCAGTAAAGAAAAAGGCACAGCAAGGAAATTTTTGAAAAATATCAACAATAAACAAAAACAAAAAGCCGAAAGCAAATAACAGAAACATTTTCAGGACAAAGATGCTGTGCCCTTGTAATATACTTTAAATTTAAATTTATATAAAATTGCCAGTTCAATCCCTTTCTGACATCTGCTTTTGCAACCTCGAGCTTTGGACCATTTCTTTTTCAAATCTTGAAACACTTTCTTACTGTTTTT
>MDTG01266870.1_pt1 | contig 12060 bp, 14 predicted proteins | sample 811421 | NCBI WGS metagenome assembly MDTG01 (sample SAMN05326645, study PRJNA326480) | marine metagenome | isolation source: seawater | place: Pacific Ocean: South East | collected 2011 | reverse complement strand
TAGCTCAATTGGATAGAGCATTTGATTTCGGCTCAAAAGGTTAAGGGTTCAAATCCTTTCGGGCGCACCAAAATTATACTGAAAGAAATGTCCCATTTTTTTTTAGCCAAAGAATGTCATTTTTGTAGTCTTTTTTTAATTTGTAGATTTCTTGCCAAAAACTCTTGGAATGATTAGGCTCAATTAAATGACATAGCTCATGGATAATCACGTAATCTATTACAGAGATTGGTGCCATTATTAATTTCCAGTTAAGACATATTTTTTTTTTTTCAAAATAACACAAACCCCATTTTGACTTATATTCTTTTATAACAACCTCGTTAAAAAATATTCCAAATTTGGAGGAAATTTTTTTTATTCTTGCTGACAAAAAATTTTTGGCAGAGAGTTTGTACCAGTTTATTAAGTTTTTTCTAATTTGTTTCTGAAAAAAACTGGCATCTTTATAAATAATATTGGTTTTAAAGTTTATGATGCTATGATGATATGAATGCTCTAGTTTTAATTTTTTCTCAACTCCAAGATATAAATAAATATCTTTTCTTTTTCTATTATAGATCAAATCAATATTTTTCAATTGAATGTTTAATTTATTATTTATCCAATTTTTTTTTTTATTTAAAAAATTTAGTAATTTTTCATCTGATGTTCTACAAGGGCATCTAAGAGTAAGTTTTGCATTTTCGATCTTAATCTCTATAGATTTTCTAAAACTTTCGCTAATTTCAATTCTTTGATTAACAAAATAAATACTTCTTTTATCGGATGTGTTTTTAGAATTAAAAATTTTTAGTTTTTTTAATAAAATCATTAAATGCCTATAAATTTTATTAAAAATTTAGAGTACTTCTTTTCTATTAATGTAAGGGATCCATATTTAATTTTTTTCCAATTTTCCTCTATTAATTTGTCAAATGGAATTTTACTTAGACTCGATAAGATACAATTTATCGACCCTGCATGTGCAACTATAAAAATATCATTTTTACTATTTATAATAATTTCTTTGCAAAAAGAGTCTAATCTGTTGTAGAACTCTGAATTAGATTCTCCATTTGGTATTTTATAATTCATGAGGTTCTCTTGCCATTTTTTCACCTCATTTCTTGGAATAATACTAAATGACTTTAATTCCCAATCTCCGAAATATAATTCTTTCAATCTTTCGTCAATTTTATAATTTTTGCAAACTTCATCAGCTAATTTAGTACATCTTTTTAATGGACTAGAAAAAGAACTAATATTTTCAAAGTCTATATTTGCTTTCTTCAACTTATTATTAATAACTTTTACCTCTTTCATAAAAGTACTCGATACATCTACATCTGATTGTCCATAAAATGTATCCATTGGAACATTCAAAGAGGTATGTCTCAACAAATAAACTTTCATATTTTTAAAAAAACAAAAAAAAATTTAAATTAACTATCAAGATCTTTAAAATCACCTTCTATTATTTTAGATTTTTCAGATCTATTGTTTGAACTTGTAAAGTTAAAGTTGTTACTAAAATTTTTCATCTCATTAGGAAAAAATGAATACACAATTTTTCTCAGAGGTTTTATCAAAACAATTATACCCAAAATGTCAGTCAAAAATCCTGGTATTAATAACAAAATACCAGCCAATCTTCCAAATATCCAATCAGATGGTGACTTGATATCTTTTTCAACATCAAACTTAAAGGAGAATATTAACCAAAAACCTATTAAACTACTAATAATTATTAACAATAGTGCATTTAAAAAACCTAACAAATCTCCAAATAAAACGAAAAAAAATATTTCGAGAAAAGGTAAAGCAAATAAAAATTTAATACCCATATCTAAAATTAACATTAAATGAAACTTTATTAAATAACTAAAATCTTATGCTTGAATTTTTTCAAATACTCAACTCCAATTTAATCTCAATTTTTTTAACTTCTTTCTTATTGGGAAGTTTGATTTTTTTTGCTTCAATTATTGCTCCTACTGTTTTCAGGACACTACCTGAAAAAAATGCAAGATTTTTTATTAGAAATATCTTTCCAAAATTATATCTATGGGGAATTGTTGTAAGTTTTATAAATTCTTTTAGCCTAATTGTTTTATCAAAAATTGCTTTTTATCTTTCAGTAACAATTTTGTTAGGTTTTTTATTTAGCAGACAGATACTAATGCCTAAAATTAATAAGCTAAGCGATACAAAAAATTTAAAAAAATTTCAACAATATCATACTTTGAGTGTCATCATTTTTATAACTCAGCTTATATTGATGTTCTTAATCATTATATTAATTCGATGAAAATACCATTTCCAACAGTTCAAGATCCACAAATTTTTTATTATAAGATTCTCCCTCGAAATGTTTAAATGGGATATTGGGTTCTCCCAAATCTGAAATAACCATGTTTGCTAAATCAAATTTCTCCTCCTTTGTATATTTAGATGGTGTTATGATCACCTTAAGACCTGCATCATGTGCAGAAATCATTCCTCTTGGGGCATCCTCAATAGCCAAACATGAGTTTGGGTGAAGTTGTAATTTTTCTAAAGCCCACAAGTAAAGATCTGGCGCAGGTTTTTTGTAATCTGCACAACCTCCGTGAGCTATTACCTCAAACCATTCTTTAGGGTCAATATCTAGACCCTTTTTAAAAAGGTTTGTAAGATTTTGCTCTAATGTATCAGAAACAATGGCTAGTCTTATTTTTGCTTTTCGTAATTCATTTAATAATCTCAGAACTCCTGGTCGAGCTTTTATTTTTGTTTCATTTAAATGTTCGACGTAAATCTGACTTTTTAACTTATGGAGTGTATTGACATAATTTGAGAAATTTTTTTGTTTCAACATTTCGGGCCAAGCTCTTTTTATGTAATATTTTATCCTTTCTTTTCCTCCGCCAACAAATATAAGTTCTTTATAAATAGCTTCATCCCAATACCAAGACAGACCATATTCTTTGAATGCTTCATTAAAAGATATTCTATGAATTTCCTCACTTTCAGCAATCGTTCCACCAACATCAAACAAAACTGCACTAAGATTCATTTTTTATCCTTTCAATAATACTAGTAGTAGACTTTCCTACATCTAAATCAATTAACTTAACTTTGCCTCCCCATTTTAAAATTTCTTGATGTCCAACTACATTCTTTAGTTCATAATCTTTTCCTTTAAACAAGATATCAGGTTTTAAAGATCTTATTAATTTTATCGGTGTTAGATCATTAAATACTATAATTAGGTCTACAAATGAAAATTCAGAAAGAATAAAAACTCTTTCTCGCTCATTAATAATAGGTCTATCGTTCCCTTTAAGTTTTTTTACTGAAGAATCGCTATTTAAACCTAAAACTAAATAATCGCAATTTCTTCTTGATTTTGATAAATATTTTATATGCCCAGAATGAATAATATCAAAACAACCGTTTGTAAAGCCTATTCTTTTTAGATTTTTAATTTGATCAATTTTTAATTTCGCTTCATTAAGGGTACATTGTTTATTGGTAGTTTTGAAATCATTAGATACTTCATTATAATGAACACTTGCTGTTCCAAATTTTGAAACTGCAATTCCAGCTGCTTCATTTGCCACTTTCGCAGAATCAACTACGTTCATTTTTGATGCTAAGCATAACCCTAAATATGATACAACAGTGTCACCTGCACCTGATACATCAAACACCTCAAGAGCTTTTGATGGCAAATTTACAGTTGGTTTGTTAATTTGCGAAATTGACATACCTTCAGAACTTTTGGTAGCAATTAAACACTTTAAATTTAAAGTTTTAATAAATCTTTTTGAAATTTCTTCAATTCTGTCTTTCTGTTCAAAATTTTCCATTTTAGCTCTCTTTGAAGCGACAAGTAACTCTTTAAGGTTAGGGGTTAAAATGGTTGCGCCCTTATATTGATCAAAAGACTCTTTTTTTGGATCCACTATGATAATTTTTTTTAATTCTTTTGATATTTTAATCATTTCCTCGACTAAATCCTGGGATAATAATCCTTTATTATAGTCTGATAAAATGACTAAATCAGAATCTTTTAATTGGGTTTTAAAACAATCCAATATTTTTTTTTTTAAAGAGCTTTTTAGCTTAATATTTTCTTCTAAGTCTACTCTTAGTATCTGTTGTTGCCCTGAAATGTATCTTTGTTTTTTCGTTGTCATTAAACCCTTTTCAATGAAAAAATTTGCTGTTAATCTTTTCTCATTTTTACTTAATCTTTTCAGAATTTTGTAGTTTATGTCATCACCAACTACAGATATTAAATAACATGACCCGCCCCCTGAACAAATATTTCTCGCCACATTGCCTGCACCACCAAGTACAAAACTCTCTTTTATAATTTTTAGTATTGGTATTGGAGCTTCAGGCGAAATTCTTTCAACATCACCATGAACATAAGAATCCAAGATCACATCTCCTACGCATAAAATTTTCACATTTCTAAATCTACTATTTTTAGAGTTTTTCATTTTTTCAAAATCTTATCAAAATATTCAACTGTTTTTTTTAAACCATCAATTCGGGAAACTGATGGCGACCAATTCAGATGATTTTTAGCTAATGTTATATCAGGGCATCTTTGTTTTGGGTCATCTTCGGGAAGTTTTTTAAATATCAATTTTGCCGAACTTCCTGTAATTTCTAAAATCTCCTGCGCTAAATCTTTTACTGATATTTCAATTGGATTACCCAAATTGATTGGTCCAATCAAATTTTTTTTATTCATCATTAGAATTACACCCTCAATTAAATCACATACATAACAAAAAGATCTAGTTTGTTTTCCATCTCCATAAATAGTTATGTCTTTATTGGTTAGCGCTTGAATAATAAAGTTTGATACAACTCTTCCGTCATTCAACTGCATTCGAGGACCATATGTATTAAAAATTCTAATAACTTTAATATTAACTTTGTGTTGCCTATGATAATCCCAAAATATTGTCTCTGCACATCTTTTACCCTCATCATAACAAGCTCTTGGTCCATTAATACTTACTGAACCCCTGTACAATTCATTTTGTGGATGAATCTCTGGATCACCATAAATTTCTGATGTTGACGCTTGAATTATTTTTGCATTAGTTCTCTTTGCTAGTCCAAGCATATTTATTGCTCCATTTACACATGTTTTTATCGTTTGAACAGGATCATTTTGGTAATGAACAGGGGAAGCTGGACAAGCAAAGTTAAAAATTTCATCTACTTCAAGAAATAAAGGAAATGTTATATCATGTTTTAAAACTTCAAAATCTTCATGATCTATAATTTTTTCTAAATTGTCTTCATTCCCAGTATAGAAGTTATCACAGCATATCACATAATGACCGTGTTTTAATAATTCCTCGCAAAGGTAAGATCCCAAGAAGCCAGCTCCACCGGTTACTAATATTCTTTTTTTCATTTTAACTCAATTTCAATAACTCTTTTCTCATTTTCTTCCAATTTAAAACATGACTCTTCAAATTTTGGTGCACTAAAAAAAATCAATGGATTATTACTAAATCCGTATTTTTCATTTGGAATACCCAAAAATGAATCAAATTTATCATTACCATTCTCATCATGAAAGATTGCCACCGCATAAACACCCCCCTTTAAATTATTAATCTCATAATTATTTGTGATAATGTTTGAGGTTTTTTCTTTAAACCCTAAAAATTTACCTTCTTTTTTTGGGAATTTTTCTTTCTCATTATATATGGCTATGTGAATAAAACCACTCTGATTATCAAAATTTTTTATTTTTAAAATCAAATCTCCTGTCATCAGATTTTGAAAATATAAAATAAATATAATTACAAAGTAAAATAAAAAATTTGAAAAGTATTGCACTGAATTAAATGTTTGAGATATCATATACAACTATATTAAATATCTTTTGGAGATATTTATCATTGATAATAAATTACATGTATAAAATTACTTTATCTATATTTTTATTATTTTCTTTTCTGAAAACTGACCTTAGTTCTTCTGAAAATGATAAGATTGACGCAAAACAACTAATTATAAATTCACAGTTTGCACTAGAGAAAATTGCTAACACGAAAGATCTTAATAGTTTTTCAGATTACTTGAAAAACTCTAAAGCTATTTTAATTTTCCCGGAATTATATGAAGGTGGCCTTTTTTTTGGAGCAAAAGGTGGGAATGGAATATTATTAATTAAAAAAAAAAGTAATTGGTCAGGCCCTTTCTTTTATACAATGGGAGGTTTAAGTGTGGGTTTGCAAGTAGGAATAAAATCTGGAACTATGGTAATGACTATAATGTCAGATAGAGGACTTAAATCCATAATTAAAGAACGTGTAAAATTTGGTGTTGATCTAGACGTGGCTGTTGTTAATGAAGGCGTGGGTTTTTCTGCTGACAGTACATTGCGACTAGCTGATATTTTTTCTTTTTCTGATAACACTGGACTGTTTTTAGGTAGTTCATTGGAGGGATCATATCTTCAGCCGAGAAACGATTATAATAAAAAATTACATCAAGAACCCTTAAAATCTGATGACATACTTAATAAAAATTTTATAACAAACAGTTCAGAAAAATTTTCAAAGTTAATTAATAACATTCTGCTTTCTAAATGATTAGAAAAGATAGCGAATTAATTCTTGTTTTTTGCTCACACGGTTCTAAAAGTAAAGAATTCATGACATCTTTTTTATCTTTCTTTAGAAAGATGAAAAAAAAGTTCGATATCGAAATGAAATATTGTTTTATAGAAATCAATAAACCTCTGATAGATTTTGTTTTGGAAACATCGTGTAAAAATTATAAATTAGTAATTTTTATTCCAGCACTTATTTTTAAAGGTAAACACTATAAAACAGACGTTAAAAAAAAATTAGATGAAATTTCATTAAAATTAAAAAAAAAAATAATTTTTATAAAAAATCTAAATTTGAATAATGAATTAATATCTATTTTTAAATCAAAAATTAATGAGGAAGTATTCGATCCAAAAAAATCTATATTGCTCACATGTGCTTCTTTCACAAAAGAAAAGAATAACGTTAAGATACTTCGTCAATATTCTAAAAAATTATCGATAGCATTGAAAATTGAAAAATTTAATTGTTTCTTGTTTGGAAATGAATCGAAGATTATATCTAATTTAGAAAAAGAATTAAAAACTGGTAACTTAAATTTTATTATTTTACATCCAATCTTCTTATTTGATGGCTTTCTGTACAATAAATTAGTTTCGAAATTTAAGGAGGTTTTTAATTCACGTTTGTTTGTGACACCACCATTATTGGATGAGAGAAAAGTTTTTGATATTTTTTATAGCAAGATTCAAAACAAATTAACATTATTTGAATAATTTTCTTATTTCTGTCTTCCTTGAGAATTTTGCATAGTCATAAACTGACCTTCCAGAGTAATCTAAAATTTCTTGATCCGCACCAAGAGAAATGAGTTCTTTTACAGAGTCAATGTTTTCACGTTCAACAGCTATCATGATAGATGTTCTACCAATACTGTCTTGAGAATTGATATTTGCTCCTTTATTAATCAAAAATTTTATTAGATCATTTTTTTCTAACATTACAGAATACAATAAAGGTGTGACTTTTTCTAAAAAGATAGAATTAATATTCGCCTTATATTTCAATAAGAGTTCGATCATCTCCTTATTATTATTTTTAACAGCATACGCCAAAGGTATCATTTTATCTGAATCAATTTTTGAACTAGATTGTCCTTCCTCTAAGAGTTGTTCAAGTCTCTCTAGATTAGCCTCTTTCAAAGCAGATCTATATACCAATTCTGGAAATGCCTCACTTTCGACCAATGAATATAGTTTGTCAAAAAAACAAAAAGTTATTAAAAACTGAATAAACATTAACTTTTTCATAATCAAAAGTATATTATAATAATGACCACAAAAAAAAGCATTTTCTTAATTGGAGCAAATCCTGATGATTTTAATGATATTACATATAGGTCTTTATCAAGTTTAAAAAAATCTGATTGTATTGTTATTTCAAAAGTTTTTAAAAATAGTTTTTTAAAAATTTTAAAGCAATTTGACATTCCCATATTTTTTGAAGAAAAGATTTCTAGAGATGAAAAAGATCAGGAAAACTTATGGAAAAATATGGAATTATTATTTGAAAAGTATAATCGCATCGCTCACGTAAAAAAAAATGATCCAATTATTTTTAATGATGGAATAAAAGAATTCAATTACTTCAAAGAAAGATTTAAAGTTGAATTTCAACCAGGTATTATTAATGTTGTTTCATTTCTTAACAAATTAAAAATTTCTTTGACTGATAGAAGACTAAATTCAGTAGTTTATTTTTATGATTTCATTAATGAAGACTTGAATTTAGATTTTTCCAGTTTAAAATTTGAAAAAGTAATTTTAAGAATAAATGAAACTATAAATGATAAACAATTGTTTGGAAATCTAAACAAACTTAAACTTCGGTATGAGATTTCAATTTTATTTTTTGAAGATAACTTGCTATTTAATATTTTTGATGAAAGTTCAAAAGAACAAATTAAACATAATTTATGCAAAAAAAATAATGTCTTTTTAATATTTAATAAAAAAAATGAAACGATTTAGACCAAGTATTACAAAAAATCTGATTCTAATATTTTTTATTGGTATATTTTTGTTCCTAACCAATTATTTTACAAATGGAATTATGAAATCTAAAAAAAAGGTAATTGGTGGACAACCTGATATAGGGGGGAACTTTGTACTTATAGATCAAAACGAAAAAGTTTTTAATTCAAGTTTAATTAAGAAACATAAACTTATATATTTTGGATATACTTATTGTCCAGACGTATGCCCATTTGACATTTTAAAATTAGATAAACTTTTTACTGAAAATAATAAACTAAAGCAAAAAATAGTTCCGATTTTTATAACTGTGGATCCCAAAAGAGATTCAATTGAAACAATAAAAGATTTTCTCGAAAATTTTGAAGTTAAAATAGTAGGTCTTACTGGAACGGTAAATCAAATTAATACAGTCCTAAAACAATACAAAATTTATAGAAAGTATTCTGAAGACCCAAAAATAAATGATGATTATTTAATAAATCATACTTCTTTATTTTATTTAGTAGACGAAAATGACAAATATATACAACACTTTAGTTCACAAAATTTCTTAAAATCCTCAAAAGAATTCTTTGATAAATATAAATTTTAATTATCTAAAAAGGTTATCGATTAATTTATCAAACAAATTTTCTTGATCTTTAATTTTCTTTCTTTTTTTTGTTTTTTCATTCTCAGTGTTAAGATTTTCATTTAATTTTGAAATTGGTTTATCTTCATGAGCTTTTTTCATAAAATCTCTCCACAATATTGCTGGCGCATTTCCTCCAGTAATTTTACGCATGGGAGAATCATCATCATTTCCAAACCATACTCCTGTTACCATGTCTGACGAAAAACCTATAAACCAAGCATCTCTTAAAGACTGACTTGTGCCTGTTTTACCAGCTGCAGGTCTGCCAATTTTTGCATTCTTTCCCGTTCCTGTTTTAATTGTTTCTTTAAGCATTTGAGTCATATTCAAAGTTATATTTTCTTCCAATAGTCTACCTGGACCAAAACCTTTTCTCAAATATAACAAATTTCCATCTACATCTTCGATCAATCTAACACCATGAGTCCAAACTCCATTTCCACCATTTGCAAGAACATTGTACGCTCCTGTAAGTTCTAATAAATTTACCTCAGAAGTTCCAAGAGCTAAAGATGGTGAATTAACGAGTTTACTTTTAATACCCAGAGATTTTGCTTTTTTTATTACTTCTTCTCTACCAATACTCTCAGAAATTTTTACTGCAACAGTATTTATGGATTTTGAAAAAGCTTCAGATATTGAAATATCACCTAGAAATTCTTTTTTATAATTTTCAGGCGACCAGTCATCAACTGACACCTCTGAATCTTCAATCTTATCATCAGGCAAGAAACCATTTTCTAAAGCAACCAAGTACACAAACAATTTAAAAGCTGAGCCAGGTTGACGTTGTGCTTGAGTTACTCTGTTAAATTGTGAATCTCCATAATCTCGGCCACCAACCATAGCTAAAACGCCGCCATTTAAATCTAGAACTACTATTGCAGACTGATTCGCTGAAGGAAATTTTTTAGATATTCCTGTAATAGATTCCTCTGCCATTCTCTGTAATTCAATATCTAGTGTAGTTCTCACTATTAAATCTTCACTAATCTCTCCAAGGTAAGATCTAACTCTTGGCAATAGCCAATCTACAAAATAACGTGAGCTTTTTGGAGGCTCTGAGATATTCTTTTTAGCACTAGATGCAAGTTTATACTTCTCGATATCATTGAAATTAATAAATGAATTATTTGCCATATTCCTAAGTACTTTTTTTGTCCTCTTTTGTGAAAGTTTCGGATTTGATATAGGATTATACTTCGAAGGAGCTTTAAGCAAACTTGCAATTAAAGCACTTTCATATAAGTCTAAATCTTCCACCTTTTTATTAAAATACTTTTCCGATGCTGCCTGCACTCCGTAAGTACCAGAACCGAGATATACTCTATTTAAATATATGCTTAATATTTGTTTTTTTGAGAAGCGAAACTCTAACCACAAACTTAAAATAACCTCATGAAGTTTTCTAGTTATTGAGCGCTCGGGAGTTAGAAATAAGTTTTTTGCTAATTGTTGAGTAATTGTACTTCCGCCTTGAACAATTCTTCTTGCTTTAAAATTTACCAAAAAAGCTCTGGCAATACCCCTTAAATCAACTCCTATATGATCAAAAAACCTCTTATCCTCAGTTACAATAACAGCATTGATTAAATCCTCAGGAAGTTGTTCATAGCTAATTGATTGCCCATAAATATCTCCAAATGACGCTAGTATTCTACCTTCTCTATCTAAAAATGTTATACTTGGTTGTCTTGTAATTTGAATTGATTCTGTTTCTGGAAGATTTAAGAATGCCCAAACAACAGTACCACCAAGAAAAATTGTAAGCCAGACACTAAATACAAATAACCATTTTAAAAAAATTAGAGAAAATATTTTTTTTTTCATTATTAAGTTTTTACAAAAAAACTAAAGATTTAATTAAACGTCCAAGTTAGCGACTTTTTTTGCATTATTTTGAATAAATTCTTTTCTTTTTTCAACATCATCTCCCATTAGATCAGAAAAAACTTCACTAGCGTCATGAGCTTGCTCAACACTTACCCTTAATAGAGATCTGTATTGGGGGTCAAGTGTTGTTTCCCATAACTGATCTGGATTCATTTCACCTAGACCCTTATATCTTTGAAATATTAGGCCTTTTTTTCCTATATTAATCATTTTTTCTGCTAATTCTGAAGGACCTGAAAATTTAAAAGCTTCATCATTCCATTTAAGTTCTGGACTTGTCAAAAAGATATCTTGAAGAAAATTAGCCATTTTATCTATTCCATCGTACTTGAGTAAATTAATATCCTCACTGTAAATAGTAAACTTTTCGTTAACATCTCTGATTAATCTTGAAAAAATAAGATTATGTTTTTTATCTGTTTTAGCAGTCCAGCCTTTTTCAAATTCATTTTCTAAAAAATTCAATCTCTTAACCACATAATCAATACTTTCATTAATTTTTTTTTGAGAATTGAAAGTTTTATTATTAAGAATTCCAGAAATTGCCGCCTGTTCAAGCACTTTGTACAAACCTGAATTATTATCACAAACCAAGTCTAAGAACTTTGATATAGACAATGATTTTTTATAAATTTCAAATAAATCTTGTCCAGAAATTTGTTCTCCATTTGACAAATTTAATACAGAATTATTAATTACATCTTCTATAATAAAATTCTCTAATTCATTGTCATCTTTGAGATATAAATTTGTTTTTCCTTTTTTAATTCTATATAAAGGTGGCTGAGCAATATAAAGAAATCCTTCATCAATTAATACTTTCATTTCTCGATAAAAAAAAGTTAGTAACAATGTTCTAATGTGTGATCCATCAACATCAGCATCAGTCATTATTATAATTCTGTGATATCTTAGTTTTGAAATATCAAAATCATCCCTT
>MDTG01323438.1_pt1 | contig 12061 bp, 10 predicted proteins | sample 811421 | NCBI WGS metagenome assembly MDTG01 (sample SAMN05326645, study PRJNA326480) | marine metagenome | isolation source: seawater | place: Pacific Ocean: South East | collected 2011 | reverse complement strand
GCGCCATGCGGACGGCACGGAGATTTCTCCCCACCTCAGGCTGCGCGACCGCTTCGGCCTTTATGCCGGGGTGCGGCCCGTAAAAGCCTATCCCAACGCGCCGCAGCGCCTGGCCGATCCGCGCGCGGCGGGGATCGACCTGATCATCCTGCGGGAAAGCACCGAGGGGCTGTTCTACACCGCCGCCGCCACGGGCCGCGAGATCGTCGCCAACGACGACGAGGTTCAAGATATCCTGCGGATCACCCGCGCAACCTCGGAGAAGCTGTTCGATTTCGCCTTCCGCCTGGCCGAGAAACGCAAGGCACGCGGTAAAAAGGGCATGGTCACCTGCGTCGACAAGGCCAACGTGTTCCGGTCCATGGCCTTCTTCCGCAAGATCTTCGACGAACGCAAGGCGGCCTTCCCCGACGTGCCGGTTTCCTACAACTACGTCGACGCCCAGGCGTTGGATTTGATCCGCCGGCCCTGGGATTTCGACGTGCTGGTCATGGAAAACATGTTCGGCGACATCCTGTCGGACCTGGCCGGCGGCCTGGTCGGCGGCATGGGCATGGCGTCCTGCGCCGAAGTCGGCGACGAACACGCCCTGTTCCAACCGGCCCACGGATCGGCCCCCGACATCATGGGTCAGGACAAAGCCAACCCGCTGGCGGCGATCCTGTCGGGTGCGTTGATGCTTGATTATCTTTCCGACCGCACGGGCGGCCATACGGGCCTGGCCGATGCGGCCCAGGTGATCGAGGACGCTGTGGAGAAAGGCTTCGCCGCAAACCGCCTGCGGCCCATGGAATTCGGTGGCGACATGGGGACCAAAGCGGTGACCAAGGAATTGATCGATTTGATCGGCGGCGCCTGAGCCCCGGCTACTCCCGGTTGGAGCCGCTTATCCCGGCCCTCTCCGCCGCGTCGGGCCAGGCCGTTCCCGCTGGACCCTGACCCCCCTTAGCCCGAGGGCGAAGAGAACCGGGATAAGCGGCCCCGAACCGAATTCGGGGCCATGATACGACGGCCCGTTAGGCCGCCAAGGCGCCGGCGCTTTCCTCGGCCAGGCGATGGGGGTCGGGAATTTCCACCCGACGGCCCGAGAAATGCGCCAATCCTTCGTCTTCGATGCCTCGGATCACCCGCGACATGGTTTCCGACCGCACCCCGATCAACGAGGCGATATCCTGGCGCGACACGGGAAGTTCCAGAAGACCCGCGTCTTCGCCGCCGCCCAACGCCATCAGCAGACGCAGGAAGCGCACCCGGCAGGACGCCGAAACCGTTTCCATGACCTTGACCTCGGCCGCCGCCATGTCGTCCGCCAAGTGGCGGAAGAACGCCATCAACAAGCCCGGCTCCTCGGCCAGCGCCTTGCGGACCGTCGCCGCCGGGATGTGACAGACCCGTACATCTTTCAGCGCTTCGGCGCTCACACCATGGGGCGCGCCCGTCAATGCCGATCGATACCCAAACGTCTGCCCCGGGCGGACCAGGCGCAACAGCATGGAATCGCCTTCCGCATCGACCTTGCGGATACCGATCAGGCCCGAGGATACACAGTATATCCCCGACGGCTCGTCGCCTTCGTGGTAGACCGGCTCGCCCGGCAGGAAATGGCGCGACCGGCGCGCGCAATCCAAACCCTTGGCGTTGCAACCGCCCAGAACAGCCCATTCACTGTCCTTGAAGTGGGCGCAATTTTGGCATGAATCCGACATCTCAATTCCCCAAGTTCCGGCGCCGTCATCGACGCCGGGCAGTGGAAGTGTCCTGCATCCATCGACCCTTGAAATTGATCTGCATCAATACGGGCCATTTTGCGACCGGATAGGCTCGCGGGAAGACGAAGAATCAAGGCGCCGGCCGTCGAAAACCCGAGGCAACGGCGCCGTCAAAGGGCGGATGGGGCCCAGCGATCCCTTGGGAGACATTGGTGAATGCCCGAACACGATGCGACGACCAACCTGGACGAGACGGTCCGCCGCTTCATCATACGCTATGGCGACGACGCCCTGGGCGAGGCCCAACGCCGCATGCATGAGCTTGTGGATGCGGGCGACACGGACGGCGCCGAAACCTGGCGCCGGGTTGTCGCCGCCATCGCCGCCGTCCATACCGGGGCCGGACGGCGCGGCAAGAAGCTGCACTGAGCCACCGCCGCCGCGCCGCCGAAACCGCCGGGTTCTATTTCGCCGCCGTCACCATGATTTCGACCTGGGTGCCCATTTCCAATTGCGCACCGACGCAGGCCCGGGCCGGACGGTTGAGATCACCCAACCATTCCTTCCACACCTCGTTCATCGCCGGTTTGCGGCGCAGGTCGTCCAGATAGATGACCGCCGACAGGATCTTCGACTTGTCCGTGCCGAAGTGCGCCAGACAGGTATCGATCTTGGCCAGGGTGTCGCGGGTCTGCCCGGCGACGTCCTTGGAATTGTCGCCGCCCGTCAGGCCGCACAGATAGACGGTCGTTTCCGTCGCCGTGCCCTGGCTGAGGATTTCGCCGGAATTCAGATGTTCGATAGTCATATGGATATCTCCTCCATGGATTGGTTTTATGTGGCGCCATTGTCGGCCCGCCCCGGCCCGCCAGGCAATTGAAATAACGGTGATATCGCGGGAAAGGCCCGATCACCCACCTTCCCCTACGTCAACGCCCGGGCCTTGTGCCGGACCGCCGCGACCGGGATAATCGGGCGCGTTTTTGGGAGGATCTGGGATGTTCACGACCGGCATGACCTTTGCCTTGGGCGATGAGATCGAAGCCCTGCGCGAGACGGTGTTCCGTTTCGCCCAGGACAAGATCGCGCCGCGCGCCGCCGAAATCGACGAAACCAATACCTTCCCCCGCGACCTTTGGCCGGAGATGGGCAAGCTCGGCTTGCTCGGCATCACCGCCGACGAAGCCCACGGCGGGGCGGCCATGGGCTACCTCGCCCATTGCGTGGCGATGGAGGAAATCTCCCGCGCCTCCGCCTCGGTAGCACTCTCCTACGGCGCCCATTCGAATCTCTGCGTCAACCAGATCAACCGAAACGGCAATCCCGAGCAGAAGGAACGCTACCTGCCCAAGCTGATCTCCGGCGAGCACCTGGGGGCGCTGGCAATGAGCGAGCCCGGGGCCGGATCGGACGTGGTCGGCATGAAGCTTCGGGCCGAGCGGCGCAACGACCGCTATATCCTCAACGGCAGCAAGATGTGGATCACCAACGGGCCCACGGCCGACGTCCTGGTCGTCTACGCCAAGACCCAGCCCGACGCCGGATCGAAAGGCATCACCGCCTTCCTGGTCGAAAAAGGCATGGCCGGGTTCTCGACCGCGCAGAAGCTGGACAAGCTGGGCATGCGCGGATCGGACACCTGTGAATTGGTATTCCAGGATTGCGAGATCCCGGCGGAAAACGTGTTGGGCGAGGTCGACGGCGGCGTGAAGGTTTTGATGTCCGGCCTGGATTACGAACGCCTGGTCCTGGCCGCCGGGCCGGTCGGCATCATGCAGGCCTGCCTAGACGTCGTGGTGCCTTACGTACATGAGCGCGAACAATTCGGCCAGGCGATCGGCGAGTTTCAGTTGATGCAGGGTAAGCTCGCCGACATGTACACGGACATGAACGCCTGCCGCGCCTATGTCTATGCCGTGGCCCAGGCCGCCGACCGGGGCCGCACGACGCGCAAGGACGCCGCCGGCTGCATCCTCTACGCCGCCGAAAAGGCGACCCAGGTCGCGTTGCAGGCCGTGCAGACCCTGGGCGGCATGGGCTATATCAACGAAAGCCCGACCGGGCGGCTGCTGCGCGACGCCAAGCTTTATGAGATCGGCGCCGGCACATCGGAAATCCGCCGCATGCTGATCGGCCGCGAACTGTTTCAGGAGAGCGCCTGAGCGCGCCGCCAAGGGAGAATTCCATGCCCACCTTCGAGTCCAAACTCGACACCAAGACCCCCGCCTATAAGAAGAACAAGGAACGCATGGACGGCCTTGTGAAGGCGCTGCAATCCAGTCGTGCCACCGTCGAAAAAGGCGGCAGCGACAAATCGCGGGAACGCCATTTGTCGCGCGGCAAGCTGCTGCCCCGCGACCGGGTCAAGGGCCTGCTCGATCCCGGCAGCCCGTTCCTCGAGGTCGGCCAGTTGGCGGCCTGGGACATGTACGGCGGCGACGTCCCGGGGGCTGGGATGATCGCCGGGATCGGCAAGGTGTCGGGCACGGACTGCATGGTCGTCTGCAACGACGCCACGGTGAAGGGGGGAACCTACTACCCCGTGACCGTGAAGAAGCACCTGCGGGCCCAGGAAATCGCCATGGAGAATGGCCTGCCCTGCGTCTATCTGGTCGATAGTGGCGGCGCGAACCTGCCGAACCAGGATCAGGTCTTTCCCGACCGCGATCATTTCGGGCGCATCTTCTTCAACCAGGCCAACATGTCGGCGGCCAACATTCCGCAGATCGCCGTGGTCATGGGGTCCTGCACGGCGGGCGGCGCCTACGTCCCCGCGATGTGCGACGAAAGCGTCATCGTCAAGGAACAGGGCACGATCTTCCTCGGCGGCCCACCCCTGGTGAAGGCCGCGACCGGCGAGGAAGTGACGGCGGAAGATTTGGGCGGCGCCGACGTTCATTGCCGCAAATCGGGCGTCGCCGATCATTACGCCAACGACGACGTCCATGCCCTGGACATCGCCAGGGCCGCCATCTCGCACCTCAACCGCACGGAAAGTGCCGCCGACCGATTGGACCTGCGCACGCCGCAGGACCCGAAATACGATCCCGCCGAAATCAACGGCCTGATCCCGGCCGACCCGCGCATGCCCTATGACGTGCGCGAAGTCATCGCGCGCATCGTCGACGGATCGAAATTCGACGAATTCAAACGCCTGTATGGAGAGACCATCGTCTGTGCCTTCGCCCATATCGACGGCGTGCCCGTGGGCATCGTCGCCAACAACGGGATTCTGTTCTCGGCGTCAGCGCTCAAGGCGACCCATTTCATCGAGCTTTGCGACCAGCGGGGCATTCCCCTGATCTTCCTGCAGAACATCGCGGGCTTCATCGTCGGCCGCCGGTTCGAGGCCGAAGGCATCACCAAGGACGGCGCCAAGATGGTGACCGCCGTCGCGACCGCGCGGGTGCCCAAGATCACCCTGTTCATCGGCGCATCCTACGGCGGCGGCAATTACGGCATGTGCGGGCGGGCCTATTCGCCGCGTTTCCTTTGGACCTGGCCCAATTCGCGCATCGCCGTGATGGGCGGCGAACAGGCGGCGGGCGTGCTGGCGACGGTCAAGCGCGACGGCATCGAGCGCGCCGGCGGCGACTGGACCAAGGAAGACGAGGCCGCCTTCAAACAGCCGATCATCGACCAGTTCAACGAACAGGCCGACCCCATGTACGCCACGGCGCGGCTCTGGGACGACGGCATCATCACGCCCGCGGAAACGCGGGACGTGCTGGCGCGCTCGCTCCGCGTCGCCATCAACCGGCCGACCCCGGCGGGGCGGCTCGGCGTGTTCAGGATGTAATCGGGCGGGCCCTTTGGGGGCCGACGTTCCGGGCGCTAGCTGGTCTGCTTGGAATGCGAACAACCCTGGTAGTCGTTGACTTCGCCCATGGGCTGGGAGCTCTCCGCCTCGCCCGCCGACGACGACGGCTTCGCATTGTCGGCCCAGGATGCGGTCGAAAATCCAAGCACCAGGGCAAGGGCGATAAGAATACGCATGACCACGTCACTCCTTCAGATTTATCTAATAGAGAGGCTACGCCTGAACCGCCCGGGCGGCAAGGGTGATGTGGGGTCCCACGCCCTCCGCGACCGACGGCAACAGGGGAGCGGGCAGACGGTTTTCAAACGCGGTGGGGATGGCGGGTTTTGCCCCTAAGCGGACATTGATGAGCCCTCTAACGCTTGGTGGCTTTTTTTTGCACCGAGATTAGGCAATGGCTCGATTGTTGATGATTGCTGGGGAGATGCGCCGTTGAACTCGACCGGAAATGTATCGTCTCAGCATGGCCAAGCGAAATCGCCTGCCCGTTCTGATTGATGATCGTGCGCCTTCCCATTCCTGACATTACGCAGGAACTGATTCCGTCCCGCGTTTCGAGGACGGCGCGATAACCCGGTACGAAATTTTTCCCCGGCTTGGGTGGGACGTGCGTGTCGAACCGGGCATATCCGTCCAGTTTTTGCACGTGGACGAACTTGTACCCAAGCCCGCCGGTTTTCCCGAAAGTATTCCCCCCGGTGTGGTCAAACCCGGATACGGGCGCGCCGTATTGGCCTTGCCGTATGTCGGTCGGTGGAATGGTGGGAATGTCAGAGGGCAAACTGGACCCGGAATTACCGCCGCTCCCTGAATCCGATCCAGCGTTCAAACTTGGTACTAAATTCGGCACATAAAGTGGGTCCTTGGGGACGATGTTCGGATTGTAATTATCAAGCTTTTGCCCGTGGTCGTGATCAGGCACGGCCCCTGTACCACCTGCCGGATTTGCCGTTGAGGCGGGTGATGCCGTTGTCGCGGCGCCACTAGATGAGCTTGGTGTCGTTGGGGCACCCGCCGGCGCGATAGAGGTTGCCGTGACCGCTCCGCCGCTGGCTGGTTGCGCAGTGCTTGGCGTCGGAACCGCTAAGATCGCACCGCCCGCATTGCCGACCGGCTTATTGTTGCCCTGGTTACCGAGTGCGCCGGAAATCGTGTTGAGATTGGTATTGCTGGCGCCGGCGCCGGCTGCTTGCGGGGTGGACGTGATTGTCGGCGCGCTGCCGCCACCGCTATTCATGTGTGTCGTGGTATCGACGTTGACCGGCGGCTTGTCCGGTGTGGCTGGCACATGGGTCCCCGATCCCCCCGAACAGTTGGGGTTGTGGGCCGTCGGGCCGGAGTTCTTGCAGCCGGGCGGGTTCTGTGACTTCGCCATGGCCGGTTCTATTGGGAAGACCCAGATCACCGACGCCAGAATGATCAGCTTGAACTTTTCCATGGCCGGTTATCTCCTTATCACCACGTGTACTGCGCCTGGACATAAAACTCGACATTCCGGGACATGTCCGGCCGTTCACCGTCGTAAAGCGGCACGGCCAGCCAGCCGTCGAGCGACACGCCGTTGAAAAAGGTCATCTTGGAACCGATCCCGGCGCTGAATAGGAGATTGTTTCGTGGTCGGGACGAAGACACGACAGATTTATAGTTCGCCATGAAAGTCGTATCGGCGAAGGCGTAGGGCGTGAGAATGGGCGCACCGGGTGCCCAAGGCTGGAACTGCTCTGCGACTTCAATGGTAAGATCAGCCCCGTGGTTCCCGGCGTATTCGAACGCCGAAAAACCCCGCTGTTTTTGCTTGCCACCAAAACTGAACAACTCGAACCCCGGTGTATCCGACGTGCCGAACTGCGCGGAGCCTTCAATACGCACTTCCGCCGTGTCGTGAAGTTTCGGCAGCCAGAAAATGAGACCGCCCCCGGCTCTTATAAGCGCGTAGGTGGAGTTTGTTTCGGAAAGCTCCTGACCAACGGATCCGGATACCGTCCAGGAATACGTGCTGCCGTCGTCTTTGTGATGGCTCTCGAAAAAGGCTGCCCGGAAAGTAGCGTAATCGGAAGACCCCGATCCGTTGGTGTCTTCTGTTCTGAGATCAAACTCTCCGTAGGCATAATCGGCGACCTCGACATCGCGGGAGAACGCGTGACCGACCACAAGGGCGCCGCTTGTCGATTTGGAATTGGCGGACTGCCCCGCTTCATACTGGTTGTCACCGATAGATGAATAATGGGAAAATCGGGTCTCGGCAAAGGTGCCCAGCGCATTGACCGGGAACTCGTGGGACACTTGGACCCCGTAGCCTTTGTCCTTGGTATTGGTGGTGACCGCGCTGCCATCAAGCCGTAAAACGTCGCCGCCGATGAAGGCCGAGTAGAACTCCTGATGCACGGCGATTTCCCGGCTTTCAAGCCGTTCGGTCGGCGTGTTGCGGATGGATGCCACGCCTGCCTGCCGTCGCTGGCTGCCCCGAACGATCGCCTTGTAATGCCCCAGGTCGTCCAGCCGCTTGAACGAGATGGAGGCCGTCACGCCCGGAATATCATCGATCAGCGCAATGGCGTGGCTGAGTTGATCGGTCGTCGGGGAGGTCCCGACAATGTGATCCACGTATCCGCGGATCAGCGAAACCACCTTCTTGTCGAACCCTTCGACGTTGACCTTGACCGCTTCGCCGTAGGAATAGCCGACAACCTCGACCTCGACGACCTCGCCGTAGGTCACGACAAGTTTGTCGCCGACGACCCGAACCTCGGCCAGGGGATAGCCCTGGTTCTCGATCTTATGCAAAAGCACGTTCGCCGCGTCGGTTGCGTTGACCGGCAATCGGACGGCCGTCACGCCGTTCAAGTTCGCCGGCAACCCTTGGACGGCCCATTCTTTCAGGCCCTCAGCCACCGTCGCATGAGCCTGGAAACAGGCCATGAAAAATGCGGCTCGCATTGAGTTTTTCAGCAACGACATTTTCGTAAGCCCCAGATGGATCACCGGATCAATCAGCCTTGAACCTTGGCGCAGCGCATTTGCCGCAGACCCAGGGATATGTCCAATTTGCTGTAAGAGGCGCACTTTCCGGCAGGAAGTCGGACCAGGCGTCGCCGGCAACCTCGCCCTCGGTCTGCCAAACGACTTTGAACTGACCGTCGGCTTGAATGGCGCCGATCAAAACCGGTTTGGACAGGTGGTGATTGGCGTTCATCACGGCCGTGCCGCCCGACAGGTTTTTGAACTTCTGCCCATACATGGCTTGTCGCACGGCATTTACATTGGTCGTGCCGGCTTGCTCAACCGCCTGAACCCACATGTTGAAAGCGACATTGGTTGCCGCCATGGGGGCACTGGTGACCCGGCTTTCATCTTTCGTGAAAGACCGCCATTTTTTGATGAAAGCCGCGTTTCGCGGGTTCTCGACGCTCATGAAGTAGTTCCATGCCGCCATGTGCCCAACCAGTGAGGGCGCATCGAGACGCGCGAGTTCGACCTCGTTCACCGAAAACGCCATCACGGGGATTTCAGAAGCGTTGAAGCCCTGTTTGGCGAGCTCTTTGTAGAACGGGAAATTGGCGTCACCGTTGATCGTCGAAACAATCGCGGTCTTCTTGCCGGAGGTGGCGAATTTTTTGATGTCCGCCAAAATGCCTGCCCAGTCGGAATGTCCGAAGGGCGTGTAGTGTTCCATAATGTCGGCGTTCGAAATGCCGCGTGAGTTCAGATAAAAGCGCAAAATCCTGTTGGAAGTCCGCGGGTAGACATAATCGGTCCCCAGCAGGACGAAGCGCTCGGCCCCGGCGCCGTCTTTACTCATCAGATAATCCACGGCGGGGATGGCCTGCTGGTTCGGCGCGGAGCCGAGATAAAAGATGTTGCGGGAGCTCTCCTGGCCTTCGTACTGCACCGGATAGAACAGCAACCCGTTCAGCTCCTCGACGACAGGCAGAACCGACTTGCGCGAAGCCGATGTCCAGCACCCGAAAATGGCTGCGACTTTGTGTTTCTCAAGAAGTTCGCGAGCTTGCGCAGCAAACTTGGGCCAGTCGGATGCGGGATCAAGAACGACAGCTTCGATCTTCCTGCCCAACAGGCCGCCTTTTTTGTTCTGCTCCTCAACCAGCATCAGGACCGTGTCCTTCAAAGGGGTCTCGGAGACGGCCATCGTGCCGGAGAGGGAGTGGAGCACACCGATTTTTATGGTTTCGTCAGCTTGGGCAAACGCACCGAAACCAAATGCCAAAATCCCGCCGATTGCAGCGAATAATCGCAGTTTGACTTTCATCCAAGACCTCCGAGCCCAATCAAACCCTTGGGACATAAAAAATCGCCAAAACCCCGATACGTCATCGAAATGCAATTGGATCACTAATTAGACCAAACTTCAAAAAAACGAATTTCAAGAGAAAAGCTTAAGTGTTCGCTTCTGGCCATGAGCCGCCGACCTATGCGTTCATTGTTTCCGACCGCTTTCGGGTGAACTTGGGCCCGCCGGAAGGCTATGATCGACGCCATGACCGAGACCGTCACCATCTTCGAAGTCGGGCCGCGCGACGGCCTGCAGAACGAGAAGCGCCACATCCCGGCGGCGGACAAGGTGCGCCTGATCGACCTGTTGTCGGAGACCGGCCTGACGCGGATCGAGGCGACCAGTTTCGTTTCGCCCAAATGGGTGCCGCAGATGGCCGACGCGGCCGAGGTCATGGCCGCCATCGCCCGCAAGCCGGGCGTCGTCTATTCGGCCCTGACCCCCAACCTTCGGGGATACGAGGCCGCCCGCGCGGCCCGCATCGACGAGGTCGCCGTGTTCGCCGCCGCCTCCGAAGACTTCAGCCGGAAGAACATCAACTGTTCCATCGCCGACAGCCTGGCGCGCTTCCGCCCCGTGATGGACGCCGCCCGGGCCGACGGTATGCCGGTGCGGGGCTACGTTTCCTGCGTCACCGACTGCCCCTATTCGGGTGCTATCGAACCGGACGCCGTCGCGCGGGTGACGGCGGCGTTGTTGGAGATGGGGTGTTACGAGGTCTCGCTGGGCGACACCATCGGCAAGGCCACGCCGGAGACCACGGCGCGGATGCTGGCCGGCGTCCTGAAGGTCGCCGACGCCGGGCGTCTGGCCGGGCATTTCCACGACACCGGCGGGCGGGCGTTGGACAATATCGGGGTCAGCCTGGAACACGGGCTTCGGACCTTCGACAGCGCCGTCGGCGGGCTCGGCGGCTGCCCCTATGCGCCGGGGGCCAAGGGCAACGTGGCGACCGGCCGGGTTGCGGCCTATCTGGCGGCGAACGGCTATGCGACGGGCATCGCCCCATCGGCGCTGGGCCGGGCGGAGGCCTTCGTCGCCGGGCTGTCCCTGGGTGACGGCGGACGGGCGTAAAGGACCGCACGGGCCCGTAGGACTGGACCGGCGGACCGTCCCGGTATATGCGGTAAGGTGCAGATATCGACCAATGCCCGACCCGACGAAGGGGGGGCAGACAAAGCCGCACGCAAGAACGCGGCACGCCAATAACGAGACCACCGCTCTCGAAGGAACCCGCCGTTGACCAACCGCCAACTGTTCGCGTTGTACGGACTGACATTGGCCGCCGTGTTCGGGCTCGCCTGCTTATGGGTGTTCGGGCTGGAGGATGCCGTCAATGCATCCCTGTTTTCGGACGCGCCGCAGGAGCACGTGGGTGGGCATTGGTACCACGTCGTTACCGCGACGGCCTTCGCCGCCGTCGCGCTGGTCGTCCCGGCCATCTTCATCGGTATGATCATGAAAAAGCTACGCGCGGCGGAATCGGTCCATCGCCGCTCCGAGGGCATCCTGCGCGCCTTCATCGACCACGCGCCGGCTCTGGTCGCCCTGAAAAACGCCGACGGCCGCTACCTGTTGATGAACAAGGAATACACCGACCAGCTCGGCTTCGATCCCAGCGATACGGAGGGCAAAAGTGCGAGCAGCGTCTTTCCACCGGAATTGGCCGACCAATTCGCCGCCCAGGAACGCAAGGCCATCGAAACCGGCACCGACGTCACCGAAGAACACATCGTCCCCCACAAGGACGGCGACCATGTCCACCTGTGCACCAAGTTTCCGGTTATGGGGCCGGACGGCACCGTCATCGGCATCGGTACGTTTTCCACGGACATTACCGGTCAGAAAGATACGGAAACGCGGGTCAACGAAGCGTTGTTGGACGCCGAACAGGCCAACCGGGCGAAATCCCAGTTCCTCGCCAACATGAGCCACGAATTGCGCACGCCGTTGAATTCCATCATCGGCTTTTCCCAGGTTCTGACGATCCCGCAACCGATGGGCCCGGCGCCGGAAAAACAGATCGAGTACGCCCGCGATATCCAGGGCTCGGCGGAACATCTTTTGAAACTGATCAACGACCTGCTCGATCTCAGCAAGATCGAAGCCGGTCAGGTCACGTTGAACGAGACCCGCGTCGATCTGGACGATCTGTTGGAGCAGTCCTGCCGCCTGATCGGGCCCCAGGCGGAACCCAAAGGCGTCACCGTGACCTTCACGAAAGACGGCACCTTGCCGCCG
>MDTG01218257.1_pt1 | contig 12061 bp, 14 predicted proteins | sample 811421 | NCBI WGS metagenome assembly MDTG01 (sample SAMN05326645, study PRJNA326480) | marine metagenome | isolation source: seawater | place: Pacific Ocean: South East | collected 2011 | reverse complement strand
GCTAATCGCGGTAAAGCCCTGTGGAAACAATTGAAGAAACGAATCGCTGATGCGGCGAAAGAGGCCGAGCGCGGCGGTGTCCCACCGGGCAAGCACATTTCGAGGGATGGGAAAACGTTGGAGACGACCAACGAAGAGCTCTACAGGGGGATTACTCCGGACGAAGCCGAGCATTATTTTGATGTCGACGACATACGCCGTGCACCGGGCCCATGGAAGAGTGTCGGAACACCCTCGTCGACAGGGGGGTTTGGGGGACTCGAAGGTACCGGCCCGAAGCCGTACCTACTGCACGGGGAGGGGGGAGAAGTTGCTTTGGCGCGCGCGACAAGCAAAATGGGTCCGAGGACGATGCAGTTGCTACTGGGCTTCTCCGAGACTGAGATGGCGGCACTTATGAAAAGGGGGGGGTACACTCATGGAATGACTATGAAGGCTACCATGGGGACCATGTTCAAGGGCATTACCAGGTCGATTGTGGATGAGGTCAAAGCCTTCGGAAGCGTCACTAGTCCGGCTGTCAAGGCTGCTACCTCTAAGTGGATAGGCAGATTGCTGGCCGTGGCAGTTGTGGAACAAGGCCCTGCGAATGCGGTCTCAGAGGGGACCGGTTGGCTTGCGGGTCAGCTGGCGGGTAAGGGGCTCCGAATCGTGACCCGGGGACCGATGCTGGCTGGTAAGCTGGCGGCGAGGGCTCTTGGTCCGGCGATGATGTTGGTCCTCACCCCGATCTCGTGGGTAGGCGAGATCACCGGGATCGACGAGAAGATTCGGGCGTTGGAAAAGGAACCACAATCGGCGGATCGGGATGCACAGATTGCCGATCTGAAGTCTGAGAAGATCGGTGCAAATGCGGCGCATGGGACGGGAATAGCTGCCAGTTTTGCGGGTATGGCACTTGGGCAAATCCTCATCCCGATCCCGATTCTTGGTGGGTTGATCGGAGGGGTTTTGGCGGACTTCTTCACCGAGCAGGGCATTAGGAGGATGTCAAAAGCCGTGCATAGAGGAGAGGTGCTGGAGAGTGGTCGTCAAACCGGCGCAATCTCGGACTGGGATTCGTTTGTGGGTGGTACGGCGGCCGCTGTATCAGCTATCCCCTCAATAGATGCTTGGAATCAGTACGACGCTGTAGCGGGCGCTGCAGCCAGTTACGTCGGGTTGGATGATGGTGCTTCGTTGTTCTACCACCACACTACCATGGAGGAGTTGGACAAAATAGGGTTCAATAAAGAGGCGGCGGATGCGCAGTTCGCTCGCATCACCGCTTATGCGACTAATACAGGGACGGACGACGACAAAGCCTTCTCAAAGGCTGTGCTCTCCGGTTCACATCAATACGCCGACGAGCTTGCGAACATACAAGCCTTTACCAAACAACACAACCTCGACCACGACCAGGCGTCTGTGCTCTACCTATTGGGCGATCGCGACTTCCTGCAGCACGGTGAGTACCACGGACACGAGATGAATACGAAGTACTTTGGGCACGCGATGGATCTGTGGGACCACTCCCAGTACGCGGAGACGATGGAAGCGTCCATCAAGAATGCGAGGGCTACTGGCATCGTGTCAGTGGCAGACAACCTGCAAGCGCAGTTCGATGCACAGGCGCAGGCGTACTACAGCGGTCTCCAAGCTAAAGCCACACAACAAGCAAACATGTGGCTAGAGCCGCGTCACGCGAAGCTTAGCTTAACGGACGGATACAGATCGGACGGATCACGTGTTGGGATCGGAGCAGACGCCATCAACCCGACTTTTAACCCTTACGAGGAGTGGGGTGGCGTCTACAACCCCGAAGTTCATTTCCTAGGAGAGGAAGGTGCCTACACTCCCGACTGGTTGACCGCGCAGGGATGAAATTCTTAAGGGGGGTGTGAGATGGGTCTTCGTGATGAGAACAGAAGGGCGGCTGAAAAGAGAGGGAGACAGCACCCATGGTTGAAGCAGACCGTGGCTAATTTTAGCTTAAACAAGCCCAACGTTTCTGCCGCGACAGTGGAACCCCCAGCCCCCGGAACTACACACGCGGATCAATCAAAGCCGACGCCGCCATCAGCTCCACCACCACCAACAGCTCCTCCCCCAAACCCACCCACATCCGCACCGAGGAAGTCGTTGAAGCGCACCACACCTGCCCCACCGGGTCCGGCTACGACCCCTAACGGTGAGACGATTGCACCTACGGGATCAACGATGGAGTCCATCAAAATGTTGATTATGGGGATGACCCCCGCTGAAGAGCGCGCGTTTGATTTTAGTATAAGGGCGGACACGGCGACGGCGGAGGCGGAGATCGCCGCGGCCAAGAAGGCGGCGGAGATTGGCAAGGAACTCGTTTATGACGCCGTAACTGGCACATGGGAGAAGCTCTCCCAAGTCAAGAGACTATCGGTGAAGGACTGGTTTGACTCTCTAAGTCTCGAGGACCAAGAGAAGGTGAAGAATTCGCCTACGGTAAAAAAGGCTGGAGGATTCACAAAGTGGATGGCGTCTGTTGGTAGCACGGCCATAGACGTGGCTGCAGGCTGGGGAAAATTGGGTGGACATATGGCTGCGGTCGGGGGCCTCGCTAGGGTATTGGCTGGTGGTGCCATTGGGTTCACGAGCGGACCGGCAGTTGCGTCTGCCCTGGGGATCTGGCTCGGTGTGAATCTATCAATCCAGGCTGGGGATTACTTGTTCGGTGGCAAGACTAGCTGGAGGCCCATTATCAATCTCCCCGCGTTCCCCGACTTGGGGCTTGGCAGTGGTCTCCGAACTATCGCCGCGGCGGTGTCAGGCGCACTCGGCGGCGGTGGTGGTGGTGTCGGCGCCGCGGGCGAGTCGATCGGTGCGGGGCTAAGCGAGGGCCTGACTCAGATCGGCTATGGGATCATGATAGTCGGGGGGATCTGGGTCGTCTACAAGATCACCCGTTAAAGGTCCTTCGCCTTCGGTGGCGGCACCGGTGCCTGCTTCGACATCGCCTCCATCGCCTTCGCCACCTGAGGGTTGCCCGTGTTAGCGCTGTGCACGGTGTAGATGAGCGTCGCCGTCGCCATAACGAGCCGCATCTCCGGGCCGACGTACATGTTCGTCGCGTACTTGATGAACAGCTCGTCGAGGATCGGCGCGAACTGCTCCTGGTTGTCGTTGGCGACCGTCGCCAGGCCGATGAGGTTGAGGCCGAGTGGGTTGTAGTGCTTCGTCGTCACGTGTTCGAGGCCCGTCAGTGTCAACATGAAGAGCTGGTGCCCCATGTGCCCCTCCTTTTGCCCAAGCTGCTGCTCGAGATAGTGCAGCTCGTCGTCGATTTCGTCAATTGTCGAGCGCGCCGAGACCTTGTTCCGTGACTTCAGATGCGGGAATCGCTCCCGGTAGGCTTGAATCTTGTCAAGAAGGAAGCTTTTGTTCTCGACTGGCACCTCGGGTGGCGGCGGGGCCATCGGGGCCGGCTCTCTATTCATGCGCTCCTCCTTCTTAGCGGCGGTTTCGGCCCGGAGCATCGCTGCCGCACTATCCTTTTTAACCCCCTTACCACCCTTACGGGTTTCCACTTGCGCCTCAATTACCTCATTGTCCAACCCACCCAATCGGAGCGGATCCTCACTCATCGTGTGTATTTACTGTATCAGAAAAGAGCTCTAAGTAACGCCAGAACTTGTCGTGCAGGGGAGGGCGTTTCTGCACCTCTTGCACGATGCTTAGCACCGCAGGGGGGGCGTTCTCCTTGTCCGCGAGTAATTCCTCAAAGGAGCGCGCGTCGATCGTGTCCGCAAACTTGTCCCGGAGTAGCTGTGCCAACGCCACAATCTGAACCTCTGGCAAGTCGCCGAAAGTGACCGGAAGCCCTTCTGCCTGCAACCACCTCGACATGTTGTTAGCCTTTTCGTGCAAGAATGAACCAATAGTGCTCATGTGAAGAGGAAGACTATGGTACTCAGTGCTAGTGGGGTCAGAAGAAAGTGGCTGTCGGTAGCGTCCCCGTCCTGGCTCCCCATAATGCGCGCGGGGCGCATCGTCCCATCGGGGCGGAAGCTCTCCCTAGGGTACTTCAGGGCGTATGCGACGGCCCCCGATGCAAGGAACATCGTGAGGGCGCGTTGGCTCGGAGTGCGCAGGCCGGCCGCGACGAGCACACCTCGCCACCCCTCGATAACAGACTGCTCCTGAACTGGCATGCTCTCCATACTTCAGAAGAAGGTTAATAGCCGAACCACCCCTTTGGCGCGGTGCCCTTCACGTTTCCGCTGCCGTCGTAGTCCCCGCCGCTTTGCCGATCGGGGTCGAGGTGCATAACGTTGCGGGCGAGTGTGTTCAGGTCGCGGCCGCCGCCCAGTGGCTGACCAGCATCCGACTGCGTCCAGTCCGTGCGGTTCGACGGGCGTGGACCCGACTGCGCCGACGAGAACGGCAGCTGCACACCCGGCTCGTGCTTCTGCCAGAACTGGTACGGAGCAAGCCAACTCGCCTTGTACGCAGCGTCCTTCGCCACGCGTTTCGAGAGCGAGGGGCCGTCGATCTTGCCCTGGTCTGCAAGGTAGAGGAAGTGGAGGTCGTCAAACGTGTTCACGCCCCAATTGTCGATCATCTGCTTGCGGATCGCGTAATCGTAGTCATCGTGGACTTGCGCGACGCGGCGATGAACGAATTCCGGGTAGACTTCCATCAGCCACTTGAGGTTCCCGGGCTTGCGGACGTCGATAAGGGTGTTGATGTAACGGTCGAAATCCGCAAGCTCCGCCTGCTTCTTCATACTCTGCAGATAATCGACCTCCTCGTCGCGGATCGGGTCTGGACGAGGAACCGCCGACGAACCGTCCGTTGCGGCCGCGTGCCGGATTGCCGCGCGCGCCACCATGCGATCCTTCTGCTCAGTGGGCACCGCATACTTCGCGGACGGCATGCCGGAGTAATTGTACCACTCCGGCGCGCCCGCGGGCCGCGACATGTCCTCACCCCCCACCGGCGGCGTCATCTTCTGCCGCATCATCATCTCGCGGTCGTGGAGCTCCTCCTGCTTGCCCGCGCCAAAACCCGCCTGCCCCGTGTGACCATTGTACAGACTCATCGCACTAATACCCTGAGTTTCAGCCATTCCGGCGCCCGCGGGAGCCATTCTCTCATGTGCTAGTCAGAAACTCTTAGCCGTGTGAAACGCACAGCTTGAACCAAAGGTGGATTCTGCCCAAGTGCGCGGGGCGGTTCAGACGGTCACGAAGGCTGATGGTCAGTGAGCGCAGGTCCGTCTTGGGCTGCTCGAAAACGTGAGTCGTCAACCCCCCACTCTCCTGCTCGTGGACCTCGATCGCCCCCGTCGTCGAATCGTCGTGATTTCCACAGTGCAGGATGCAGAAGGCGCCTTGAGCGGCGATGTTGTTGCTGATGACTTCGCCCGAAACCTCGCGGATGTGCAACGCCGCCCAGTCATCGGCCATAAACTCGTGTGCGGTCGAGAAACCCGCTTGCCGCTTGTTGACCATCGTGGTCGCCCACAGCTTAATCCAGTGAACGGCCTTGATGCCGCGGTCGAGTTGCACCACGATCTCGTCGGAGATGGGTCGGACCTTGTAGAGAGGGAAGAGCATCTGTTTGTACTTTCTCTCGGCAGCGGCGACATTGGCAGGAGTTGCAGGCGAAAAGGTATCGTTGTCAGGGAAGATAATCTCGCTGTTGAGTGCCCAACCGGTGTTGATCCGAATGTCGTGTCGGTTAAGTAGTATCTCGTTCTCTGTTGAACCCTTTGTGTGATGTTCCGGTGTTTTGGTGGGGGTGGTGGCGTCGATGCTGCGGTTGAGGCGGTAAGCGTAGATTGTTGGGTGACTGGTGGGCGTCTGTGTGAAATCCTTAAAGTGGTACGTTACGACGCCATCTGCGACAGTAGGTACAGGCAAGGTGTGCGCGCCGTCCAAAAGCTCGGTGATTCCAAATCGCATCGGTAGTCCAGTATCAATAGCGGAACCAATCCGGTCGACCTTCACCTTCTCAAGCACAGTGCAGTAGTCGGTGTAGCCGTTGGTACCAATGTCACCGACACGCACCAGATCACCAACCTCAAGTTCCCAGACGTTCCACAGTTGGTCGGATGTCATAATCCAAGGCGTCTTCCAGTTGGCCACAAGCGCGTCGATCCCCTCGACTTGGGATGGCTCTGTAATTGCGCTGGGGTGAGGAGCTAAAACAGGAGGAACGGGCTTGTATCGCAACTCGACCGACCACACCGGACCCTGCCACACCTCGTCCATGTCGCCACCGTCCTTTTTGTGTGTGGCCGTGGCGAAAACGTCAATGACCTTTTTCGTGCAGTCCATGATGATGGATCTGTGGGAAATTAGTCAACGTTGTAGCCGTACATCCCAGTATCGTATCCGACCCAGACGTCCTGGTCGGGGTGGTAGATAAAGCAATGATGCTCTGGTCTGACCTGATCGCCTGCACCCAGGTCCATGATGAAGTGGATGTTCAGATTGAATGACCTGGTTACAAAATAGGTGAACTCGGCGTTGATAGCCTCCTTCCCGTGTGGAGTCCAGGCACCACCAGAGGGCTTGTGAGAGATACGTAGCCGGATGTCCTGTGGCATGAACTGGTTGTTGTCGTACTGGAAAACACCATCGTTACCTGCTCCGGTCGCGACCTTGTCCTTGTACGCGTTCAAACTAGCCTCGATGTAATACTTCCCATCTCTGGGCGCGGTAAATACGAACCCATCGAACACGTCGGTGGTCCCGTCCGCGGCCTTCGTCGACACCTTCTGATCTGACATAGGAGGGAAGACATCCCAGTTCTCGGTGTTACTCCACGCGCCAAAGACTTGCAGCGGATCGTGGACCTTGCCGCCGAAATAGACTTTGTCGTTACCACCGCCACCAACCGAACTCCCTGCAACCTCCAAAGCAGTATTCACCGTCATGACATCTGCCACGATCTCGCGTGCCACGATCTCGGTCAAGGTCAGTGATTCTGGAGTACCCAGTGTGCCGCCATCAGCCGTGAGAGCGGTCTTACCGTAGTTAGCGAGGCTCATTGTTGCCATGTATGTTGGAAGTTCTTCCAACCGACAGCCCAAATGGGCAACTTGTGTCAAAAGATGATTGACGTCATCCCCGATCGGGAGGTGATGGTGCAGGCGGTGGATACTATCGTGGCATTGGAGGAGATGCTCAAGAGGGGTGAGCGGCTAACCCCCGCGCAGAAGAAGCAAGTGGCGCGAGCACGTGTCGTCGCCAGAGACATAACGAAACTGAAGAGAACCACCGACAATACAGTGACATTTCAGTGACCGTCTTTTTCCGAGCAGTTCAGAAAGCGAACACTTGTATGCGATGTTCGAGACGCAAGACGCTATTGCTGCTGCTTTCGCTGATCTGGATCACCTCCTTGAAGAGCGTCGACCTCCACCTCCAGGCGACGTCTGTGCTAATTGTGGTGGTAGCACCTTTGACCGTGGGAGCAACCCGGGGCATGTGCACTGCTACTACGATGTGTGCAGCGATTGCGGCGTGGTTGTTGCGAGCACGTTCGGCTGCTCGGACGATGTGCGCTACCCTCCTCGCTGCTCTACGTCAAACTATAAGCGCATCCATCACTGGCACGAGCGCATCTCTCAGCTTCTTCTTCAGGAGAGCGCAATCCCTCACGCTGACTTTATACAGATTGCGCGGCGCTTGCTCGATGGCTCACACTCCGTTATCAACAAGGATGTCATCCGCGGAGTACTCCGATCTCTAAACATGCAACTCTACATCGAGAAGTGGCTGCAGATCATCCAGCGCGTCACCAACTTGGAGCCACCGAAGCCGGGCTGCCAGCTCTTAAACATGTTGGACCAGGCGTTCACCGAGCTGCAGCAGCCATTTGCGAACTTTAAGACGCAGGGGCGCAAGAACTTCCTCAACTACAACTACGTGTTCTGCCGCCTCTTTCAAAAGCTTGGGTGCGCGCAATTCTGCATGTTCTTCCCGCTGATCAAGTCCCGGCAGAAGTTGCGCTTGCTCGACGAGATGTGGGGCGACATGGTCAGCAGCCTGCAATGGGAAGTCAAACCGCTGCAGCATGTGTCCCCATTTGCTGTGAAACTCGAACAACCTGCTGCTTTACTTGCTTTGATAGAGCAGCGAGGCGAGACTGCAGCTCCGGCTGTGACGCATACAGAGCCGTGGAAAACGGGATACCGAAAGTCGGATCAACGCCTTCTCCGCGAATTAGACCGGCAAAAGTTGCCAAAGCGGCGCCGTTCAAACCAACCTGCACCAGAGCTTCAAAAACTTGGTTCGTCAGTGAAGCGCCCTCGGTTCGTTTTGGGAGGACGGCCTCCACGGCGGATCCAATGAGAACTCCCACGGTGACCTGTGTGATGGACAGCTGGATGGCGCGGGACGTCATGTGTGTGATTGGGGGGTCAGAAGTTCTGTCTTTAATCCGTGACGAACTGATCCCATGGCTTGGGCATGATGTCTTTTGCACTCAAGAATTGTGAGGCCTGGATGGGACCCTCGCGGGGGGGTACTTTAGAGTCGGCGTTCATGGCAGATTCCCAGTATTCCTTGGACCCCATGCGGAATGGCTTGATCTCCTGCGCCTTCCACCACCGCATCATCTCCATTGGGTCGACGTGGTTCTCCGGGCAGGTGTTCACGACCAGGACTTCGTTGTCCTCTGTGTACGCGTCCACGATGCGATTGAATGCGTCCTTGGTGAGGAAGTCGCCAAAGTCCTCATACAGCGCCTCCCGTTGCCGGCCCTGAATCGTCTTGAACACCAGGCAGAAGTCGGTGTTGCCTCGCAGCGTCGGGGTGATGGCGCGCGCATACTGAGTCGTGATCATAACAAAGAGGCGGTAGTGACGGCCGGCGACGAAGAGTTCCATTAGGTTCTCGTCGTACTTGAGGCGCTGGTCGGAGATGACGTCGTCGAGCAGCACAAAGAATGGCGCAATCTTATCCTTCTCCTCGTCTGACAGGTTCTTGTCGTTGAGGATCCCCTTCTGCCGCTTGAAGACCTCAGAGATGATCTCCGGCTCGTACTTTGGGAAGATGAACTTCTTCGGCACGTAGTCCCGCCAAAACTTGTTGAGCTCGTCTGTCTGTGAGATGACGATACCGGCTGGGATTTTGTCTTTCATTAAGTACATCAGATTGCGCAAAGCCCACGACTTACCCGTTCGGCGCTTCCCACAACACACGATCGTTGAGTCCATTTTAAGCCCGCACTCCTTGTCCGGATCCGCGGTGGGGTCCCAGTAAGGCAGGTCTGGTAGCTCTATCTCTGCAAACTTGTCCGCCGCGAGGACGGGCATCGTCGCGCCTTTCCCGTACGCCTTGTTCTCCCCGGAATCAACCTTCTGTTGAGTGACTTGTCCGGACGTCACTGCGCCACTCACAGGCTCACGCGAATTGCTCGGTGGTCCCATTGTAGGTTGCAGTTGGCTCAGAAACTTGGGCTTCTGGCTCGACGTAGGGTTTCGCGAATGCCCACTCGTTGTGTGCGAAGGCATGGACCTCGCTCTTCTGTTGCTCCAAGTTGCCGCGCTGGCACACGACCGACACGTCCTGGAAGGACCACTGGATGCCGAACTTGTCACCGCCCACGCCGTTGTAGACCTGATTGGCGAAGATGGTCGCCGCCACGACGTCACCGGGCGCGACCTGGCCATTGGGGATCGCTACGCCTTGGTGGTCGCACACGGTCACCCGCCGTGCATACTTGCCCCCCATGCCATCCCATGCGAACTTGGGCGTGCTCAGGTTGATGCAGTGCCCGTTGAGCACACCCGAGTGCTTGTCGTACCTAGCGCGGATGGTGCGGATCTGCAGCATCTTGACCTCCTCGCGTGACAGGTTCTTGCGGCCCAGAATCTTGAGCTGATTCTCGGTGACAAAGTCGAGCAGCTTGTCGTCGATCAGCTCCATCTTGATCATAAAGTCCGCAAAGTCAACGTTGGTCTGCTCGTTGATGGGTGTATCGTTCAAGTCGAGCGTGAACTTCGCCTTCGTCACGTCGGTCGGTCCCCACATAGTGCCGAAATTGCCGTCGCCGTTGACGCGGGGCCAAAGCGTAGTTGCGGGCGCGGTCACCATAGCCACCTCACCCCCCGCGGGCTGGTAGACCATGTTGACGGTCGTCCTGCCGCTGCGGTCGACGCCGAGCGAGAACGTAATCTCGCTGGGGAAGAGCTGGTGGTGAGGGTAGAAGTGCTTCATCGCGCTACTTGTAATAGCGATCAGAAATTGCAGTGCGCCGGGTGTCAGTGTATGGAGCCGCCAGAAGGACCCTCGAAGTTGGCATGTAACTGTTATCCGTTACAGCGCCGTATGGCAACTTTACGAGTCCCTGCTCGGTTTGCAGCACCTCCAACGGCCTCGTGTCCATTACGGCCAGCGTCCCCGCGACGTCATCCCCCCTGACTGTGTCCTGTGTCGGAATGCCACCTTTACCCCACGTCGGTGGCAACACGTCCCGCCGCCGCGGCGCGCGCTCCCGCTGCCCGTCGAACCCCAGCTCACACCCCGGATTTGGGCGATCGTCGACGGTGTAGGTGCCTAGATCAGGTGGAGTCATGTTCGGGCGCAGAGTCCTCCCGTACTCGTACGCCACAACATTGCAGCTTTGGAACGTCTGTTGCGCCATCTGTGTCAAGTAGGCGCTTAGAAGAAGGCGGATCCTCCGTCTCATCGCTTGAGTATTGTGCGAACGGGTCGTCCGGTGGCCCCTCCCACCGACCCTGCTGTTCGCCGGGCTCCAGGTACGTCCAGAAGTCGTACCGCGTGTTACTATCCGAATCGCTGATGTGCTGCAACACTGTCTGCTTCTCCTCCTTGGAGACACGGGGGAGGTTATCACAGCCCCGCTTCATGCAGGCGTAGAAGAGCGTGTAGCGGTCCAACAGGAAGTTGAATAGCGCGGAGTCTCTGTAGACTCGGTAGATCTTCATCTCCGTCGGGGTCCAGCTGATGAAGTCGCACCATTGGCGATTCAGTATTTCCAGCAGACCGTTCACTTGGCAGTAGTAGATGGGAGGGATCTTCGCGTGGCAGATCTTCTTTATGAAGGGGCACTTCACCTCGATCATGCCCTCGCTGCCCACCAGCCCATCCGGTGAGCCACCCAGCCAGTTGTACTCCGGGTGTTCAAAGAAGCCCTTGCTCGTCACCACGTTGCCCGTTCGCACCATGTAGTCCTTAATGGCGTTCCTCTCGTTCTTCGTGCCCCACGTACACGCCTCCAGGTTGCCCTTCCACTGCTCCTTACCGAGCTCCAAACGCAACGCCTTCGCTCGGCTTGTGTAGGGGCAGATCCCCGCCGCCGCGCCAAATTTGGAAGCGGTCACCTTCCCCTTCCGTGCATTGAACCACGCCGGTGTACCTTGCTGTGTGTTCATTTGCTCAGTGGTGAGAAATTAAGGAGGCGCTATCTCTTTACCAACGTTGTGAATTTTCGTTGCAGGTGTCATGGCGCCCTGATCGAGGTTGACCCATCGTGTCGTGTTGTACATCCCCGGGGCGGGCTTACCATGCCCTGCGTATCCAATTGGCATCGGATTGGTATACCCAGAATTGTCAAGGGGCAGACCGAGCTTCATTGCGACCACTGGTACCGCAATCCGCGCACCGCCGGGTTTGAGATTTGGGGGTCGCCCCTTCGCCTGGGCGCTAAACGCAAAACCGCTTTCACTCGTGCGTACGCTCGACTCCGCCTCAATGTCGAACACTTTGCTGACCTTGACAGACTCGTCCACGAACTTAACACCTAATCTGGTGGCAAGATCGTCTAGGAATTGCGGCGTGCGTATGAACATAGCTGGGCCAGGACGCTCGCGGCCAATGAAGCGGTACCCTACTTCCTCTACGGCAGCCACCTTCAGCTCTTCCACTTTCTCCGCTGTCTTTGCTTCAAAGCGTTGTGCGGCCGTCGAGTCCTTCCCAATAACCGACGGCCCGACTGAGCTGTCAACAGTACCCTCGAGGATCGGCGTTAGCACACTTGCACCGCCACCGCCGCCACCGCCACCGCCACCGCCACCGCCACCGCCTCCACCACCGCCGCTAGTGGCTATGTAGTAAGCCACCCCAGCAAG